>Ga0082335_1008074_pt1 | contig 12266 bp, 16 predicted proteins | sample Subgrocontami58m_FD_72375 | JGI IMG/M metagenome (GOLD analysis project Ga0082335, IMG submission 72375) | Subsurface groundwater microbial communities from S. Glens Falls, New York, USA - GMW37 contaminated, 5.8 m (SPADES assembly) (version 2) ...
CGACATCGCCAGCGAGGAGGAGGCCACCGCCCGCTCGCAGCCCGCCTACACCGAGGCCGATCGGCGGCGCGCTGAGACCACCCCCCTCACACCACGCGACATCGCGGCCGTCCGCGAGCTTCAGGAGGACCTGGCGATCGCCCCACGGCCCTGGGGTCCGCTGGCGGAGCGCCTCGGGGTGGCGGTGGACGAGCTCCTCGACCACGCCCGAGCCTTGCAGGAGTCCGGGCACATGCGGCGCTTCGCAGCTATCCTCCATCACCGCCAGGCCGGCTTCAACGCCAACCCCATGGCCGTCTGGAAGGTGCCCGAAGAACGGGCCGAGGAGGCCGGCTCCACCATGGCCTCCTTCAAGGCGGTCAGCCACTGCTACCTGCGCCCCACCTACCCCGACTGGCCCTACAACGTCTTCACCATGATCCACGGCCGCAAGGTGGCCGAGTGCGAGCAGGTCATCGACGCCATCGCCGAGGCCACGGGGATCCAGGAGCGAGCCCTCCTGTACAGCACGAAGGAATACAAGAAGACCCGGGTGCGCTACTTCACTCCCGACCTGGCCGAGTGGGAAGAGCGCCACCTGCCCCGCATTCCCGCCGGCTCCTGAGCATCTGAGGCCCTTGCCTCTTCTCTCCCTGGTCGCCCCATTCGCCGCATACCATCGTCCACATCAACGAGGCTGCCCAGGAGATCCTCGGGCGAAGGGCGGATCACTGCGCAACGCCGATGTCGCGATGTACATCGCCAAACGCGGCGGGGGCGGCTTCGGTGTTTACGAGGGTGGCGGAGAGGGTGGGATTTGAACCCACGAGGGATTGCTCCCTACTCGCTCTCCAGGCGAGCCTGATCGGCCACTCCAGCACCTCTCCGCGGCCAGACTCCGGGTTTCGGGTTTCGGGTTCCTGGTTTCGCCTTGTCGCACCCGAGCGCGGGGGGGCAACCCGGAACTCGGAACGCTGAACCCGGAACTCGGACGTGGCGGAGAGGGTGGGGTTCGAACCCACGGTGACTTGCGCCACACCGCTTTTCGAGAGCGGCACCATCAACCACTCGGACACCTCTCCACGCAGATTATAGCCGCATCACTCCCACGGCCGGCGTATACCCCACAACCAGCGCCGCCACGGCAGAATGAACGCCCCCACGCCTGCCGCGACCATCCCCGCCTGCGCCCCCTCCGGCCCACCGATCAGCTCGCCCAGGTAGAACCCCGCCGAGAGAATGCCCATCACCAGAAAGAGATCCACGAGGGACCGAAGAAGACATCCCGGACGGCGGCGCTGTGCCATCGGATCGTCGTATTGTGACTCCACCTACATCTCCTGCCAGCAGGCCCCTGTGGCGCGCAAATGTAGCATAATCCGTCAGGTCTTGGCTTCTTCGGCGCATGTGCTAGAATACCGGCGGTTGACAAGCGGACGTGTTAGAACTCGCCTGACCGCAGGGTGCATCGGCCACCTCACAAACAAGACGTAGTGGGTGAGATCGGCGACGCGGCTCGCGCGCCTTCGCCACTCTGGCGTGGCAGGCTGGTGCGCACCGTACGCTGCATCGACTGTGGCTTTCTCTATCCACAAAGCATGCAAAGGATCTGGGGCAGCGTGCGTCAGGGAATCGTGGCCGACGAGGTCGAGACGCCGATAGAGTTCTACCCCAACGACCGCGAACGGCTGCGCTTCCGCCAATACCGCGCCGTTGCCCAGCTCGCGTGCCTGCGCCACCAGCAGTTCTACGACATCGAACAGGACGAGGAGCCACTGCGTCAGGACGAGCTGGACCGGCGCGTCTCTACCGGGGCTCTGGCGGGCCGTCAGTGTCCCTTCTTCTTCTCCTATCGTCCAGGCTACAGCCCGCGCGATCACCTGTTGCTCCAGGGGCAATCCGAACGCCTGCGGGAAGAGCGCGCCTGGGGCGCCCGCCACCTCCTTGCCGCCCTTCTCATCGCCCTGGGAGGGATGCTCCTGGGCATCCTCCTGATTCTGGCCCTGGCACCGGGGCGAGGCCCGACCGGGCCCTGACCGTGGCCACGGACGGGGCAGGCGCCCGGGTCTCCTGCTGGGCCTGCTTGCAGCCGACAGAGACCATCGGAGGTGTCGGATTCGCGGCCGACGGCAGCCTGGCCTACCTCTGCTGGGAGTGCGCTGAGAACCGAACCCGGGAGCGAGCCCGTGACCTCGGCGCGGCGGCCGGGGAGCGCCTGCCGACCAACCGCCTCTTCGACACCCTCGTCCGCCAGATGCTCCGGCGCAAGCTCTCCGAACGCCGCAACTAATAGATCGCAGGGAGGGGACCCCATGGAACCTTGGGCCGAAGGGGCCTTGCTGGCCTTTGGCAAGATCGACCGTCAGATGCGCGAGCTCCTCCAGGGGCTCGATGCCGACGCCCTCAACTGGAAGCCCGCCCCCGAGACCAATTCCCTCTGGGTCCTGGCCACCCACATGGTGGCCGCCCAGCGCTGGTACCTGGCCAAGGCGGCGGGACGCGAGTTCACCCGCGACCGCGCCGCCGAGTTCGCCTCCTCGGGGGCCGACACCGTCCGCCTCATCGCCGACCTGGACACGGCCGAGGCCGAGACTCGCTCCGCTCTCGAACACCTCACCACCGCCGACCTGAGCCGGGAGGTCGAGCTTCGCGGCCCGTGGACCGTGGGCCGCATCCTCTTCGACCTGACCGAGCACCTCTCCGAGCACATGGGCCACGCCCAGCTCACCCGCCAGCTCTGGGACGCGCGGACCTGACGTGCTGTCCCTTGAGGCCGGGACCTAGCCGACGGGCTGGGGCCGCCGCTCGTTCTGGATAACGACGGTGGGGTTAGCACTGGCCTTCGGGATCGGGAGACCACGCTCTTTGAGGAGGTCGATGTGCTCTTCCATGCCCCACCTAGCCTTGTAGAGACAGTCCTCAACCGAATGACCGATTCCGGAAAACCCTTCGAGATCGGGCGAATAGAAGCCAAAAAAATTCGGGTCCTCCGTGGCCTCGATGACCAGGGAGTACCTCAAGTCGAGCATGTCCGCTTCAGTCCCGTTCTCGCAGCCCTGCCGCCTTGAGTATAGCGCGGCACGTGCCGGTCGGTACCTCTCTGGACCCGTGAAAGTCCACGCGAATGAGCTTGTCCCAGCCGCGCTTGCCGTTGTAGCGGATGGACCCCTTCTCCTTCATGACCTCGAATCCGTTCCGTTCAAGCAGCCGAACGAGCTCGCTGAACGTCACCTCTGCGCTGAACCCCGACGTGGAGTCGTTCGCCTAGCCCTCGGGGCTGGTCCCCGCGTACGCTTTCGGGCCTGGTCGGCCTACTCCTCGCGCCCCGTGTACTGGCGCTGGCGCTTCTCCACGAAGGAAGCGGTCCCCTCGTCGTAGTCGGGGCTCCGCCGCAGGTGATCGTAGAACATCCCCTCCATGAAGGCGGCCGACGACAGGGAGACGTCCATCGAACGGAAGATGAACTCCTTGGTGTGCTGGGCCACGAGCCGGCCGTTGGCATTGATGGTGTCCGCCAGCGCCAGCGCCTCGTCCATGAGCTTCTCCTGGGGCACGATGGCCTGCACCAGGCCGATGCGCAGGGCCGTTTCGGCGTCGATGGCCTGGCCCGTCAGGTTCAGCCACATGGCCCAGCCCATGGGGAGGGTGCGCGGCAACACGAAGGCCTGGCCACCCGCCATGTGCGACCAGCGGACCTCCGAGCAGCCGAAGCGGGCATTGGGGCTGCAGATGCGGATGTCGCAGGACAGCGCCACGGCGAAGCCGCCTCCCATGGCGAAACCGTTCACTGCGCCGATCACCGGCTTCCAAATCTCGAGGTGCCGGGCGATAGACGAATAGCCGACCCTGCCCACCCCTGGGCGGGTCGGAGGGAGGGCTGGCATCTCGCCGCGCGCTCGAGCCAGGTTCTCTCGCAGGTCACCCCCGGCACAGAAGGACTTCTCCCCCGCTCCCGTCAGGATGGCTGTCCACGCATCGGGGTCGTCGCGGAAGCGCGTCCAGACCTCCCAGAACCCCTGCTGCACTTCGGCGCTGACCGAGTTCATCTTCTCCGGCCGGTTGATGGTGATGATGACGTTGTGCCCACGCTTCTCATACAAGACGACATCCGACATGCTTCAGACTCCTTTCTCCGATGGCGCAAACAAGACCCTGCGAAGGTCACGCAGGGCGGGGTGCCCTACCCGGTAATCTCCTCGACCGCCAGCGTCAGGTCGGGTAGCGCCTGAGGCGACACCCGGTCGCCGGCCCGGAGGCGCTCCACGGTACGGTAGCCATCCGGAGAGGGATCCCTGTGCACTTCAAGGGCGCGCGCGGGGACGTCCAGAAGCCACGACTCGGGCACGCCCTCCCGTGCGTAGAGGGGCATCTTCACCCGGCGGTCGTAGCGCTGGCTGGTCTGGGCGACCTCGATAAGCAGGAGAACGTCCGTGGCCTCCGGGTGAGACGTGGCGTAGAAGTCGTCCCGTGGCCGGAGGACCACCAGGTCGGGCACCGGCTCGGAGTGGGTGCTGAGGCGCAAGGGGTTCTGAACGCTGATGAGGGCACGGTCCCCCAGCCGCTGGTTGAGGAGGTAGCTGAGGCGGTTCACTCCTCCGCCATGGGGGCTGCTGATAGGCGGCATCTCGACGATCTCCCCCTCGATCAGCTCGACCCGGTCGTCCTCGCCAATGATGCCGGCCTCGCCCATCTTGTAATACTCGTCGACGGTGAAGCGCCGCGCCTGGATGCGTACAGCCATGGTCAATCCCCCGGCCCAGTGTAGGCCCGGGGCTCGCCGGGCGCAACGACTCTCGGGACCGCCACGCTAGTACAGCACCTTCTGCTCCGCCAGGTACCCGATCTCCTCGTCGGTCAGCCCGAGGACGTCGCGGCAGACCTGCTCCGTGTGCTCGCCCAGGAGGGGGGCATGGGTGCGGACCGCGCCCGGGGTATCGCTCAGGTGAATGGGCACCCCCTCGGTGACCAGCGGGCCCAGCTCCGGCTCCCGTAGCTCCACCAGGAAGCCCCGCGCGCTGTACTGCTCGTCCCGCTCGAACTGGTCCTCGACGTCCTGCACGACGCCCGCCTCCACGCCGGCCGCCTGCAGAACTCGCATCACCTCATAGGCGTCGTGCTGCGCCGTCCAGCTCTCCACCAGGGCATCCAGCTCCGCCCGGTGCCGCAGCCGGCCCAGCAGCGTCTGAAACCGCGCCTCTGCGGCCCACGCCGGGTCGCCCAGGGCACGCCGGAAGCGGGCCCAGTCCCCATCGGTGTAGACGGCGATGGTGCACCAGCGGTCGCCGTCCCGGCAGCGGTAGGCCCCATACGGAGCAGCGGCCGGATGGCGGTTGCCCTGAGGCTGGGGCGACGTGCCGTTCAGCGTGTGCTCCATGTAGAAAGGACCCAGCAGCCCCGCCCCGGCCTCCACCTGGGCTCCGTCGATGAATTGCCCCTCGCCCGTCTTCTGCCGGTGAATCAGGGCCGCCATCACTGCGAAGGCTCCGCTGACGCCCGACATGAAGTCGGGGTGCTGGGCCCGGGCCTCGGCGGTCGGCTGAGGCGCGCCGGGGTGGTTCCAGAGATGAGTCAGGCCGAAGAGCGCCGTGAGATTTGGCCCCCAGGTGACGTAGTGGGCATGGGGCCCGGTGGAGCCCAGCCCCTTCAGACTGATGGCGATGATGTCGGGCCGGATCCGGCGCAGGTGCTCGTAGTCGAAACCCCAACGGCGCATGACGCCCAGGCTGAAGTTGTCCAGCACGACATCGCTCACGCGCACCAGGCGGGCCACCAGCTCCCGGCCCGCCTCCGTCGTCATATTCACCGTGAAGCTCAGCTTGTTGCGGTGCAGCTTGATATAGGTCGGCGAGACGTTCCAGCGGGCCTGGTTCGCTCCCCCCCGGTGAGTGTCCGGGTGGCGGCGCGACTCGACGTTAATCACCTGGGCACCGAACTCCCCGAGCTGCTTCGCCACTGTAGGCCCGGCGGCCCCCGTCGTGAAGGCCAGCACCCGAACCCCGGCCAGCGGTCCCATCATCCCCTCTCTCCTACCAGGAAAACGTTGCAAACCAAGAATCTGCCCTTTGTCATTCTGAGCGGAGCGAAGAATCCGTCTCTACAGCGTCCACATCGCTGCACAACCGCCTCCATCAGATCGCTCCTCCGGCTCGCAGGGCCAACAGCTCCTCCGCCGACAACCCCAGCTCGCCACAGTAGATATCTCTGTTATGTTCACCGGCGTGCGGCGGCGGCCGCCGCACGCTGCCCGGGGTCCGGCCCAGCTTGTGCAGCGGCCCGACCTCCTGGTAGCGGCCCACCTCGGGGTGCTCCACCTCGAGAAAGAGCCCCCGCGCCCGTACCTGCGGGCTCTGAGCATACTCCTCGGGCCGGTAGACCGGCGTCACCGCCAGATGCCGCCGCTGCCCCTCGTGGAACAGCTCCTCCTTCGTATGCTCCTGGGCAAAGGCCGTTACCCGTGGGTCGATCAGGTCGCTGTTCTCGCGCCGCATCTGCTGGTCCTCGAAGACGGCATCCATCAGCTCCGGCGGACTGCCGATCCACTCCCGAAAGCCCACCCAATGGTCGCGCGGCAGCACGAAGAACCGCACATGGCCATCCTTGCAGGGATAGACGTCGTGCAGCTCGAAGGAGCGCTTGGCCCGCGTGACGCGCACCGCCTTCTCCCGGCGGGCCGAGTACGTGGGAATAGCGTATCCGGCAACGTGCGCTGAACACTCGTGGATCGAGACATCGAGCCTCTGACCCTGGCCGGTCAGCAGGCGATGGTAGTAGGCCACCAGTGTGCCGTAGGCGGCATAGGCCCCCGCCATCCCATGGGCCAGGTCGCCGGGCGCCACGCTGGGGGCCTGGCCGGGCTCGCCGCTGAGGGCCATCAGCCCCCCCATGGCGAAGGAAGTCAGCTCCGAGGCCCGGTAACCCGCGTAGGGCCCTTCCTGGCCAAAGGGGGTGATGGAGGTGAGCACCAGCGCGGGGTTGAGCCGGCGCAGCTCCTCGTAGCCGACCCCGAGACCAGAAAGATAGCCCGGGGGGAAGGTCTCGACCACGACGTCGGCAGCCTCGGCCAGCCGGCGCAGGAGAGCCCGCCCGTCGGCTTTCTCCAGGTCCAGGGTAATGCTCCGCTTGTTGGCGTAGTAATGGAGGAAGAAGAGGCCACGATCACTCCCCGGCTGGTTGCCGGCGAAAGGAGGCCGCCGCCGGGCCGGGTCCCCCCCGGGTGGCTCCACCTTCACCACGTCGGCCCCCAGGTCGGCCAGGAGCTTCGTGCACTGGAGGCCGCTCTCGTCGCCCAGGTCCAGGATGCGCACGCCCTCCAGCGCGGCCGGGGTCTGGCTGCTCATGCTCACTCGCTCCAACCGCCCCTTGAGAATCAGTCCCGCAGCACGTTGCGGGCGATGATGAAATGCTGGATCTCCGCCGTGCCCTCGCCGATTCTCTTGTGCCTCACCTGGCGGTACATCTTCTCCAGTGGAAGGTCCTTGCTGAGGCCGACGGCACCGTGCACCTGAACGGCTCTATCCACGACCCGGTTGACCATTTCTGAGGCAAAGAGCTTGACGATGGACGCCTCCTGCCGGAAATCCTCCCCTCGGTCGGCCTTGGCTGCGGCATGGTAGGTCATGAGCCGCGCGGCGTGGATCTCTGTCGCCGAGTCGGCCAGCATCCATTGAATGGCCTGCCGGTCGGCGATGGGACGGCCGAAAGTGACCCGCTGCTTCGAGTAGCTCACTGCCATGCCCAGCGCCCGCTCGGCGATGCCGACACAGCTCGGTCCGAACCTCAGACGGCCAATCCCGAGGAACCGCTGGCCCAGAATGAACCCCCCTCCCTCTTCGCCGATGCGGTTCTCGACTGGAACAATGCAATCTTCGAAGACCAGCTCGGCCGGGTCCTCCCCAGCCATCATCCCGATGATCCGGCCGACCTTGAACCCCGGCGTTCCCTGCTCGACCACGATGCAGCTCACGCCACCCCGCCCCTTGTTGGCTGGATTGGTGCGCACCAGCACGGTATAGAAGTCCTCCTTGCCGGCCCCGCCAATGAAGGTCTTCACGCCGTCGAGCACGTAGGTGTCGCCCACCCGGGTCGCCCTCATCTCCAGGGTGGCGGGATCCGAGCCGACGTTGGGCTCAGTCTGAGCGAACCCGGCCTTCTTCTCCCCCCTGATCACCGGGTAGAAGAATCTCTCCTTCTGCGCCTCGGTGCAGCTATAGAGAATGGGGGAGGGATCGCCGCCGATGCCGTCGCCCTGCATGGCGCCGAGGACGGCTCGCGCCGTCTCCTCCCGCACCAGGCAGGAGCCGATCTGGCCGACGCCGGCGCCGCCTACCTCCCTGGCCGTGGTCAGCGCCCAGAGGCCCAGGCTCCTGGCCTTCAGTTCCAGGTGCATCATCACGTCGTCGGGCAGGCGATCGACCCGCAAGTACTCCTTCTCCAGGGGCAGCAACTCCTCCTGGGTATACCTACGGGCTAGGCCCTGCAGCATCGATTGCTCTTCCGACAAGCCGAAATCCATGTCCCATCTCCCCCGGCGAGCGTGCCCGCAGGGTAGCAGCGTCGGCTGCCCGTGACAAGTGCGGTCGCGGGACATGCCCGGATCGTCTCCTGGCCGCTTGGGTTTCTGGTAGAATGGCGGCCACCGAGCCAGGTCTGAAAGGATCTCCGCATGGTAGCCATACTGACCCGCGAGCGAGTCACCACCCGCCTCGATCATCTCGAGGCCCTCCTGCGCCGCTACCCCGACGTCAACCCCGAGGTCGTCGTCAAAGAGGACACCCAGCGCGAGGGCTTCCTCATCACCCAGGCCGCCATCGACTACGGCCAGGGCGCCATCCTCAAGACCTACCACCTCTTCTCCTGGGACCAGGGCACCCTCGGCTCCATGGCCGACCAGAAAGCCCCCATCAAGCTCCCCAACGTCATCGAGGTCGAGGGCGGCCCCTTCCACCTCCGCCGCACCACCATGCGCCCCCGCATCAACGGCCGCTCCCCCTACATGATCGACGTGGTCGACGGCGCCCCCAAGATCCTCGACCGCGCCACCCACGACCTGATCGGCGGCATCCGGCCCTGGCACAAGCCGCCCCTGGAGTACTTCGACAAGAGCTTCCCCGACGGCACCCCCTTCCCCCAGGTCATGGAGGAGCGCGGCGACACCATCGTCTTCCGCCAGTGCCAGCACTGGGGACCCGAGGAGGAGTGCAAGTTCTGCGACATCAACGAGAACGCCCGCACGAAGAAGCTCCTCGGCCAGGTCAGCTCCATCGTCCCCAAGAAGCCCGAGCAGGTGGCCACCTGCGCCGCCCACCTCTTCCTGCACGAGGACTGGTCGCGCTGGCCCGACTACCACGCCCCCTACGGCATCCACCTCAACGGCGGCACCATCGTGCAGAAGCTGCAGGGCAAGGAGGAGCACGATTTCTACCTCCAGTACGTGGACGCCATCCGCGAGCGCATTGGCAACCGCGTGCCGATCATGCTGCAGACGGCCCCCTGGCCCAAGGAGCTGGAAAAGGAGGCGCGCGACCGGGGCGCCACCGCCCGCTCGGCCAACTTCGAGGTGTGGGACGAGCGGCTCTTCCACATCATCTGTCCCGGCAAGGACCGCTACATGGGCCGCCAGGAGTGGCTCCGCCGCATGGTGGACCAGGTGGACGTGTACGGCGTGGGCCACGTCGTCCCTGGCTTCGTGGCCGGGGTCGAGATGGCCCAGCCCTGGGGCTTCAAGACCGTGGCCGAGGCGGTGCGCTCCACCACCGAGGGGATGGAGTTCTTCATGAGCCACGGCATCGTCGTGCGCCCCATTAGCTGGTGTGTCGAGGCCCTGTCAGCCCTCGGCGGCCAGACCCCGCCGCCGGCGGACTACTTCATCCAGCTCGACCGCAACTGGTACGAGCTCCTCCAGAAGTACGACCTTCCCCCGCAGCAGCATCGCCCCATTGGTCCCGCACGCAACTACTACCCCAACAGCGGCGCCTGGGACATGGAGTAACGAGTTTCGGGTTCTGGGTTCTGGGTTGACCTCCACCCAGAACCCGAAACCCAGAACCCAGAACCCGAGACCAAGAGTTGGAGCAGTTCATGACCTCTGTTTCTTCCTCGACCTCGCGCCAGGGGCACCTGGAGGCTCTGTTCCAGCGCAACTCCGACCTGCCCCGCGAGGTCATCGTCAAAGAGGACATCCTGTGCGAAGGCCTGGCCGCGACCCCCGGTCTGGCAGTAGACCTTCCCCGGTCGGTCCTCGTGGAAGGCGGGCCCTACTCCCTGCGCCGCACGATCGTACGGCGCGACCGCCTCGACTCATCCCCCTACCTGATCGACCAGGAGGACGGCCACCTGGTGCTGAGAGATCGGGGCTCGCGAGACATCCTCGCCTCCTTACGGGGCTATCCCCTGACGCCCAGCTACGCACGCCGCACCTTCCCCGACGGCCGGCTCTACGCCGCCGTGCTGGACGTCTATGGCAAGGCCGTCATCGCGGACTCCGCGGCCCCTTCGCCCGAGCAGGTCGGGGCCGTCGCCGCCGAAGCCTTCATCCACGAGATCTGGCCCTCCGGCGAGGGGCCCCTCCACGTTCACCTGGACCGCGGTAGCCTGAGCGACACCGTGGACGGCGTGCCGGAGGAGGAGTTCGCTCTGCGCTACGTGTCCGCCATCAAGGAGAGCTGCGCCAACCGTCGGCCCATCCTCCTGGAGATGGCGCCGAAGAGCAGCCAGGTGGAGCGCCGTCTCTACGCGGAGGGCGTCAACGGGCGCCTGGACAACATCGACGTCTGGGATGCCGGCCGCTTTCGAGCCCTCTGCCCAGAGAAGACAGCGGCCCTGGGCCACGATGAGTGGGTCCGCCGCACCCTTGACCAGGTCTACATCTACGGGCACATCAGCGTGCTACCGGGGCTGGTGGCGGGGTTGGAGTTGGCCCAGCCCGGCGGCTTCGCCACTGTCGCCGAGGCCGTGGCATCCACCACCCAGGGGATCCAGTTCCTCATCGCCCATGGAGCCATCCCCTGCCCCATCCACTGGCCCCTCGATCCTCGAGGCCAGCAGAGGCAGCCGCCGGTGGACTACTTCCTGCAGGTCGACCGCAACTGGTACCTCACCTGGCAGCGCTACCAGGCCTTCGAGCCCAGCGGCCACCTGATGGGTCCCGGCCGCAACCGCTTCCCCCACAGCGCTGCCTTCGATGTCGGCCGCGGCAGCCCGCTGTGACTCCTTGTTTGATTCCCGGTGAGAGGTTACCTTGATGTTTGAAAGCCTGGCAGAGCTCCGTTATGAGGACTGCAACGGCAAGTACGAACGAGTGCGGGCGACAATCGAGCCTCTGTCGCAGGACCTGATCACCCAGGACCGCATCTACCGAGTCCTCTGGCAGCATGGAGGACGCTGCGACTGCACCGTGTCGCGGAACGTCGTGGCCCTTCCCGAGGTCAAGAACAGCGTCGACCAGGAGATCCAGGCTATCCTGGCCTCGGCTTGAGGCGGGAGAACCGAGCATGAAGAAGATGTGTATTCCCGACCCCCGCCTGAAGGCGGGGGCATGAGGCACACGATGCCCCAACCTTCAGGTTGGGGCGTTCGGAGGCCCCGACCATGAGACTACCAGTAGCGGCCAACGCCGACGACATCCTCTGGCAGAACGACCTGGCCGTCCTGCGCTCGATGCAGGGCCGTGTGCCCTGGGACCAGCGCTTCGGACAGGGCCAGATCAAGGTGCTGAGTTACGACCTGGAGACGGAGGGCGGCACTTTCCTCTTCCACTGGCCCGCCGACTACGATCCCCTCGGCCGCCACGGCCACGCCGGCAACGAAGAGCTCTATGTGCTCGATGGAGAGCTGCACTGCGGCGAAACCGTGTACGGCCCCGGGGCCTACGTCTACACGCCCCGCGGAGAAACGCACGGCCCCTTCACGCCAGGCCCCGAGGGCTGTCTGTTTCTGCTGGCGGTAGACGGCCCTCTCGTGGACGAGGAGTATGTCCAGGAGCTGTTGACAGCGGCGGGCAAGGCCCCCCGGCGACGCGCATGAGCCGGACCACCATGCAGGCACCGTTCACACCGGTACCCAGCAAAAGGGATGTATCTTGAGCACCGCATGTTCCTTCCCGACCCCCGCCTGAAGGCGGGGGCATGAGGCACACGATGCCCCAACCTTCAGGTTGGGGTCTTCGAACAGCTACCCGAAGACGTTCATCCCGAGCCTGACGCAGCATAGCCGGCGAACTGAGGAGAGTAGCAATGACTGGACCGAGCCGAAGAGCCACCGTAGCCCTCTGGGCAGGGATCGCGCTGATG
>Ga0082335_1008076_pt1 | contig 12259 bp, 13 predicted proteins | sample Subgrocontami58m_FD_72375 | JGI IMG/M metagenome (GOLD analysis project Ga0082335, IMG submission 72375) | Subsurface groundwater microbial communities from S. Glens Falls, New York, USA - GMW37 contaminated, 5.8 m (SPADES assembly) (version 2) ...
ATGCCTGCGAGCTCATCCACGGTGCCAATCGAGAGCACGGTGAACGGATCCTTCGCAGGCAGGCCGCAGCGGGCGACGAGGAAGCCCGAAGAGCGCTTGCGACACTGGCCTTCCTTCCGCCGCTGAAACCTTCCAGCGGCAGATAGCCGCATGGCCCTCTTCGTCGACCCGCTCATGAACCACGGCTGGGTCCTGCGCGGCCGCGCGGTCGCGAACTGCCACCTGTTCACCGGCCGTCTGGCCCTCGTCGAGCTGCCCGCGCTCGCCGAGCAAATCGGCATGCGCCGCGCATGCTTGCCGGCGCACGCCTCGGTGCCCCATTACGAGCTGACGCCCAGCCGCCGGCGAGACGCGATCGCCCTCGGCACCCTCGAAGTCGATCCTCATCAGGCTGTGGAGATCCGGCACCACTCGCGCTTCGCCGCGCTCAGCCCCTCCGTCGCGCCGCAACGCCGCGCTCTCCCGCTCAAGGCCTGACAGCAGATGGTAGTGGTTCAGTGGGAATCCTGACTTGTTACAGATCAAAAGACGACTGTGCGCGGCTGTGCTAACCTTTGGTGATGAAGCGAAGAGATGTCAACGAGATTGCGTTCGCTACGCTCCAGCAGGCCATCGGAGCGATGTCGAAGGAGCGTTCGGCTCGCAAGGCTCAGGCTGCTAAGTTGGGAAGGCGTGGCGGTCTAAAAGGCGGCAAGGCGCGCAAGAAAGCATTGTCAGCAGAGCGTCGGTCAGAGATTGCAAGAAAGGCCGCGCAAGCTAGGTGGAAAAAAGAGCCGACCGCTAAGGTCGGCTCGTAAATACTTCGATGAAGCGGGCTATCTTTGGTAAATAGGCGTTTGTCTATTCGTGTCCATCACCAGGCCGATTGCCCCAAGGCAATCCTGCTTGTTGATGTAGCCCTCGCCGGAATCGGCGATCTTTCGATTATTGGCGGCGGTCAAATACCAGCGCCATTGTCCCGCTTTGTCGATATAGATCCAAAAGGCCATGACTGACTCCTATGAACAACCTTTACAAAACTTACCTGTTTAGCTATGAGCATGCGGGTGCGTCATGGGTCTTGGAAATAAAGGCAGCCGATCCAGACGATGCTATGCAACGGATAAGGCGCATTCCATATGCCAAGTACGACGGCGAATTGATGATGAAGATCGAGACGCCATCATTTATCTCAGCCCTGCTTGCTAAAATTCTACACTTCATAGGGCGGACAAATCCCTCACGTCAGAATTGACGTTGACAAATCGCATTCTCTCGTGGCATACTAGGAGTTGTTGCTAGCGGCTCCTAGTGAGGGCGCTAAACCCTCACAGGGCGATTGCTAAGCACCATCACACACCTCCAGACCCCGGATCAACGCTCCGGGTGCGGGTCCGCCAGGACAGGGGTTGATGAATCAGAAGGCTCAACTGTTGACGCAGTCGAGCCTTCGCCTTTTTGGGAGGCGGTTGCCTCCACACCTTTTGGCGTAAGGCGCACATGGCCTTCGCCGAGTCGCTCCAGAAGTCCTGTCACATTTACCATCGTATGAATTTGCGACCGCGCCGTATTGCGCTGTACACCTAATTCATTCGACTCTGAAAATTCCATGATCTGGTCTAACGTCTTCCCGTCTGGCCCTATGAACGCAAGTATTCGGCTCCACGTTGGAGACATGCCGCGCCCCGTCGCTCTGCGAGGAGTTCCGATTGGAACGGAAAATGGGGCATTCGTCGTAAGCGCGCGGGCATGTTCTAGACCGCGTCGAAAACTCTTCAGATCAGCGAGCTGCGCTTCCAGCTTCGCAATCTTGGCGTCACAGTCGTCGATCTTCTTGTCGAGCTCACTCATAAGTTAATCCTACCACATTTCTGACGTTGCATCAGAAATAGGAACTTTCTTTGTGGGAAATTACAAATTCGCCTTCACACTAGTTCAACCGGTCAAGTAGAATACTCCTACCGTACAGGGAGTTAACGCCATGACAGTGTTGACCGCTAAAGAGCGCGCGCAGATTCTAAATCTGTTAGTAGAGGGTAACGGCATTAATGCCACCAGCCGCATAACTCGCGCTTCTAAGAACACTGTTCTCAATCTGCTGGTACACGTCGGCAATGCATGCGTCGCGTATCAAGATCGCGTGATGCGCAATCTGCCGCTCAAGAAAGTCCAGAGTGATGAGATATGGGCGTTCGTCGGCATGAAGCAAAAGAACGTCCATGAAGAACTGCGCGGCACGCTCGGCTATGGCGACGTTTACACGTGGCTGGCAATCGACGCAGACACCAAGCTAATACCGTGCTGGAACGTCGGCAATCGTGGCGCGGAAGCGGCCTATGACTTCATCCATGATCTCGCGTCGCGCTTAGCCAATCGCATCCAGTTGACCACAGACGGCCACAACGCCTATTTGATGACCGTTGAGGATGCCTTCGGTAATAACGTTGACTTCGCGCAACTGGTGAAGCTCTACGGCACCCTTGGACAGACAAAGGAAGATGCCCGACGCTACAGCCCGGCAGAATGCACGGGGATTAAGAAGCACACGATTACCGGAAATCCAAGCAAGAAGGATATTTCTACCAGCTACATCGAGCGCGCTAACCTCACGATGCGGATGCACATGCGCCGGTTTGCTCGGCTCACCAATGCATTCAGCAAGAAGCTAGAGAACCACATGCATGCGGTCAGCCTGCACTTCATGTTCTATAATTTCTGCAAAATTCATTTGAGCCTGCGGGTCACGCCAGCGATGGAAGCCGGCATCGATGATCATGTCTGGACGATGGAAGAGGTCGTTATGATGGCCGACACGCAAGGTGTAACGCAAAACAAATCTGAGTGAACCAGTACCCAACAGATGGAGGCCTCGTGGCCCTACCTCACCGCGCCACGCGCTTCTGGCACTCGCTCTTACCCGATCTTCCCTGTTCCACCCGAACCCCTGCACCGAAGTAGCCCGGCCCCTGCGCAGCCGCCCGACCTATTCCTGTACGACGCCGAGCGCCTGTGGTCCCACCCGTCGTCAAACTCGCCGCAGGGTAGGGGCCCGGAGCGCCCGACCCCGCCAATACCCCGCCTAAGTGACGTTTTGTACGGGGTACACGCCAGCTCGCCCACGTCACACTCGGATGCCATCGACTGCCCCCACACCTATGACAGACCTCTCCGCACCCATGGCTTGCCCGCGCTGCAGCGCCCTTTGCTCCGACACGGCCATCCGCGCCCCGGGGGACCTGTGGAACACGATCTGCATTGCCCGCGCGAAGCTCGCCGACGGTACGCTCGCCCACGCATCCGAGAACTCCACAGCCACCCCCAACTTCTACCAAGTTGCCTCCGGCCAGGAGTGGGGCAGGCCCTTTGTCTTCCGCTTCCACTGCACCGAATGCCGGCAAGCATTCGTGCTCGAGCTCGCCGGCGACCGGGAGCCCAGCGCTTCCTGGCGCGCCGAAGCCGCCAGCCTCCTGAACCCCAACCGTCCCCAGTAGCCTTCGGCGCCGCGGCGAGGCACCCAGACCATTCTCCGGACGCGCGCGATCCGCAGCAAAACCGCCCAAACGCGCGTTTTGTAGGGGCGACGCCGGCCCCGGCGTCTTGTAGCCTTTCTCCTACCAACGATTCAAACTTTGGGGGGCAAGCCATGAAGACGCCGCTGCGCTTACTTCGCCACATCGACGCTCTTGCCACCGCTGGCGACTCCGCCAACCGGTCCGTCCCGGTCTGCGGTGAACATCACGAGCCCCCCGAATACACCCGGTCCTACCTCGACGGGGACAACCTCATCATCGAACACAAGGTCGGCTCCACCACCGACGCGACCTCACTGCACCCCAAGCGGATCCGCTGGGCCCACCTGGGTGACAACTTCCTTTCGGCCATCGACGGGCGTGGCGAAGCCCTCCGGGTGTGCTTCATCTGATCAGCGCCAGCGGCCGCCGGCGTCCGGGGCAAACACCGGCCCGGACCCGTGACCGATCGCTGTCGCATTAATCCCATGGCTCCGCACACCAGACTTGCCGCCATCTACGACCGCCGCGCCGCGGCCGAGGACCAACTCAGTGCCGGCGCCTACAACCTGGTCATCGGCCTGTGCCTGCTCTGGGGATTTCTTCTCACCACCGTCATCGTCAGTGCCACCAGTCGGGAGTCTCTGCAACATCTCGGGCTCGCTGGTGCGCTCGCCGGCCTTACCGCGGCCATCTCCGGGGCGTACCTCTTTCACTACTCCTCCCGCCCCCTCGTCAGTTTCATCGGTCACAACCTCGTCATTGTCCCAATGGGACTCGCGGTGAGCCTGCTCGTGCACGGTTCCCACCCGGACGCGGTCTACGCTGCCATTCGCGCCACCGCTCTGGTCAGCCTCCTCATGATGGCCTTCGCGACCCTCGCGCCTGGCTGGTTCCGAGCGATTGGGACGACTATCACGGTCGCGCTTGCCGCACTCGTCGCAGTCAAGTTGATCGAGAGCCTCCTGCTTGGCATTCACCACGATCTCCTTGATTGGGCTGTAGCCGCCGTACTTTGTGGCTACATAGGCCTAGATTGGGCCCGCGCGAACGCCGCGCCCAGGACCCTCGACAACGCCATCGACTGCGCTGCCGAGATCTACGTTGACATCGTCGTGCTGTTCTTGCGCGTTCTACGCGTTCTTAGCCCACGCAATACTCCCTAGCCCGCGCGACCCCACCCCCTTAATCGCCGACATCCGCACCGACATGCCAGAAGACAACGTCATTCGCTTCGACTCGCAGATCCCGTTCAGCACGTGGAAGCGCCCTGGCCACAACGGCCACGACATCATTCACTACCCGAATGTGTTTGAGCCAGATGTCGAGGTATACGAATGTGCCACGGACTATCACTGCGGCGTCAACCTTCCCGCCGTACTCCTGGTCCGAGCCGATCGCTTTCATCAGCTCCACGACATCGCCGCAGAGCTGCATCACCTCCAGGGCACGCAACTCCCGATTGCCGCGTTCGCGCGCGCGGTCCATCAAGAGGCAGGCGAGGGGATCAGCATTCCAGCGCGCCGCGGCCACCATCATGTGGCCACCAGCTATCTTCTGGTGCACCGCCACTCACCTACTGACTGGATCGCGTTCGCCAACGTAGGGCGCAGGCTCGGCTTCCAGCACGACATCCTGTCCTACGAGCTCAAGCGCGTTACCCTTTGGGCAAAACCACTGCCCAACAGGCGCCAACTCTACGGCCTCCTCGGGGCGAGCCTGGGACATCTTTTCGGCGGGGAGGTTGGTGACATCGCAGGCAGAATTCCCGAAGTCACTGGCCTGCAGCTCAAACTGCCCTGCGAACATGTCACTGACCGCGACGAACGCTACGGCCTCGCCAAGCTGGCCGACAGCTTTACTGTGCTCGGCTTGCACGACTTCGGGAGGTGTGAACAAGTATCGGTGAGCATGGGACTCTGACTCAGGCTCTCACGAACACCACGTCCCCCAGACGACGCAAGCACACGCCGGCGGCTCAGGCCCCGCCGGCTTGCATCTGGGTCCTGTTACCAGCGCCCACTTCGTTCATTGCCGCAGGGAGGGGCGGATCGATATTCTTGTCGGCGTAATGGTACTTCGGCAGGCCATCACGCAGCGCGCACCACACTCGCATGTAGAACTCCGCGGCCTTGCGGTTAGGCTTTTGCTCCCGTGGCAACCACACTTTCTCGAGCCGGCCGTTGATCGCGACTCGGTGGGTGTGCTCCGGCATTCCTTGAATCGGAACGAACTCGATCGTCCCATAAGGACTGACGAATTTCGGAACGGGGGTCAGTTGCATGATGCGTTTTCTCCCAGAAAGTTGATGCCCAGATAGATCAAATGCACGGCGGCGGCACTTCTGTGCGTCACGCCTGCTTTGGCAATACCCGTGTAAGTTCCGTCACCACGGCTCCACCGACTGTCCACCCGACAAAGTTGCTTTCCATCGGGCCGTGCACCAGGCGATCGAGCCACACTCTCACGATCTCGCCGCGCGCGTCCGTCTCTTGGCCGAGGATGTTTGCCACGACCGGCTGGCTTCGCCCGGTCCGTCGAACTACGGCCGCGCCGTCCCCAAGGCTTACCGTCACCTCCTGCTTTTCACGCGGCATGTGCTACCTCCATGTCATTCCCCGCGAGCACCTTGCGGAGGTCCTGCCGCTTCACGCCATAGAGCTTCGACAGGTCCTCGCAGAAGCGCCCGAGGATCGTATCCAAGTGAAGAAACTCGACGTCGTCCAATTCTGGCGTCGCCCAGTCCAGTCCGCAGCGCGAGGCCTCGTGCTTGAAGGCAACCATTTGCGCCTGGTATTCGTCGATGCTCCCGCAAATGTGGAGCCTTTCGGCGACGACCTCCCGGGTTTGCTGCGGGCGACAAAGCCGCAGAATCGCCTGATCCTCAGCCGTGTAGCTCCATTGGCGGTCGTAGAGCACCGCACGATTGGCCTGGAACAGATTGTGCCCGCGCTGTGTCACGCCGAAGGAAGCGAGAAGGTTGGGGCAGTCCCCGTACCGAAACCGCGCGTTCAATTCCTCCGTGCGTTCCTTGATAGGCCGCTTGCCGTGGAACACGACTGACTCCACGCCGCGCGCCGCAAGTTCGCGCGCCAGTATTTCCAGGGTCTCCGGATTCTGCGCAAACAGGATGTTCTTGTGGCCTGCGGCGGTCAGCTCCTCCAGACGTTGAACCGCGAGCCGCTGCTTGCTCGTAAGCGGCCAATAGTTTCCAATTCCGCGCACGCCGTGCTGCGGGCAGTTGGCGGCCATGCTGACCGCGCCGATGCGCGCGAGCAGGGCAACCAGGTTGATATTCTTCCCCTTCTCTCGATGTACCTCTCGATACCACGTGGCGAACTCCTCTGCCGTCTTCAGGTAGAAACTCAAATGCGCAGCGTCCCAGTCGCACTCGGTCAATATCTCCGTGGGGGTTGGGATACGGACGTAGGAAGCAACCTCGGGCTCTTGCGGCAGGCGGCGCTTGATGTGTGGTGCGATCGCACGGCGGTATGCATCGAGATTCGCAATGCGCGGGACTTCGCGTTTTGCCCCATCCGTTAATCCTTCCGCGAAGGCGTGCGAGATCCACTCGAAGCTGCAGAATGACTTGCGGAACTGGTCGATACCGCGCGCGCACCACGCCATCGATTGAACCAGCCGCGGCTCCATGAATCCCCGGCGGTATCCGTAGGGCTGGGCTGCCGTCCCATCTCCGCACGCGAACACCATCAGGGGTAGCGTGTCCCGCGGGTAGTTCGCGATCGGGCTGCCCGTCAGCACGAATTTGCGCCGCGCCGACACTTGCCAAGCAGCCCCCGTCTGCTGGCTGTCCATATGCGCCAACGCATCGCCCTCGTCGGCGACCATCAGACCAATGCGCCGGCGCAAGCGCTTCGCGTACATCGGGCGCCGCAACCGCTCGTACGAAATGATATTGATCGTTCGCAGAGCGGTGAGCTGCGCGCGAGACTCGATGACCTGCCACGCCTCGGCGGCAACCGGAAGCTTCTTCAGCTCGTCGACCATCTCCGGTACTAGATACGCCTCGACCACGATCAGGCCGTGCTTGACCCCAGAGAGCAGAATCAACGCCGCGGAGAGTCGCCCTTTCCCGAGCGCTTGTTTCCACGCGATCACACCCCCCTTTGGGCACATCGCGGCCTCGATTGCATCGTCCAACTGATATGGCCACAGCCACTTGTCCAACCCGAGGGCAATGGACCGCTTGCGCAGCTGGTGAGCCATCACCGGGAACGCCGCGGGCAAGCCATCGTAGAGCGTCCTCCAACCTGCCTGGATCGTCTCCGCGACCTCGAAGCGCTTGCGCACCTCGTCGAGCGAAAGCTCATAGCTCCCGCCGCCCACGCTGTACCGGTACAAGCCGCCGTCAACCGGAGAGAACTCGACTTCCTGCCCGGTCTTAATCGCGGGCGAGCCCCACACCTTGGCATCCGCAACGTGGGTCTTCCGCGCCCGTCCGACCACCTTTCCGTCGTGCCCGGCCCCATCTGTCCACACGACATGCCTGAACGGTTCGCGCTCCCGCTGCACCTGATGCGCGCGCCGCGCGATATAGCCGCGCAGGCCTTCGTCCACGATCGGAGTCCCACCGGCGGCCACGATCGTCTCCAGAAGTCGGTTAAACGATCCCAGCGGGTGTTCCTGCGCGAGATGCGCTTCCACGTCCAGGATGCCCTGCCCGGTGTAACGCACCCCCTTGGGGTAGCGGTGCAACTCGACTCCGTCGGCTCGGTAGGCCTCGATGCGCTCCTTCAAGACCGCGTTCAAGACCTTCGCCTCGACGAGGCCGCAGGCGAAGCGCAGTCCAATCCGGCGCCCGTCGTGAATCACCCGCACCGTCGCATCGCCCGTCACGGCGCGCGTGATCGCCGGACCGTCATCGTCGATACCCCGAACCACGAGCCGCGCGCGCGATGCCCCTACGCTACACGCCAAACCTAGATCCGGGGCCGCTTCGTCCAACGCGGACACCTGGAGCCGCTTGAGCGGCTGCTCCGTATCCCAGGCGCTGAATACAAGCAGGCTCGTTCGAACTTCGGTCCCTTCATCGCGGAACGCCCCCGCCGGCAGGTCGATCACCGCGCGAAGCCGCCGCGCCTGGTCCTCGCCCACGCACCCTTGCGGGTCGCTGGCGACCGTCGCGGCGTAGGTGCTTGGGAGGACGGCAACCACGATCTCGCAGGCGTCCAGGGCTTGAGCGAGCGCATACGCATGGCTCACCGCCGAGGTCTTCTCCCCGAAGCGCCCCCATGTCGTGCACGGGAAGGGCTCAAGGAGATGTGACTCAAGATGCAGAGAAAATGGCGGGTTGATGAGCCCGACAGCGAAGCCGCTAGCGCGCGCCGCCTCCATGCCGCATGCGATGAGCTCGCACATGAAGCCTGCAGCCTCCGCCACCCGCATGACCCGCGAGATGGACGCTTCGTGGATGTCCACCCCGGACAGCGTGTGTTTTGCAGGGTTGGCGAACTGGAAGAGCCGCCCCGAGCCCACCGAGTTGTCGAAAAGGCTGACGCACTGCCCGGGGCTCGTTGCCGCGAGGGCGCGCTCGATCGCGGGCTCGACCAGGCGCCAAGCGTACCCCGCGATCGCGTCGACCGTGAAGAACTGGCCCTTGTGGGTCTTGCGCGCTTCGTGCAGACCGGCAAGCGAGCCCGGCCGCGCCGCCGTGCTGCCGAAGCTTTCGATCTCGCGCAGTGGGGCGTACCAGTCGGACATTAAGCGGCCTCCCGCATCATCATGGCTGCCGCGTAGGTTCCGATGAACACCTGCAGCTGCTCCGCCAAGGCGTTCGAGATTCGGAACTCGAACCGGGTTGAGTACGTCACGAGCTCGACGTCGGCGCCTTTGTCGCCGAATCCGATACGTTCCCGGCTCGTGATTGCCTTGTTATCCCACCAGCGCCGCGCGCCCGCGTTCAGATCGTGTGCCGCCTGATCGCGTCCAGCCCACCTTGCGAAGGTTCCGAGCGTTCGATGTACGTCCATGACCCGTTCGACACAGCCGTAGGAAAGCTTGGTGACGTTGTTGAGTTTCTTGTCGAAACTGTCGGGCCAGACGCTCAGATCGAGGACAACAAACCCGGCCTTTCGTTTGATCTCCGGCGAACGCTCCAGGCCAAACGCCCGCAACAAAGCCGTCGCCGCTTGCCGGTAGGCCTCATCCTCGCCCTTCGTGCCTCCGTAAGTGGCCTCCAGATGCGCCCATACCGCCGCGAGGTCCAGTTGCTCTGGGTTGTTTCCGAAGTCGAACTTCTCGTGAATCTCCGTGGTGTCGATCTCCAGCCGCGCGCCAACCGGGGCGAACTGCCGCGCCGCGTGGTCGACAAGTCGGCCTACGGTATCCTTGGCCGCCTTCCGGATTTCTTGCGCGTGGTCGTCGATGTTGATCGCCAGCACGTAGTACTCGCCGGGAAGGATGCTGCATTCCTTCTCGCGCAATGCCGCAAGCGCTTGGGTGTGTGCGCGGCACGCAGCCAGATACTCGCCCCACAGGGCAGCAAATTGTTCGCCGATCGTTGAATTGGGCATCGCTTGAATCTCCTGGGTTAGTGATTCAAGCTTACTGGGAGGTCTCTTGGATTCAACTTAAACTTGCGCGCATCGCCGGATGTGCGAAGTCGCACAAATGTGGAGGAGGGGGACGATCTGAGCCTCGCTCTCGCCGTGGCGAGGGTACTTCCGAAACCCCGCGTCCCACTTTCCACAACGAACTGCGCGCCGTGCGCGCCCGCTTACGCGGCCTGCGCTTCGCCCACCTCGGCCTTGTACTTCAGCTGTCCCGTGCGGCAGGCCTCGCGCCCTTGATCGCCGCGCTCCCCCAGGTACACGGGCTGATACAGCGCCCCGTCGCGATAGGCGTACAGGTAACGCACTTCGATGATTTCCCCCGCGGCGGGGATGCGCCTGTCCGCCGGGATCGTCACGCTCCCCACCGGGACCGGCGTCCCTGACGGGTCGTACACTCGGACGGAGACGGACCGCTTCGTGCCGTTCTGCCCGATCACCTCGACCGTCGCGCTCTCCACCAGCTTGAACTTCAGCTGCGCGCCACCGGAATTCGGGCAGCCCTCGGTGTACGGCGCACCCAGCGATTTGAAGACGATGCCTTCTTTGCCGCCCGCGCGCATGGCTGCGAGCAACGCGCGTTTCGTTACGCCAACGAACGCCGTCAGCACCACACACGCCCCGCTCTGCGGACCCACCCCGCGCATGCACTCCGCGAGTACCCGCAGCCGCTCCCGGTAGGGCAGCGCCCGCACGTCTTTGCCGCCGAACTCCAGGATGTCTAACGCCACGTAGGCCGTGCCGATGACTTCTCCGTCGATCACGGTTCCGGCGGGCAGGTGAGCGAACGCCTCCGCCAGATTGAGCGGCAACGCCACCGCAAGCCCCTTGCGGTTGATGCCGATCACGCCCGCAGTGTCCCCCGCTGCCCCCTGTCGAATGAGCCTGCGCTCGCCGTCATGCTTTTCCTGCGCGCACAGCCCATCGTCGGTGAGCAGCGCCTCCAGCTCGTGCTCCTCCACCGCGTTCAGCAGTTGGGGAAGGATGCCGGTGAATCGTGCCTCACCCGCCGTCGCCTGGTATGCAGAACCGCTTTCTGCTTCCGTGTACCCCTTGCCTTTCTTCTCCGCGACGAGCTTGTCGTAGGCGGACTTCGCCTTCGCATACTCGATCGGCGTCGCCGTTTTCGTGCCGGAGGTCAGCGTCGAGCCGCGGCGCCCGTATTGGAAGTTCACCACCCACCCGCCATTGCGTTCGACGAGCTGCGCCTGGTACACCTTGTCCGAACCGCCTTGCTTGTAGTACAGATTTACCGCTTCGCCTTGCATTCCTTGCTCCTGTGGTTAAAGCCGATTGGCATTAACCATCATCTCGCAAGGCACTCCGATTTCAACAACAACTTCGCAGCGTGGCGCCGCGAGTCGCAAATGACACGAACGCGCCATCACCACCGAGGCACAGCGTCGTGGTCAGCCCTGACGATTCGCCCTTGAACCGCGGCGGCGATGAAATGACGCACTTGGCGCTTCGCGCGCCGTTCCTCGACCGCCGCGCGACCAGCGGCCTGAGCGCATATGCGGCTAAACGGCTGCGAGCACGGCATGTACCCGCGATTCGCCTTGTCGCTCAGCGCAGCTGCCGGCATCACCCCTGGCGTGGAAGTGGCGGCATCACCGCGTGCCCAGCGGCAAGGTCCCACATCCAGCCCCGCGCGGCGGCTTCCCTGCGGCTCTGCGCGTCTTCCGTGGACAGCGTGGGTTCAAGCACGAACATCGGCAGCGGCGCGCCTCCCGCGTCTGTCATGAGGACATCGGGCAGTTGCAGCGCACCTTTGCCTGCCGCTTCAAAGCGCATCGGCTTTATGAATGTCCGACTAGCCTTAAGCAGGTGTTGAGTGAGTAGGGCGTCGTGATGCGACCAGAGGGGCAAATACTCAGCGCTCACCCGCATCAACACCGCGTCGACCAACGCGAGGCCGCCAGAACGCTTGCCTTCGACCAGACCACACACCACCACTCGCGCGGCCTCATCGACCAACGCCCCGACCTCGAGGCAGTGCCTCTTGTTCAAGCTGGCGTATGTCTCCGGCTTCATCCAGATTGACTCGTTCAGATCGTGGCGCAGCATGAGGCGACCGCCGTATCTCACTTCATCGAACGCCTTTACGAAGCCCACAATGATCCCCAGGTGATGCGCCGCGCCGTCCACGCCGCACAGCTGCCCGATCCGCTCGCTGCGCGCCCGCGTCAGCTCGGCCCGCCG
>Ga0082335_1008077_pt1 | contig 12253 bp, 12 predicted proteins | sample Subgrocontami58m_FD_72375 | JGI IMG/M metagenome (GOLD analysis project Ga0082335, IMG submission 72375) | Subsurface groundwater microbial communities from S. Glens Falls, New York, USA - GMW37 contaminated, 5.8 m (SPADES assembly) (version 2) ...
CAAGGACTTAGGCCGTGCAAAGAAGATCGAGATTGATAAGGAAAATACGATCATCATTGAAGGAGCGGGTGAAAGTAAAAAGATTAAAGGACGTATTGAGCAGATCAAAAAGGAAATTTCGGTAACGACCTCAGACTATGACCGTGAAAAGCTTCAGGAAAGGCTGGCGAAAATGGCCGGTGGGGTGGCGCAGGTTAATGTAGGCGCTGCTACCGAAAGCGAAATGAAGGAGAAGAAGGCGCGTGTGGAAGACGCACTTCATGCTACCCGTGCGGCTGTTGAAGAGGGAATTCTTCCCGGCGGTGGTGTGTCGCTTTTAAGGGCTCTTCCGGCTCTTGATGCATTAAAACTTCCCGGTGATGAGGCCGTGGGTGTCGATATCGTTCGAAGGGCATTAAGGGCGCCTTTAAGGCAGATAGCCACAAATGCAGGTGTAAGTGCGGCCATTGTTGTCCAAAAAGTAGAAACTGCCAAAGGAAACGAAGGCTACGATGCCAGCGCTGATAGATATTGCGACATGGTTGCCGAAGGCATCATTGATCCGACGAAGGTGGTCAGAACGGCATTACAAAATGCCGCCAGCATATCTACCTTACTCCTTACAACGGACGCTATTGTCGGCAAGATACCGGAAAAGAAGAAGATGCCTCCTATGCCGCCAGGTGGTGGATATGGTGGGTACGGAGACATGTATTAATAATTTCAGTTATTGAACCCGGAGCATCAGCCGGGCGAGTAATTGTTGAATGCGATAGCGTTCAGCCTTAAAAAACCCCGCTTTCCAGGCGGGGTTTTTTATTATAAACCCTTGCACTTGCAAAAAAAAATTGATATAGTAATTTTCGTCTCAGAGTCCAAGCGGAGGTATAGACGTCTCAGATGACAACAAATTACAATAGTATCAGTTACAGAACCGATGCGAAACAGAGTAAACCAGAAAAGATATTTACAGAGTTTTTTGTCTTTAATAAAAATATTCCTACCGATTCGTCAAATCCGTGGCAGCCTCCCACAGACGTCTATGAAACTCCAGATGAAATCGTGGTGAAGATGTCTATATCCGGGACACGATCTGAGGATATTCAAGTTGCCTTTTCAGATGAAATCCTCACCATCAGCGGTTATAGAAACGACACCTCACCCCACGAAAAGACCTGTTTTTATCAGGTAGAAATTCGTTATGGATACTTCGAAAGGAGCTTCTTTATTCCCAAGCCTATCAATAAGGACACTATTCAAGCCACTTATAAGGATGGGTTTTTACAGGTTGTTTTGCCCAAGGCAGAACAGCAACCAACAAAAACGTTTTCGATAAAGATTGATATTCAGCAATAAGTTCTTTAGAAACGGTGCGAGTTTATATGACGGAAAACGATAGCAAAAACACATCAGAAGCGAAAGTACCGACAAGCCTGGATGCTCATATAGAAGAAGCGGGAAAAGCAGATAGGATAAAAATACCAAATGAAATACCTGTCCTTCCCGTCCGGGACACTGTCGTTTTCCCCAGCATGGTGGCGGCATTAAGTGTTTCTACGGAAAGAGACCTCAAGCTCTTGAATCACGTCCTGGCTGGTAACCGGTTCCTGGCGCTCGTGGCTCAAAAAGATAAAGAAGCCAAAGTTGTAAAACAATCTGATTTATACAACTATGCTACAGCGGCTGTGGTGCTCCAGATGCTTCGTATGCCGGATAATTCGGCAAAGATGCTGGTGCAGGGCATCCGGAGGATAAGGATTGATGAATATACACAAACCGACCCGTATTTTAAAGCCAAGGCGACCGCCCTCGAAGATACCATTCAGAATGATATGGAGACGGAGGCGCTGGCCAGGAATGCTGCGGATCAGTTTATTCGCGTGATCTCCCTGGCGCCGTCATTACCTGAAGAACTAAAAATAGCAATTGTCAATATTGACAGCCCCAGCCGTTTGGCTGATATGATTGCTTCCCACCTGAACGTTAGTATAGCGGAAAAACAACAGGTACTGGAAGCCATTAATGTAAAAGCCCGGTTACAGAAGGTCACTGCTTTGATTACCAGCGAAATGGAAGTATTGGAGATGGCCACAAAGATACAATCGCAGGTAAAAAGCGAGATGGGAAAGGGGCAAAAGGAATATTACCTGAGACAGCAGCTCAAGGCAATCCAGGAAGAACTGGGCGAGGGAGATGAACGAACGATAGAAATCAAAGAACTGACCAAAAAGATCGAAGAGGCTAAATTGCCTCCTGAAGCGAAAAAAGAGGCGGAGCGGGAATTAAACCGTCTCTCCAAAATGCCCACTGCCTCCGCTGAATATACCGTTTCCCGGACATACCTCGACCTGCTAATCGCCCTTCCGTGGTCAATTAGCACGACAGATAACCTGGACATTCAAGCAGCCCATAAAGTACTGGACGAAGACCACTATGACCTGGAAAAGGTCAAAGAGAGGATATTGGAATATCTCGCAGTTCGAAAATTAAAACAAGATATGAAGGGCCCTATCCTGTGTTTCGTCGGCCCGCCCGGCACAGGGAAGACGTCCATAGGGATGTCTATTGCTCGTGCCATTGGGAGAAAGTTCGTACGCATATCGCTTGGCGGTGTCCGGGACGAGGCGGAGATTCGGGGTCATCGCCGTACATACATTGGCGCGTTGCCCGGACGCATTATCCAGGGTCTGCGAAAAGTGGGTTCAAACAACCCGGTATTCATGCTGGATGAGATTGATAAACTAGGCGCTGATTTTCGGGGTGACCCTTCAGCCGCATTGCTCGAAGTCTTAGACCCGGAACAAAACCATGCGTTTTCAGACCATTATCTGGACGTCCCATTCGACCTTACCAATGTGATGTTTATTACTACTGCAAATATCCTGGATCCCATTCCTCCGGCGCTTAAGGACAGAATGGAGGTGCTGGAGCTCCCTGGATATACGGCGGAGGAGAAGGTATTCATTGCAAAACAGTTTACCATACCAAAACAATTCAAAGAACATGGACTCACGAAAGAACAAATCACAATTGAGGATGACGCTATTAGGGCAATCATCAGTGATTACACGCGTGAGGCAGGCATCCGTAATCTCGAACGTGAAATTGCCCGCATTTGCCGGAAGGTAGCCAAGAACATTGCCTCAGGTGAAAAAAAATCTGTAAATGTTACGGCCGACCAATTGCACAAACTATTGGGTCCTATTAAATTTTTCTCAGAAGTCGCTGAACGGACATCCGAAGCTGGTGTGGCGACAGGTCTTGCATGGACACAGGCCGGTGGAGACATCCTTTTTATCGAGGCTACCTCCATGCCAGGCACGGGGAAGCTCATGTTGACAGGTCAGTTGGGCGACGTCATGAAGGAATCGGCACAGGCGGCAATGAGCTATATTCGGGCCAAAGTAAAGAAATTGGGAATTACCTTCAAGGATTTTAATAAGTACGATTTCCACATCCATATCCCCGCCGGTGCTATTCCCAAGGACGGTCCTTCGGCTGGCGTAACGATGGCCATGTCGCTAATCTCGCTGTTGAAGGAAATACCCATTCTTTCTCATGTGGCTATGACGGGCGAAATCACACTGCGCGGGCGGATTCTTCCTGTAGGCGGCATCAAAGAGAAGGTACTTGCGGCCAAACGGGCAGGGATTACTACGGTTATCTTACCAAAACGAAACGAAAAAGACATGGTCGAAGTGCCTGAAAATGCCAAGAAGGAGATGAACTTCATATTTGTAGAAAAGGTAGATGAGATGTTACCGGTCGTTTTTGGAATAAAAGAACCGGGAAAGAAAAAGACGAAGATTTTTAGTAAAACCTAGTTTGCCCACGAAAAACACGAAACATACGAAATCCCTTTCGCGTACTTTAGCGTATTTCGTGGGCATCTCTATTAGTAAAAATATCCTTGACCTTTGAAAGGCGTGGGGTATAGTATTTTCTGGGGTGGATGAGCACCGGTCCAAAAACCAGGGAAGAGGTTGAAAAAACCTGGGGCGTCAGGACAAAGGCCATAGAGCCTCGTACAATCCCATTTTGGGAGCGCCAACCTCCTTGTGACATCCACCCCTTAATTTTTTGGACAATCTAAACATGAGGAAAAAGGTTAATAGGTGAGAAAATTGCCATGATAAAGGTGTTTCTGGCGATTCAGCCAGAGGGAGAATATACGCATCGCGGATATACCTCCAAATTGGTAGTATATACACAATGCGCAAACAAATAAATTAGTAGCAGATCAGAATAAATAGGAGGTGATACACATGCTGAAAACAGTAAAAGGTATTATCAGACCCAATGGAAAAATTGATTTAGACGACTTTGAAATACCTCAATTCCCTATCAGGGTTATAGTGACGATTTTGGATGAGGATTTGTCAAAAGAAAGTAAACTTTCAGAAGTTGGGGATTACCTTGAACAGTTAGAAAATTACGAGGAGGCGTTGACCAAAGGTCAAGTCCAATGGAAATAAGACGAGGTGAAATTTGGCTGGCAAATTTATCGCCTACTTAGGGAACTGAACAGGCAGGAATAAGACCTGTACTTATTATCCAGACGGATAGGGCAAATCCTCACAGTCCTCACACTGTCATCGTGCCATTTACAACAAAGATACGCAAAGAAATATTGCCAAGCCACGTGTCTATTAAAGCAGGTAGCGAAGGGACTAAAGAGGACTCAGTTTTACTTTGTGAACAAATTCGAGTAATCGATAAGCAGCGATTGATTAAAAAGATAGGAAAATTGGATGAAACCACGATATGTATAGGAATTTCAATTTACCCACGAAAAACACGAAACATACGAAATCCCTTTCGCGTACTTTAGCGTTATTCGTGGGTTTCTGGCTTTTCAGCCAGAATCGGAATAGACGCAATAGGTTCGTCTATAACCCCAATTTTGAGGGGATAAACGAACTTATTACGCTTGTAACCAAGTTATCGGCAAGTATTTTGGCGACATCGCGAACAGAAAACTATAAACTAAAATCGTGGACATAGAAGCACTTTTAAAACTACTTCAAGACTGGACAAACAGAGTTCCGCTGGTAATTCTTGGAAGTGGTGCTTCTATTCCGTTCCACCTGCCTTCTATGTGGACACTTGGCGACCATCTGAAAAAAACAATTTCATTTGCCGACCCAGACGACCAAAGACAATTTGATGAATTCAAATCCATTTTTGACGAAGTTCAAGACATAGAATTAACGCTTCTTGGATTACAACTACGACCAAATGTTTTGAGCAATATAATTTTTGAAACATGGAAGTTGGTGAGTAAGCATGACCTTGAAGCATACGACCAATTCTTGAATAATAAAACTAATTTCCCATTAGCTGAATTAACAATACATCTCTTATCATCAGCACAAAGAAAACTTTCAATAATTACAACAAACTACGACAGACTTGCTGAGTATGCAGCAAGTTTATCAAATGCTTTTATTTGCACAGGCTACTCACAAAATTTTATCGGACACTTTTCAAACAATATTCATCACAACAATTTATCATCACTCAAAGGGTATAGCGGACAAGTGAACATTTGGAAAGTTCATGGCTCATTAGACTGGTTTAAAACGAAAGATGATTACGATGTTCAATTACCGCTTAGGCACACAATCCCAACTGGATTAAAGCCGTCAATAGTTACTCCAGGTATTTCTAAATATCTTGAAACACAGCTAGAACCTTTCAGAACAATTTTTACAGAGGCGGATAATGAAATTGAAAATGCTGTTAGCTACTTATGTGTTGGTTATGGTTTTAATGACATTCATGTTCAGCCAAAACTTATTACACAGATTAAAAGTTCAAAGCCAATAATTGTGATTACAAAAGAACTAACACCGAAAACTAAACAATCAATTATTGACAATAATTGCAAGCAATATGTTTTAATTGAACAAGCAAATAAAAATGATACTCGTATTTTTTCATCAAGTTTTACAAATGAGTTAATAATTCCCAACGTTAGTTACTGGACTTTGGGAGAATATCTAAAACTAATCAAGACTTAATACACAATGGCAATATTTCAATTTGAAGACAAAGAAGCAATCGGTACTGTGTTCAGCGTTGACACAGCAACTGTAATTATTAAAGTTGAAGAACTTGATAAGTTAAGAAAGCTACAAGTAAATCATTTGGTAGCAATCAAAAGTTCTAAAGCAGGACAATATTTAATAGGTATCATCAACCGAATTACACGAAAAGCATCTGATGATGAAAACCCAACAGAGGAAGACTTAGGTTTAGGCGGGTTCCTTTTTACAGAAAATATTCTCAAAGTAAATTTAATTGGAACGCTTCATGATAAACATGGAACTAAGGAGAATGTATTCAAAAGAAATATTGATACAGTTCCTGAAATTGAAGCACTATGTTTTCCCATTGATGGTGAAAACATCACTAAGTTCATGACTACAATTTCAACACAAAATAATTATAAAACTCCTCTTACCATTGGTAAATACTCAATTGATGAACATGCACAAGCATTTTTGGATGGAGACAAACTTTTTCAAAGACATGCTGTAATTGTTGGTAGCACTGGTTCAGGTAAATCATGGTGCGTTGCAAAATTTATTGAACAAATTGCCAAACTCCCAATGGCAAACTGTATCCTCTTTGACATTCATGGCGAATACAGCGGAAAAGATTTCAAGACCGACGGAATTCAACACTTGCGAGTTGCAAACCCATCAGATTTAGGAAAGAAAGGAAATCTTACTAACGATGTTTTGATGTTACCTTATTGGTTGCTGACTTACGAAGAAATGTTGGCAATGCTTCTTGACAGAAGTGACAGCAATGCTCCTAATCAAGCAATGCTTTTTTCAAAGACCGTTTACGAGGAAAAATTAAAATATTTAGAAGATATACATGATACCGCTTACAAAGGAAGTATTACCATTGATAGTCCAATTCCTTATAAAATGGAAAACATTTTATTAAAGCTTAAAGAACTTGATGAAGGGAAGCAGCCGGGAGCAAAAGAAGGAAAAGAGAAACTAGGTATATATAATGGTAAACTCACAAGATTTATTCAACGCTTAGAAGCCAAAAGTCAAGACAAGCGCTTAGGTTTTCTATTTCAAATTTCGGATGATGAACTTCAACTGAATTGGATGAATGATTTATGCAGTCGGTTAATGCTCGGTTCAATTCTAAATCCTAAAAAAGCAGGAATTAAAATCATTGACTTTTCAGAAGTTCCTTCTGATGTTTTGCCGCTTGTCATTGGATTAGTTGCAAGAATTGTTTTTACAGTTCAACAGTGGACTATTAAGGAAAATAGACACCCCATTTGTTTACTATGCGATGAGGCACATTTATACATACCTGAAAGAACAAATCAAGATGCAGCATCAGAACTTGGACTAGAGAGTTTTGAACGTATTGCAAAAGAAGGCAGAAAATACGGAGTGAGTTTAACTGTTATCAGTCAAAGACCTGCAGAAGTTAACAGGACTGTTTTAAGTCAATGTAACAACTTTATTGCATTAAGACTTTCAAATGCAGAAGATCAAGCAGTAATTAAAAAATTACTTCCCGATAATTTAGCAGGACTTACGGATGTGCTTCCAATACTTGACATCGGTGAGGCACTTATAGTTGGTGATGCTTCACTTCTACCTACTCGTATTATCATAGATGAACCAACTATAAAACCAACGAGTGCAACAAGAGATTTCTGGAAAGACTGGAGTAATGATAAGGCAAAACAAGATATTGAAACGGCTGTAAAAGGACTTAGAAAGCAATCCAAGACATAGAGAGAAAAATGGCGGAAAATGGCGGGTTGAACCTTCAAAATTCATTTTAAAAGAAAATGCCCGCAACGGCAGATAACATGGTAAAATATATAAGACATTATGAAATAGGAGGTGAGATTATATGTCAACAATTAAAGAGTCTGTGATATCAATCGTAAAAGAGATGCCTGAAAATGCGACATTAGAGGACATAATGGAATCTCTTTATGTAAAACAAAAGATAATAAAGGGGCAATCACAGTTAGAATCTGGCCAATTTTATACGCATGAAGAGGCAAAGGAAATATTGAAAGAATGGCTAAAATAAAATGGTCAAAAGATTCAATTGATGACCTAAAAGAAATATGTAGATTTATTGCAGAAGACTCGCCGTACTATGCCACTCTCTTTAAAGACAGAGTTTTCGAGATGGTCGAACACGTGGAATTGTTTCCAGAGATGGGGCGAAAGGTTCCAGAAGCCGATGACCCTAAGGTAAGGGAGTTAATATACAAAAATTACAGAATCATATATCAGATTAAAGCGGGCTATTTGGAAATTATTACAGTGATTCATGGTAGCAGATTGCTAAAATTAAAATCTTCGGAGAACTGAATATAACAATTATACAAAAACGCACTGCCCGCAACGGCAGATAACAGAGTGCTTGAGGGTAAAACTCAAAGGCTTTGCCCTTCTCAAACACTCGAAACGTTAGCTTGAACTTTAGGAATTTTAATTTACCCACGAAAGACATGAAAATGACTAAATTCCATTCGTTTCTTTTCGCATGTTTTGTGGATGATATGCTGCTTCTGAAGGCAACCTAACCTGATTTGGCTGAGATTTATGGGCTTTGGTCTCAAGCGGAGTTCCAAAACAATGAACTCTGGAACAAGGTGAAATGTATTTTCCAAGGGGTATGCCCCTCTTATTTTTATACTATATACTCTTCAGATATGGTAAATTAAATACTTGGAAGGAGGTGGATTTATGACAAATACTGACATAAAAGAAAATCTTATAGCGCAGCTTGATAAACTTCCCTATGCTCTTCAACTTCGGGTTCTTGATTTTGCAAAGGCGATAATCCCTAAGGGCGTTGACGGTAAGAGCCTCTTGCGATTTGAAGGTGCTATTCCGGCTGATGATCTGAAATTAATATCAAAAGCTATAGAAGAAGGCTGTGAGAAGGTAGATATAAGTGAGTGGTAAATTTCTTCTTGATACAAATGTAATTATTGCTCTTTTTGCCAAAGAACCGGTGGTTCATGAACGGTTATCAAACGCTGACGAAGTGTTTGTTCCGTGTATTGCCCTTGGAGAGATGTATTTTGGAGCATACAAATCGCTCAGAATTAAAGAGAATCTTGCTCGTATAAATGAATTTGTTCTCAACAGTACAGTGCTTGCTTGCGACACAGATACGGCAAAGAAGTATGGAGATAATAAGAATCAGTTGAAAGAAAAAGGGCAACCACTTCCAGAAAATGACATTTGGATTGCCGCAGTTGCTCAACAATATGATCTAACATTGATCACAAGAGACAACCATTTTCATATAATTGAAAATTTAAAAATTGAATCATGGTAATGACCTTGCCCGCAACGGGCAGATAACAGAGTGCTTGAGGGTAAAACTCAAAGGCTATGCCCTTCTCAAACACTCGAAACGTTAGCTGGAATTTTAAACATATTGTTCATTTTGAAAAGATTCAGAAATTTAAGTAGAAGAAAGAGGTTAATCATGAGCAAAAAGGAATTGCTTATCAGCGAGATTGAACAAGTTCCAGAGCCTTTTCTTGATGAGGTATTGGACTTTGTTCATTTTTTGAAAATAAAGATAATAAAGGAAAGACTTGATACTGCTATCGCCAGCGAATCCGCTCTTAGAAAAGATTGGCTAACGCCAGAGGAAGACGAGGCATGGCAAAATTTGTAAAAGGCGATGTGGTTGTTGTTCCTTTTCCTTTCTCTGGTCTAACCCAAGCCAAAAGACGTCCTGCTTTAGTCATTTCAAAATTAGAGGGTGATGACCTTATTCTTTGCCAGATAACCAGCCAAACCATTAAAGACAATTATGCAATCTCAATTGACGATAAAGATTTTGCAATGGGAGGTTTAAAACAGCCAAGCAATGTGAGACCTAATCGCATATTTACAGCAGACATTCATATTGTTCTTTATAAAGTTGGAAATCTTACAGACAATAAGCTCAGCGAGGTTATTGAAAGGGTAGTTGAAATTATACGGAAATGAAAGACTTTTGCCTGCAACGGACGGCTAACATGGCACAAAAACTAATGTTTATATCATTCCCAAACTCCCGCTTGGAAATAGGGATGAAAAGAAGGCTTTGCTTTGAGTAACTCGTAAAATGGAGATTGATCTTTAAGGATTTTATTTTACCCACGAAAGACACTAAAATGACTGAATTCCATTCGTTTTTTTTGCATGTTTTGTGGGTAATATGCTGCTTCTGAAGGCAGTCTAACTTGATTTGGCTGAGGAAAGCACAATGTCGTATAAAAAGAAATTTTCCGGGTTTATTACAAAGGGTATGCAGAGAAGATACTCATCGTGGTATTTCTTCGTTGTAATGTTATTTTGTCTTACGGTGCCGGCTTTTCCCGAAGAAATACTCATACCTGGAGACTCAAAATTAGAAGAGAGCTTCTCTGAATTGAGTAAAAAAGGGCAGATAGAAAAGGAATTTCATCTGTATGCTACAGATGGTTATCAGGAAATGGCCGATGGAGAATTGATCTATTTCTGGGGTTTTACTCACGCAAATGATTTTGTCGACATTGGAGAAATAAAGACAAGAGAAGAAAGGGACAAGAAATTACTGCCATTAAAAGTACCCGGTGACGAGATACGTCTCATATCAGGTAAGAACTACATTGTCATTTTGCACAATGCCGGATTTTATGAAACTGAGAAACATTCCGGTGTTCATGGTGTTCCGCATACTATTCATTTTCATGGATTAGATTTAATACCAACTTATGATGGTGTGCCAAACTTGCCTTATACTCCTGTATTTCCGGGAGAGAAGTACCGGTATTTGTTAACAATGCCGGAAGATGTCGAGGGGTCGTACCTGGGACACTGCCATGTCGATACCACCAATCATCTCATGGCCGGCATGTATTTCCCGGTGATCATAGAAAAAAAGCCAAACGAAATCTATGGGTATAAATTCGATAGAGAATATACGCTTATCATGAGTGAAGTTGACAGCGAATATATGGAGATGCTCAGGACTGAGGGCAACATACGGCGTGGATTAGATTGGAAGCCGAATTATTTTATGCTCAATGGCAGAATATTCATGGATAATTTGAGTAATCCTTTGTCTACGGTTAACGACCCTAAGACGAGAATCGTCGCTTATGAAGGTGAGACTGTTTTGATTAGATTGATGGCCATAGGGTATAACCATATCTTTGCATGGCATACACACGGGTTTCATGGGTTGATAATCGGGACGGATGGGAGAAAGTTAAGTTATCCGTATGAAAAAGATACTTTGCTTATCGGGTCGGGTGAGCGATATGACATTTTGTACAAAATCCCGGATTTATCTGCCAAACGAGGATGCCTGTCATGTAATTACGGAGCCGGTATCAGCATAGCCCACGACCACAATATGATGGGGATGGCAAGTCAGGGAATTTACCCGCACGGGCCGCAAACTTTTTTTGATGTGAGAGCAAAAAGTACGAAAGCAACTGATAAATAAATGATCCATCTGAAGAAAAGGGATAAACTTATTTTTGACGTGCATTATCGTAAGGAATTATGATTTAATATTTGCGATGAGCATCTTAAATCTTATAACGTAAATTGAGATTGTTTTTAAAAGCCATCTGGAATCAGATTTGGGAGACACAACGGTGTTAAAGGTAGGAATTATTGGCGCTACGGCCTATACCAGCCTTGAACTTATAAAAATCCTCCTGCGTCATCCAGAGGTAAAGATTACCTATCTCGGTGTGCGACGGACCGACCGTCCGAAGATATCGGATATTTTCCCAGCCTTAAAAGGACTGCTTGACCTGCCGTGTGAAACGATTGAGCAGAAAGAAATATCGGGAAATATCGACCTTGCCTTTATTACCCTGCCGCCGACCATCTCGATGCAGTATGTCCCGCTTTTTACAGGCAAAGGGATTAAGGTCATAGATTTTAGCGCCGATTACCGTTTCCGTGACAAATCGCTTTATGAAAAGTGGTACAAGGCGCAGCATACGGATAGTAAGGGGATAGAGACCGCCGTTTATGGCCTTCCTGAGCTGTTCAGGGAGCAAATCAAAAAGACTACTTTGGTAGGTAACCCTGGTTGTTATACTACTGCCACTATATTAGCCCTGGCTCCCTTACTCACAAAAGGGCTTATCCATTCAGAGGATATAATTGTGGATGCCAAGTCGGGTATATCAGGGCGCGGGCGTGAACCCAAAGAGGATACTCACTATTGTGAATGTAACGAAAATGTCGAGGCATACAGC
>Ga0082335_1008078_pt1 | contig 12251 bp, 15 predicted proteins | sample Subgrocontami58m_FD_72375 | JGI IMG/M metagenome (GOLD analysis project Ga0082335, IMG submission 72375) | Subsurface groundwater microbial communities from S. Glens Falls, New York, USA - GMW37 contaminated, 5.8 m (SPADES assembly) (version 2) ...
CCGCGCCCGCGACCAGTCGCGTGCTCCACGCCATCCTCATCCGGGCACCATGCCGATCAGCCCGTCTGAGGGGTGCCCCGGTTCAGCGTGAGCACCACCCCCGTCGCGTTCGTGAGGGAGTTGACCCATGCGAGGCTGCCCGTGTTCGTCACCGCGGAATGCCAGCCGACGTCAGCACCCAGGCCGCAGGCGGAACCACTGGCACAAAGCGGGTTGGCCGGAGCCACGGCGAGGAGACCGGCACCCGCCAGGGCGGCACGCGGGATGAGGGGGTTCATGGCCGCATCGTCCCCTGCGGCCCACTCCCGGTCAAGCGGCACGGCTTGACGGCCGATCACCGCCCGCTCCCACGCACCATCTCGGTGAACCCCTCGGCATTTCGCACGGTTCCGCGAGGTGCGCTGGCGCAACCCGCGTGACGAGGGTTGACCGCGCGGCAGGTCCCTGCGACTCAGCCGGAGTGGCTTCGGAGTTCGTCCTCAAGACGCGCGGCGTCGTCCGGCGATATGTCGGCCACCTCGGGGGTGGCCCGGCGGCGCGCCCACGAGCGCGTCACAAATGGAATCGCCGCGAGCCCCGCCGCAACGAAGAGCGCGGGCACGATCCAGGCGATCAGGTCGAAACCGGACTTCGGCGGGGTGGCCAACACGCCGCGCCCGAACTCGACCACAAGTTCATTGATGATCTGGTCCTCGCCCTCGCCCTTCGCGATGCGGGCCGCGATGAAGTCCTTCATGGCGGCGGCGGCGGGCGAGTTCGACACGTCGAGCGGCGTATTGCACGTGGGGCAGCGCACCTCCCGCGCCACCTCGGAGACGCTGAGCGACAGCGCAGGACCCGCGATGCCGAGGGCCACGACGGCCACCATGACGACCGCATGGAGGCGACGCACGCCCGTCACTCGGCCAGCACCTGGTCGAGGGGGCGCCCGAGTTGCGCCACGCTCGCCACCGGCCCGGTGATGTGCAGGGCGATACGACCCCGGCGGTCGATGATGAAGGTCTCGGGGACTCCGGTGGCCTCGAGGTCGCGCTTCGCACCATCGGTGCCGTCACGAAGGGACGGATAGGTCACGCCATGTTCCCTCGTGAAGGCCAGGGCGTTCTCGGAGAGGTCCTGCAGGTTCACACCCAGGACCACCACACCGCGCGCCCGGTAGCGACGCCACAGGTCCTGCAGGATCGGCGCCTCCTCGCGGCACGGCCCGCACCACGATGCCCACAGGTTCAGCACCACGACCTTGCCCTTCAGGCTCGACAGGGAGGCGTCCTTCCCCGCGGGCGGAAGCCCCGGGCCGGTCACCAGCACGGGCAGGTGCAGGTTCGGAGCGAGCGGGCGATCCCCCGCCGCGAGGGTGTCGTCGATACGGGTGGAGCCACCGCGTGAGACCAGTCCCACCACAAGCAGCGCAATGACGAGTGCGGCCAGCACGGCCCCGGTGATGATCCCGACCAGGCGCCTGCGATCAGATCGCGCGTCGCCGGGATCCTCGGGCGGTTCCGGAGCGGCTTCCAGGGGCGTCTCCGTCACGAAACCCACGGTAGCAGTGCGTTCCGCCGTGCCCGGGGCCTCTCGTCAGCCCACGGAGGGCGGTCCGACCTCAACCGAATGGTGCGTACGCCGTGCTTGCCGTACCGAGCAGCGAGGTGCCGAGCACCACCTGCAGGCCTCCCCGCACCCGTCGGCTGGATGGAACGGACGTCCACGCTCCGGCACGACGCCACACGGCCACGCGCGGGGACGATGAAATGGGAAAGCGCAGCACGATGCGGCGCGACGACGTACGGGTGGTGGCGCCCACCAGCAGGGTGGCGCCCGCGCGACGGCGCCCCAGCGGGGAACCCGCGGCGACCGATGCACGCGATGGGGGCACCCCGGACAGGCGCACCGCGGAGGGCTCTCCCACCAGATTCACCGTGCCGTCGCTCGTCGAGAGGGCCCCATACGCTCCGCCGGTGCGGGGGTCGGACGTGAAGACGAGGTCACCACCGGCGTTGGAACCATTCAGCGCGAGCCCGTGCACCCGCAGGCCGCTGGCATCGCCCAGGCGCACGCCCGCCCCCGCATTGCCCGTGGCCGTCAGGTCATGGAGGGCGATACGCAGTCCGCCGCCGCGAACCAGGACGCCGTCCTTCCCGCTGCCCGACACGCCAAGCCCCGACAGGGTGATGTCGGCGGTACCGGCGTCCTCGCTGGCCACCCCGTAGCCCGTGCTGCCGGTCACGCCGAGACCGGTCACGGCGAGGCGCGTCACGTCGTCGGCGAGCCTCAGCCCATCTCGGCCCGAAGCCGCGATGGAGCCACCGGTGATCGTGTACGGGCCGGGCCCCGTGAGGGAGGTGAGCCGTATTCCGTCGCGCTTCGCCCTGCTCACGACGACCCCGTCGAGAGTGATCCCCGTTCCCCCGGTCGCCGCGACTCCGTCCACGCCCGCGGCGTCAACCGACACCGCGCGCAGAAGAACTCCGCCCTCCGCGTTCGGAAGCGTCACGTTGATTCCGGTGCGCGACGGCGCCTGGCATGCGATGCCGTCCACCGTCACCGGTCCACGCGTGACGTCGAGGCACCCCCCGCCCGTGTCGTCGGTTCCGCCGGTCCCGCGGATGATCGCACCACCGGGAGGGTCGGCGACGACGGTGACGTTGCGCGCACCCACCACGGCATCGCCGTACGTTCCGGCCCCCACCACCACCGACCACGGCCGCGTGTCGGGACCGCGAAGCGTGCCGATGACCCCCAGCGCATCGCGAAGGGCATCGGGACCCGTACGGACGTCCACCACGGCACCGGCCTGGTCGCGCACCTCAACGGTGCCGGCCAGCGGCGAGGCCGACGCCGTGCCCGCAAGCGCGATGCACAGCACGACCCCCGCAGCGAGCCGCCGGTTCAATCGGTGGCCCTCGTGGATCCCAGCAGTGCACGTACGGCAGCAGCCGTGTCGTCAGCGCGCATCAGGGCCTCCCCGACCAGGATCGCATCGACGCCGGCGTCCTCCAGCCTCTGCACGTCCTCACGGGTGGTGATCCCGGACTCCGCCACGACCACGGTGCCCGCGGGTGCGTCGGGAAGCAGCCGAAGCGCGGTACCGGGATCCACCTCGAGGCTGTGCAGGTTGCGGTTGTTCACCCCGATGATCTCGCATCCGGCGTCGACGGCGATCTCCATCTCCTCCTCGTCATGTACCTCGACGAGGCAGTCCATGTCGAGATCGTTGGCCGCCGCCTGCAGGGCGACGAGATCCTCGGCACTGAGGGCGGCCACGATGAGCAGCACGGCGTCGGCCCCGGCGACGCGGGCCTCGAGCAACTGGTAGCGGTCAACGATGAAGTCCTTGCGCAGCAGCGGAAGGTCGCATGCCCCACGGGCCTCCACGAGGTCGTCCAGCGACCCGCCGAAGTGGGCGCCCTCGGTGAGCACCGAACACGCGGAGGCACCGGCCTCCTGGTATGCGCGAACGATCTGGGACACCGTGGCGTCGGGGCGGATGGGCCCTTTGGACGGGCTGGCCCTCTTCATCTCGGCGATGAGCGAGACCCCCTCGCCCACGAGAGCCTCCGAAAATGGGCGGGCACGGCGAGCGGGCCCGAGCCGGGCCTCAAGGACATCCTCGGGAACCTCGCGTCGTCGTCGTTCCACATCCGCTCGGGCGTGCTCGACGACCTGATCAAGAAACGTGGACATGCGGGTAACTCTCCTACAGTGCGGGCGCGAGGCGCCCGGTCACGTCGATGAAGGCCTCCAGGCGTTCGCGCGCCGCCCCCGAGATGGCCGCCTGCTCGGCGCGCGCCATGCCATCCTCCAGCGAGAGAGCCACCCCTGCCATCCAGAGCGCCGCTCCGGCGTTGAGCGCGAGAATGTCGCGTACCGGCCCCGCCCCGCCACCGATGGCGGCCGCGAGCACGCGTGCGTTGCGCGCCGGATCACCCCCGGCCAGCGAGCCGGGCGGCGGTGCGTCGATGCCCAGAGCGACGGGGTCCACCACACGCGTGGTGATGCGACCGTTCTCCAGCAGCACGGCATCGCTGGGACACGCCGTGGATATCTCGTCAAGCCCGTCGCGACCCGACACCACAAGGGCCCGCTCCGCACCAAGCGCCTTGAGCGCACCCGCCACGCGGTCCAGATAGGACGGGTCGAACACGCCGATCACCTGACGGCGCGCTCCGGCAGGGTTGGCGAGCGGGCCCAGGATGTTGAAGACCGTGCGCACCCCGAGCCCCTTCCTCACGGGGCCCACATGCCGAAACGCGGGATGGTGGCCGGGAGCGAACATGAAGCCCACGCCCACATCCTCGATGCACCGTGCCACGGCATCCGGAGCCAGGTCGACCCGCGCGCCCAGGGCCTCGAGGACATCGGCGCTTCCGCATCCCGATGTGACCGCTCTGTTCCCGTGCTTGGCCACCGAGGCACCTGCGCCCGCGGCAAGAAAGGCGGCGCCGGTCGAGATGTTGACCGTCGCGGGCCCGCCGCCCGTGCCGCAGGTGTCAACGAGGGCGAGCCCCGCAGACACCTCGACGCGCTCGGCCCGGGCACGCACGGCCTCGGCGATGCCGGCGAGTTCCTCGGCGGTCTCCCCCTTGGCCCGAAGCGCCACCAGGAACCCGGCGATCTGGGCATCGGCAATGCCGCCGTCCATGATCACGCCGATCGCACGTGCGGCGTCATCCCGGCCGATGTCCTGACCTGCCATGAGGCGCTCGGTGCAGTCCGTGAGCAGGGGGTCGGGCATCAGATGCAGAGCGACAGGAAGTTGCGCAGCAGATCCCTGCCCTCTCCGGTCAGGATGGACTCGGGGTGAAACTGCACTCCCTCGATGGGGAGCTCCCGATGCCGTAGCCCCATGATCACGTCGTCGTCGCACCACGCCGATACCTCAAGTACCGGTGGCAGCGTGGACGGATCGACCACCAGCGAGTGGTATCGCGTGGCGGTCATCGGCTGCGAAAGCCCCGAGAACACCGTGCGGCCGTCGTGCCGGATCTCGCTGGTCTTGCCGTGCACCGGCTCGCGGCCGCGTACGACGTCGCCCCCAAACGCGCGCCCGATCGCCTGATGTCCCAGGCACACACCGAGAATCGGCACGATGCCCGCCATCTCGCGAATGGCATCCACCGAGATGCCGGCCTCGTCGGGGGTCTTCGGCCCCGGAGAGATCACGAGATGCGTGGGACGAAGATCACGGATGCCCTCGACTGTCATGCGGTCGTTGCGATACACGTCAACCCTCGCGCCCAGCTCGGCCAGATACTGGAAGAGGTTGTAGGTGAACGAGTCGTAGTTGTCGACGATGACCACGTGGGGCGTGCTCACCAGTCCTCCTGCCCCGCCGCGACCTCGATGGCGCGGAACATGCCCGCCGCCTTGCGCTGGGTCTCCGCGTGCTCTCTCTCGGGGTCGGAGTCGGCCACCACACCGGCGCCCGCCTGCACGTGACACCAGCCGTCCCGGCACACGATGGTGCGGATGGTGATGCAGGTGTCCAAATCGCCGCCGAAGCCCAGGTAACCGACCGCACCGCCGTAGGGACCCCTCTTCGTGGGCTCCAGCTCGTCGATGATCTCCATCGCCCGCACCTTCGGTGCGCCCGACAGGGTGCCGGCGGGGAACGTCGACCTGAGGGCATCCACGGCGGGGCGCCCCTCGGCCAGCGTCCCCACCACGCTGCTCTCGATGTGCATCACGTGGCTGTAGTACTCCACCACCATCAGGTCCTTCACGCGCACGCTGCCGGGCACGCACACACGGCCCAGGTCGTTGCGCCCCAGGTCCACCAGCATCACGTGCTCGGCCCGCTCCTTCGGGTCGGCCAGGAGTTCCTCGGCCAGCCGCAGGTCGTCGGCTCGATCCACACCCCGCTGCCGCGTCCCCGCGATGGGCCGGGTCTCCACCGCCCCCTCATGCACCCTGACGAGCATCTCGGGCGACGATCCCGCCAACTGCACGTCGCCGCAGTCCAGGAAGAACATGTAGGGCGACGGGTTCACCGTGCGAAGGCCGCGATAGATGGCGAAGGGCTCAAGCCCCACCCGTGCGGAGAATCGCTGCGACGGGACCACCTGGAAGGCATCTCCCGCGAACACGTACTCGCGCACCGCCTCAACGGCTGCGCAGAAGCGGTCGTGCCCGATGTTGCTCTCCACCGAGCCGATCTCGGGCGGCTGATGCGGGGCGGTCGGCGGCAGGGGGCCGGCCAGGCGCGCCCGGATCTCCGCGATCGTCTCGACGGTCGCCCGGTAGGCGGGCTCAGGATCAATGCCGTCATCCACAGGGCACGGCGCGATGAGCGTGATGGAGCGCCGCAGGTGGTCGAACAACACCACGGGGCCCGTCAGCATCATCACCATGTCGGGAATCCCCAGGTCGTCCTCGGGAACGTCCGGCAGGTGCTCCACGCTGCGCACCAGGTCGTAGCCGAAGAACCCCACCGCCCCGCCCCAGAACGCCAGCTCCTCGTGCGGGGGCGCCATCCGTGCGCCCTCCACCACCCCCTGGATGGCGCCGAAGGGATCGGCTCCGTCAAGCTCGACCTCCGCGCCATCGCGCCCGCGCATCACCACGCGGCCGCCCTCGGCCCGGATCACGGCCTGGGGATCGATGCCGATCATCGAGTACCGCCCGATGCGCTGACCCTGCTCGGCCGACTCCAGAAGAAAGCACGGTCCGCCGTCGCGCAGCTTGAGCATGGCGCTCACGGGCGTCTCGCAGTCGGCCAGGTAGCTGTGAACGAGCGGCACCTGCCGATACGTCGCCGCGAGGGTGCGCACCTCGTCGAGCCCCGGTGCCACGCTCACACCCGATCCCGGCGTGCGCGCGGGCACGTCGATACGCAGGGTGGTCACCCCGCCTCCCGCCTCCGTGAGGCGAGTTCCTCGGCCACATCCTCCAGCCGCACGTCGAGCGACTGCCACAACACGACCAGGTGATAGAGCAGGTCGGCACTCTCGTAGATGAGCTGGTCGCGCTCGCCGCCCTTCGCGGCGATGGCCACCTCGGTGGCCTCCTCCCCGACCTTCTTGCACATCGTGTCGATTCCACGGGCGATCAGGCTGGCGGTGTACGACGACGTGGGGTCGGCGTCGGCTGCGCGCGCCCGCACCACGGCCTCGAGGTCGGGAAGAGCGGCAAAGGGAGCCGCGTCGCCACCAACCGCCCCCGAAAGGGGCACGTGGAAGCAGGTGGGCTCGCCCGTGTGGCACGCCACGCCGGTCTGGTCCACGGCCAGCACCACGGCATCGTGATCGCAATCGGTCTCGATGCCGCGCACGGCCTGCGTGTGGCCGCTGGTCTCGCCCTTGTGCCACAGCTCGCCGCGCGAGCGACTCCAGAACCAGGTCTCGCCGCGCTCGATGGTGCGCCCCAGCGATTCGCGATTCATCCAGGCAAGGGTGAGCACACGGCCCGTCGTGGCGTCCTGCACCACGGCCGGCGCCAGGCCGTCCGGGCCGAACCGCACGGCCTCCGCGGGATCGCCCTCCGGGGGGGCGTTCATGCCATCACTCCCATCAGGGTCTGGACCATCATCGGGGCGGCGTTCGTCGCCACACGGTTGGCTCCTGCATCAAGCAGTGCGATCGCCGCCTCCAGATCGTTGACCCCACCACATCCGATCACCCCGACCTCGGTCGGCAGCGCCTCGCGCATCACCTCGACATCAACCGGGCGCGCCACCCCGGCCACGCCGGTGGCGGTCACCGCGAAGTCCGCGTGTGCAGCCGCCACGGCGGCACACGCGCGCCGAAGCAGCCGCTCACCCAGCAGCGGCGCCTCGACCACCGCGCGCACCATCACGTCGGCGCTGGTCGCACTGCGCGCGGCATCCACCACGCGCGCCAACTCGGCGCGGGCATCGCGAGACCGGCCCGAGAGCAGGGCCGAGACATCCACGACCACGTCCACCTCTCGCGCTCCGGCGGCAACCGCCCGGCGGGCGGCGGCGGCCTTCACGGACGGCACATCGGATCCGAAGGGGAAGCTGATGACGGTACCGATCTTCACGTCGCCCCCGCGCAGCAACTCGGCAGCACGGCCCACCATGGCGGGCGGCACGATGACGCTGGCGGCGTGAAGCCGCGCCGCGGTGGCGCAATGGCCCGCAAGGTCATCGGCCGTGACACCGGGCCGGATAAGCGTGAAGTCGAGGCTCTTCGCGAGCTCCCGCGCCCTCACGGAAGGGCCGGACCGTGCGGTGTGGACATGGCCGGGAAGTATAGACGGGGGCTGAAATCAGCGTGACCGCGTGGCGTTCGGGTGCGGTCGCGCACAGGAGCCCCGGATCGTGCGGGGTCCACCCGTCGACACCTCACGACCCCGCATGCCCGAGGGCCCGTGCAGGAATTACTGCCGCACCGGAGGACGAGCGAAGACCGAGCCAGACGGCGCCGGCGAGATCGCTGCTACCACCAGTAGCAGCGATGCTCGCCACCACCGTCTCGCGACGGTGTGCAGCCGTCACACGGTGTGGTAGTTCCTGCACGGGCCCTCAGATCCCCAGACGGTCGAGCATGGCGTCGTCACGTCGCCACCGGCGCTTCACCTTGACCATGAGGTCGAGGTGCACGGGCTCGCCCCACGTCCGGCTGAGCACCTGGCGGGCGGCCGTACCGATGTCCCGGATCATCGTGCCGCCCTTCCCCACCACGATCCCCTTCTGGGACTCATGCTCCACCAGGATCACGGCCTCCACCCGGCGCCCCTGGCGCGCGGGTGTAATCGCCTCCACGTCAACGGCGAGAGCATGCGGAACCTCGTCGCGCATACGCTGAATCGCCGCCTCCCGGATCATCTCGGCCGCCATCTCCTCGTCGGTCTGATCGGTCAGCACTCCCGGCGGGAAGTAGGCCGGCCCCTCGGGAAGCAGGCGCGGGAACTCCTCGCGCAGCGCATCGAGTCCCTCGCCCGTGAGCGCGCTCACGGGGTGCAGCGCGATGAAGGGCACGAGCCCCGCCGCCTCGGTGATCACCCGGGCGATCCGGGTGCGCTCCACGCGATCCACCTGGTTCACCACGAGCACCACCGGCAGGCCGCTGGCTCGCAGGCGCTGGGCGATGAAGTGATCGCCCTTGCCGATGTCCTCGGCCGCGTTCAGCATGAACAGCACGGCGTCGCAATCCGACACCGTACGGTCAACGGTGTCCTGCATGCGCTCCGTCAGGCGGTCCGCCGGGCGCTGGAACCCGGGAAGATCGAGCAGCACGGCCTGCCAGCCCTCAGCCGCGGCCACCGCCAGCACGCGTCGGCGCGTGGTCTGTGGACGGGGGCTCACGGCCGCCACATGCGCGCCCGCAAGCGCGTTTGCCAGGGTCGACTTGCCAACGTTGGGGCGGCCTGCCAGCGCCACGAGACCTGATCGAAGAATGCTCATCCCCATACCTGGAACAACAGGACGGTGACACCGGCGCCCAGCATGGCACCTGCCACGACCTCGATTGCCGAGTGGAACCCCGCCTCCACCCGCGACTGGGCCACGAGCAGGGCCATCATGAACGCCAACGTCGATATGAGAGCGGCGTGCGTCAGGTCCTGGGCAACCAGCGTGATCGCCATCCAGCCCGCGAACGCCGCCGCCGCATGTCCCGACGGGAAGCCACCGCGAAGCGACGTGCCCTGACCGACGAAGGCCTTGATGCCGATCACCGCGATCACGGTCACCACGAGGGCGATCACCACCACGTGCGTCGGTGCCCGACGCACCCCCCGCAGGAGGTCGCGCCCGGGCTCCGTGAGCCGGCCGTAGAGCACCAGATAGGCGATCGCCGCGGCACTCGCCGCGGCGACCATCACGGCCCCCGCCGACACATCCTTCGCGATCTTCGCGAGCGGGTGGTAACTGGTGACCACGGCATCCACGGCAGCCTCGATCGCCGTGTTGAACATCTCCGCCACCAGCACCAGGGCCACTGCACCCACCAGCGCGAGCAACTCGAAGCGGCTCACGCCCAGCAGCAGGGACAGGACCAGCACCATGACCCCGGCGACCACATGCACCTGCATGTTCCGCTGCGTGCGAAGCACGAAGACGATGCCCTCGAAGGCCCAGTTGAACGACCAGCGTAGGGAGCCCTGCTTCGGCAGCGCCCCCGCGCGAGGCCTGCGAAGCAGGCGCTGCACCGGGCGCTCATCCCCTCCAGGTGATTCGGGGGGCCCGGAATCCGAGGGGCCGGGGTGGGTCACACGGCCTCCGCGGCGTCCACGATCTCATCCTGCAGGGTGAGCATCTCGCCATCGTCCACCTCGTGGTCGTACCCCACGAGGTGCAGGAGGCCATGCACCGCCAGGGTCGACAGCGGCTCCTCGGCGGCGAACGGGCAGATGATGATGTCGCCCAGCTCCGGAGGGGGGCCATCATCCGGCCAGTCGTGCGCCTCCGGCCCATCCACGGGAAACGACAGCACGTCCGTGGCCTCGGGCCTGCCCCGGTGTTCGCCGTTGATACGGGCCATCTCGTCGGGGCCCACCACCATCAGCCCGACGGACGCGCGATCCACGCCCACCCGCGCGCATGCAAACCGCACCCGCGCGACCAGGGGGTCCAGATCAACCGCCTCCACGCCGGGCTCGACGCGTGCCTCCACCTCGATCAGCGCCCGCCCCCCGGCTCCTGGCTCTCCTCGTGAATGCGGTAGGCCTCCACGATCCGCTGCACCAGCTTGTGGCGCACCACATCCTCGTGGGAGAAGTGCACCACCTCGATGCCCGGCACGCCCCCGAGCACGCTCTCGATATCCGCCAGGCCCGAGCGCCGTTCGCGCGGCAGGTCCACCTGCGTGACGTCGCCGGTCACCACAACGGTCGACCCGAATCCCAGACGGGTGAGGAACATCTTCATCTGTTCAACCGTGGTGTTCTGGGCCTCGTCCAGAATGATGAACGAGTCGTTCAGCGTGCGACCGCGCATGAATGCCAGGGGTGCGACCTCGATCTGGCCGCGCTCCAGGTACTCCTGTGCCCGGTCCGCGTCGAGCATGTCGTGCATGGCGTCGAAGAGCGGCCGAAGATACGGGTCGACCTTCGCCGCCACGTCGCCGGGTAGGAACCCCAGCTTCTCGCCCGCTTCCACCGCCGGCCGCGTCAGGATGATTCGGCCCACCTCGCGCCGCGCGAGTGCCGCAGTGGCAAGGGCGACCGCCAGGTACGTCTTGCCGGTTCCCGCCGGGCCGATCCCGAACGTGATGGTGTTCTTGCGGATGGCATCCACGTAGGCCTTCTGACCCGCGGTGGTGGGCGTGATGCTGCGCTGGCGGTGCCGCCACACGACATCGCCCAGCAGGGCGTCGGGCCGGCCCGCCTGCTCCACCGCCGACGCCACGGCCTCGATCGTGGTGGGTTCGAGGGTGCGCCCCGAGTCCACCAGGCGCGCGAGTTCGTTCACCACCGCCGCCGCGCGCTCGACGCGAGGCTCATCACCGGACAGCATCACGCGGTTGCCGCGCAGTGAGATGTCCAGATGCAGCCGCTCCTCCAGGGCACGCAGCACGGCGTCATGCTCGCCGGCCAGTTCCACGGCCACCCGGTCCGCCACCTCGATCACCCGCTCGCTCATCTCTGCCACCTCACATGCTCTCTGAGAGCGGAGCGCCGCCCATTACGTGCCAGTGCAGATGAAACACGCTCTGGCCGCCATCCGGGCCATGGTTGGTGGTCACCCGATATCCACTCGTCTCGAGACCGAGATCCCGGGCCACATCCGCGATCACGTCGAGCAGCGCGGCCTTCTCGCCGTCGTCCAGCCCGTCGATACCCGCGATGGAGGGCACGTGGCGCTCGGGAATGACCAACACGTGCACGGGGGCCTTGGGCGCCGTGTCATGGAACGCCACCATGCCGCGCTCTCGCCGCACCTCACGCACGGGGATCTCCCCGGCCGCGATGCGGCAGAAGATGCAGTCATCACCCATCGCCGCGTCCTCCCCGTGTCATCCCAGCCCGCCCATCGCACCCAACGCGATCACGACCGCGGTGACGCCGGCCGTCTCCGCCCGCAGTACCCCGACACCCAGATGGGCGAGATCAACCCCCGCGTCACGCGCGGCGCCGACCTCGGTGTCGGAGAAACCGGTGTCGGGACCCACCAGCAGGGTCACACCCCCGCCCGCCGGGCGCGCGCGCATGGCCTCCACGAGAGACGCATCGGCGCGGGGATCGAGGAGGATTCCCTCCCCCAGAGGGATCTCGGCGAGCACGTGCGCGAACGGTTCCAGCCCCATCTGCCCGGGCCGGACCCCCCGGCCCGACTGCCGAGCAGCCGCGTC
>Ga0082335_1008079_pt1 | contig 12250 bp, 11 predicted proteins | sample Subgrocontami58m_FD_72375 | JGI IMG/M metagenome (GOLD analysis project Ga0082335, IMG submission 72375) | Subsurface groundwater microbial communities from S. Glens Falls, New York, USA - GMW37 contaminated, 5.8 m (SPADES assembly) (version 2) ...
CTCTATCTCGTTCATCTATAAATATATTTTCACCGGCATTTCCCCGATTAATAACGTGATAATACGCACCTGAATATTCTATACGTAAAGGCCTTGCCATGAGTTCTTTTGTTAAATATTTAAGATGAAAGATAGTTGAGAAGTCATTATAATAGCAATACAAAAAATGTCAATATTTAACATTTAAGATGTGACCCTACACTACTTAGTGCACTACTTAGTGCACCAGGTTAGCCGGAACGTTAGGTGGCTTTCAGATGAGGTAATTTCATGGAAAAACGTTATCAAGTATTTGTAAGTTCCACATATGCAGATCTTCAGGAAGAACGGCGCAACGTTATCCAAGCGTTGATGGAAATGGATTGCATTCCGTCTGGAATGGAAATATTTCCCGCTGTTGATGAAGAGCAGTGGGAATTTATAAAAAAAGTTATCTCGGATTGCGATTACTACATTCTAATTATCGGCGGACGTTACGGCTCAATAACATCTGAAGGAATAAGTTATACAGAAAAAGAATTTGATTTTGCTGTTTCTATTGGACTAAAAGTTATTGCACTCCTTCATAAAAACCCCGAAGACATCCCAGCAAAGAATACTGAACTCGACCCTAAACTTCGGGGAAAACTAGAATCATTTCGTCTCCGTGTATCAGAAGGGCGGCTTGTAAAGTTTTGGTCTAAAAAAGATGAATTGCCTGGTTTAGTCGCATTAAGTCTTTCAAAAACCATTACAACCTACCCTGCTACAGGTTGGGTACGAGCAGACCAAGTTGCAAACGTAGAAATTTTGAATGAGATAAACGACCTTAGAAAACGAAATCAAGAATTGGAAAACCTCGTTTCACAACTTAAAACACAAAGTACCCCACCGTCCGTGAATAATCTAGCAGGGTTAACTGACAAGGTAAAGGTTTTTGGGGAACATCATTGGGGGCGCGATGAAGTATCCGAATGGGAACATACTTTAAGTTGGAAAGAGTTGTTTGCGCTAATAGCACCTTATCTGCTTGAAACTCCCAATGATACGCGTGTAAAAAGTATAATGGAGAAATCAGCATTTGAATTAACAGAAAAAAATGGTTACAGCGCAAACGTCAATGACCAAAATTACCAAACGATAAAAATACAATTGGTCGCGTTAGGACTTGTCAATGTTAATTATTTACAAACCACACAAGGTGGAATGGCTTTATTTTGGTCACTTACTCCAAAAGGAAAAGAATCGTTGTTTCAATTTCGAACTGTAAAAAACAAAACCGCCACCTAACAAAGCGTGCAGTGGACGGTGGGGATTCTGCGCGGTTTTCAAGCATTTTTCTGGCTTCGAGTTTTTTCTGCTCCCAAACAGAATCCACGCCCATCCCACCACCACTAACGCAAACCTTTGGACCGGAAATATATACTAATCTCAAGACCTTCTAATTTAAACTTGCGTTATTGACAAAATAACACTGTTTCCTGTAATAAAAATCCCTGCATATAGAATCTTCCTCTCCTAATTATCAAATCTGAAAAAACTACAAACCTATTTTAATTAAAAACAATATACTTGTGAAATAGACAGCATTGTCCGATTAAGTTTTTGCGCATTTTATTCCATTGCTCTAAAGCTGTCATTCCCGCATGTTTTTAGCGGGAATCTAGGATGGACGAGCCTCTGGATACCCGATAAAAGCATTCGGGTATGACAAAAGCCGGTACATGCAAATTCCTGACCGGACAATGCTGATCCCTGATGAAAATTATTATTTTAATTCAAAAAAGTTGCTTGACGAGCATGTCGAAAGAGGACAACTAAAGATAAGAAGAAAATGATAAAAAATGAATTTCAAACGGTTATCAGATAAAATTTGGAGGAGGTATAGAAGAATGGGTACTAATACTTTAAATAAATTAATTGAAGATTTTAGCCAGTTACCATTGGAGGATAAGGAGTATGCAATAGATGTCATAAAGAAACAATTAATAGAGGCTAAAAGGGATGCTATTGCGAAAAGAGCTAAAGAGGCTATGATTAATCTCAAAAAGGGACTGGTTAAAAAAGGAACTGTAAAAGATTTATATAAGGATTTAGAAGGTGATTAGAATAGCATGGGACCAGGGTTTTAAGCGGATTTACAAAAAGAAGATAAAATATAATAACGAACTTAAAAAGAAATTTTGGGAAGCTATAGTGTTATTTTCCAAAAACCCTTTTAATCCACGATTAAAAACACATAAATTGATAGGAAAACTTGAGGGTTTTTGGGCATTTAGCATTGCCTGTGATTATAGAGTAGTTTTTAGGTTTATAGATGATGAAGAAGTTTTGCTAACAGATATCGGAACTCATGATGAAGTTTATTAAAACATTGAATGAAATTAAAAGAGAAGGATGGGATGCCCTCGTTGAAAAACTGGGTATTGCAGGTGCTACAATGTTTGTTATGGAACACGAAAAAGGATACGGCGATTACACGGAGGAAAGAAAAAAGATATTTGCAGAAAAGAGTCTAGATGTAATAACAAAGGAAATTAAAGACTTAAAGTCCAAAGGAATGATTTAATCACGATACAGGAATCAAAACTGTGACTAAATTGTGACCGAACACAGCGGAAATGAACGGAAGCAAACTCAATTACCAGAAATAAACTTGTGTTATAACTTTATGAAAAAGTATAAAAATGCCCTTTTAAGAAATGGCATTCAAAAGGTCATAAATTGGGTCTTCGGCAACTTTTTCAATGTAGCGCGAACTTCAGTTCGCTTACATCCTGCTATGCGAACTAAAGTTCGCGCTACCTGTTAAAATTTCCTTAACGTCAAAACTATCTTGTACTCAGTGCATCAACAATATTCATTTTCGATGCGCGGAATGCGGGGAAAACTCCACCTAGAAATCCCATAATGACTGAGAATATCAGCGATTCATAAACGATCCCGCCTGTCAGGGTGAATGAGAAAGCAAGTTCAGAAAACGTCTGCCAGTTTACGGTGGAAATCGTAAGAAACTGCATGAAAGAGGCAAAGAAAAGTCCGATGAATCCACCGATGATGCTCATCAGCATTGACTCTGCCAAAAAGGCAAAGAGGATATTCCTGCGCTGAAACCCGAGCGCCCGCAGTGTGCCGATTTCACTGGTGCGGTTTGCCACTGCTGCGTACATGGTAATCGTTGCCCCGATCATTGCGCCGATGGAAAATATTATGGTCAGGGACATCCCCAGTATCCTGAGAAATTTGGTCATCATTTCCGATTGGTCGGCATAATACTGTATCTCGCTTCTGGCCTCAAGTGTCAATCGAGGGTCACTTTCTATTCTTTCCTTAAGCGCCTCGAAATCAGAAGCATCACGTAGTTTGAAGGTAACGGATGAATACACCGGTCTGCGGAATGCCTGCATGAGCTGGTCAACATCGCCCCATATCTCCGAATTGAATCCAGTGCTTCCTGCGCGAAAGGCGCCTACCACAGTCCAGTCCCTCATACCAAAGTGGAGTTTCTCTCCAATACCGCATCCCCTGAATCTCCTCGTTATATTTTCTCCCGCAATAACCTCGTAAGAGCCGGTTTTCGGCATCCGACCTTCGATAAGTTTTACCTGGGGACGTAAAAGAAGCGATTGTTCATTGATTCCCCTGATGGTAACGTTAGAAGGTTTTTCACTCCGCCTTTTTGGTAAGTTTATTATAACCATCAGTTCTTTAGCGGCCAGTCTCCGACCGTTTTGTCCAATCGCTATTTCAGGCTGGGTCTCTACGATTGACGCCTGGTATCTGTCTATCCCGCTTTGCACTTCGGTCGTTGAGGCGCGCCGGATAATGATTACATTATCGTATGAGCCTGTATCTACAAGGGTTTTACGGAGTCCCTCCGCAAGCATGAGAATGGTAGCAAAGACGAAAACAACGAGCGCCATCCCGGAAGCAGTCAGGGTCGTTGTAAGTCGTCGTGTTAAGAGATTACGGAAACTATACGATAACGGTATCCTCATTTACCCTATTTTCCTCAAACCTTCGGCAATCCGAATATTTACGGCATGCCATGTTGGAAAGGCCGCCGCTATCAAACCCACGAAAAACGAGGCTGCTATGTCAAGAAGGAGAGTCATTGCCGATACATCAAATACCGGAAAGAAATTGCCCATGGTATTGCCAAAATACGCCGCACCGGGGAATGTGAGTATGATACCAAGCACGCAGCCGGTCATGGTTATGACAAGGGATTCACCAAAGATAAGTATGGCAATATGCCAGCCGCCGAACCCAAGGGTCTTCATAATGGCGTATTCCCCTATCCTCTCACGCGCAGTCATGGCCATGGTATTGGCAACGACAGCCATGATGATAATAATTACCATGAAAGAAACCAGTTGAATTACCGTGACGATGGCTTCGGTCATGGTAACAAAACTCATCTGGAAGGCCTTTTCGGTTTCGGTCAGGGTTTCGGCAAGTGAGTTTTTAAACGTCTTGTCTACCGCTTCAGATATCTCAGCAGCCTGGTCAGGGTTGTCTATTGCAATGATGTAGACGCCTGTCTGATCGGCCCGCCTTGGCGTGGTCTTTTTCAAGCGTTCGTTGAGATAATTCCAGTGAAAGAATAATTGTGTTTCGTCCGCGCTCTTTTCAGCGCCGTAGTATATGCCCCGGAGTACAAATTCCCACGCGCCGGGGAAGATGGTTCCCTTTAAGATTATAGTATCGCCGACCTTCCACTGGAATCGCTCTGCAACCTTACGGCCTGCTATGGCAGACTTACGATCCCTTATGAATGCGGTTTTCTGGTCTTCCGGCAGCACATATTCCGGATATAACTCCAAAAACGTTTTTGGCTCAACAGCAAAGTTTGGAATAAAGTTTTTTTCCGATATATAGGCGCCATTGAACCATATAGCATACGAAACACCCTTTACTCCTGGGATTTGCCGTATCTTTTCCTTATAAGAAAGAGGGAGAGAGAAGACAAGGGAAATTGAATTTCTGGTGATGAGACGGGCTGAAGAAGACGCCTCCACACCTGAATACCATGCGCTAACCAGCGTCCTCAGTATGCCAAATGCCAGAATTGCAATGGTGATACCCAGGATGGTGAGCGCCGTGCGCAGCTTGTGGCGCAGTGCATTTCTGAAAATGAGCTTAAGAATGTGCATTTAAAATGCCTTTTTCAAGCTTTCTGATAATATGCGCCCTTTCCGCCGCATGAGGGTCATGAGTAACCATAATAATCGTCTTGCCAAATTCCTGGTTTAAACGGGCTATAAGTTCCAATATTTCCTCTGCTGAGACCCTGTCGAGATCGCCAGTCGGTTCATCCGCTACCAGCAGGGTTGGATCGGTGACAATCGCACGGGCTATGGCAACGCGCTGCTGCTGACCGCCTGACAATTGTGAGGGATAATGATCCATCCGGTCGTCTAGGCCAACCATCTGGAGCACCATCTCCACATGCTCTCGCCTTTCCTTTCTTGAAAGCCAGGTTAAAAGAAGCGGGAGTTCCACATTTTCAAATGCAGTAAGCACGGGGATCAGGTTATAAAATTGGAAGATGAAACCCACATTCGCAGCCCGCCAGCGGGCAAGTTCGGTTTCCGTCATCGAGGTAATGTCTAACCCGCCAACCATTACCGTACCGCTATCCGTCTTGTCTATGCCTGCGATGAGATTCAATAAGGTGCTTTTGCCCGACCCGGAAGGTCCCATTAATGCAAGAAATTCGCCTTCCGGTATATCAAAATTGATATTCTCCAGAACCGGTATGACCTGAATTCCACGGCGGTAGGACTTTGAGAGATTTCTTATTTCAACAATTGGTTGTTTTATGTCTGTCATTAAAGTATTGATACAAAAATGCCCTCACCCAGACCCTCTCCCACAAGGGGCGAGAGAATTTTCCCTTCCTTGATGGGCAATGTCGTGAACTTATAACCACCCCTCTTTCCCCTCCTTCGCAAGGAGGGGACTTCGTCGTGAGCGCTCAGTCGAACGATGAAGAGGAGGTCTTCCATAGACTATTTACTATAGTAGTTATGGACACGAAAACCGCTTAAATAAAATGAAAATTCCTATACGATTTAATTAGGCCTTCGGCTACTATTTTCTGGATAAAACGTTTCATCGTAGGGGCTGAAGATTTTCAGCCCCTACCAGATTGAAATTCCTATACAATAAATTAGGTCGCCTTCGGCGACTTTTCCATGTAGGGCCTCCCCCTTTATCCCCCTCTGGAGGGGGACAGGGGGAGGCTCTACAACCGCAACTTTGAAAGTCTTAACATCAAGTTGCCACTGCAAGGTTGTTTGTTTTTCTTTAGCTCCTTTGGAGCGTCCTGTTTGTAGCATTAAATACGAATTAATGTATTTAGCTCCAGAGGAGCGACCTGTTTATTCTATCCATTCAAACAAATATTTTTTATCGTATTTAATTTCATATTTCTTCAGAAAGGGCATATTTCAGGTCGCTCCTACGGGGCTTTCTTTATATTTTTGCATTTATTTCTACAAACAGATCGCCCCTACTGGGGCTACGGTAACTATTTAACTAACTTCAGTTGGCTAAATAGTTACGGGCTACGTTGTTATTATTTCCCTCTGGATTTTTTCAAAAAACTAAATTGTTACAAAAATTTTGATTCTTAACCTCTCGTCTTCTCAACCTCTATCTTTGATCTCTTTGACCTTCGCGGTCTTTGCGGTATGTTGAACGGTTGTTATTTTTCTTTCATCTTAATCCTTGTTCCATGCTTGAGATTTTTCGGTGGATTTACTACCACCTTGTCTCCCGATTTGACGCCGTCTAATACCTCTCTCAGGTCACCAATCTGTGAGCCTGTAGTTAAAGGGGTTTTATACACACGATTTTCATTTACAACGAAAACAAACTTGGTATTGTTGTTCATCATGATTGCATTGCTGTTCAAGGCAGTCTTCGGTTTTTGTTCCTCCAGAGTGACAGACCTTTCAAGAAAGGCAACCTTGGCGCTCATCTCGGGAAGGATGCGTTCATCCTTATCCAAAAATTTAACCTTTACCATAACAGATGCCTTGCTGCGGTCAGCCGTGGGAACAATCATATGCACCATACCGCGGAAGCGGTTTTCAGGAAGGGCATCCAGTTGCATTTCACACGGTTGGCCTATTTTTACTTTTTGCAAATTTGATTCTGAAACATCTGCTTCTACAAGAAGAGAGTCCATATCAGCAATGGTTACGACAGCGGCTCTGGCAGTGGCGGCAGCCCCCAGCGGTGCAACGATGTCGCCGACATCGGCTTCTTTGGTTAGTACAACCGCATCAAATGGCGCACGGATGAACGTATATCTCAAAGAAATTCTGGCAAAATGCACCGCTGCCTTATAAGCATTTATGGCTGATTCTGCTGCGGACACAGCAGCCTTTGCCTTGTTATAACGAGCCACAGCAATATCAAGTTCAGACTGCGGCACGACCCCTTGCGAAAGAAGTTCCTTTTGACGGTTATAATGCAATGTGGCATCGTTCATTTCTGCCTTTGTCATATCTAAATTAAACATAGCATGGTCCAGATTTGCTATTGCCTGATCACGTGCAGCCGCCGCGTCTTCACCTTCCAGCTTGGCAATCACCTGCCCCTTCTTCACCTTGCTTCCTTCTTCTACCCCCAGCCATTCAAGTCGTCCGGTTATCTTAGATGCTACTGCTGCCTTACGCTGTGCTACTACATAGCCGCTGGCATTTAATAAAGTAAATGTCTGGGAAGGATAAACTTGTGAAACGGTTGATACCTTTATCTCAATGACTGGATTAAAAACTATTCGATAAAGAATGAAACCAATTATGAGGGCAGACACAAGCATGGTTATTTTTAAGAGCAACTTCCTGCGTCCGCGGCGATACTGCATCGCATCAGATTTGTCTATTTTTAATTTTGATATATCTTTATTTACCACTATACAAACCATGTCCGGCCGTCGGCCTGAATAAATTCATCTGCTTTACTGGGTCCCCGGGTTCCAGACTCGTAGAAAGTAAGAAAAGGAGCATGTTTGCTTTGCCATCCCCGCAAAATAGGATCGATTAACCTCCAGGCTAATTCAATTTCGTCACTGCGAGTAAAGAGAGAGGCGTCTCCTTGCAATGCATCCAAAATAAGCCGCTCGTAAGCGTCTGGCAAGGTATTTTTACCGAAGTCTTGCTCATAAAGGAAGGCCATATCTACGGAGCGGGTTCGCATACCGGCGCCTGGCAACTTAGTTTCAAAACTCAGACGCATTCCTTCTTTGGGTTGGAGGCAAAGGCCTAGTACGTTTGGGGGCAATTGTTCTCCGGCTGGTAGTGGAAACATCAGGTGCGGCACGTAGCGGAAATGAATAGATATCTCTGTTACTTTATTAGCCAGGGCTTTGCCAGAGCGGAGATAAAAAGGTACATTTCGCCATCGCCAGTTATCAATAAATAATTTGAGAACGGCAAAGGTCGCTGTCTCTGTACCTGGAGCGACTCCTTTTTCGTCCCGATAGGTGCGATACTGGGCACGAACGGTATATTGAGCAACGTCCTCTGTCCTAATGGGACGGATGGATTTAAGGACTTTTACTTTTTCATCACGCAAAGCGTTGTCGTTAAATTCAGCGGGTGGTTCCATTGTAGTGAGAGTAAGCAATTGCAGTAAATGATTCTGGAACACATCACGCATAATGCCAGCAGTATCATAATAGCCAGCCCGATTACCCAGCCCTACCTCTTCCGATACTGTAATCTGAACATGATCAATGTAATTACGATTCCAGAGCGGCTCAAAAATAGCATTGGCAAAGCGAAAAACTAACAAATTTTGAACTGTTTCTTTACCCAGATAATGATCAATGCGGTAAACTTGACTTTCTTCAAAAACCTTGTGTACCTGATTATTTAGGTCAGTGGCAGAAGCCAAATCATGCCCAAAGGGCTTTTCAATAATGATGCGCCGCCAACTGCCCCCTGACTGTTGAGATAGCCCGGCTTTTCCTAACTGATCGACAATGATCGGGTAAAGAATAGGCGGTGTGGAAAGATAAAAAAGACAGTTGTAGTCTGCATCCTTCTTCTTATCTAATTTAGCCAGCAGTTTGCCCAGGGCTTTATAATCCTCGGCGTTGTCATAATTAACTCGATGGTAAACCAGTCCTTCAGCAAAAGCAGGCCATTTATTAAATTGATCCGGACTAATACGCGAGTATGTCTCAATACCCGCTCTAACTTTTTGGCGAAAACTTTCACTATCCATCTCGCTTCGGGCTACAGCTACCACAGCAAAAGACTCTGGCAATAGCCCTTTGCAAAACAATCTAAAGAGGGCTGGCATCAATTTGCGTTCCGTCAAATCACCTGAAGCGCCAAAGATGACCACCGCACAGGGATCTGGAATTTTACGCAAGGTATCTTTGGTTGTGGCAGAATCAGCAGACGATATAACTACTTTATCACTCATGGTTTATTCCCCCTTCCAATTTACATGGAACACGCCAGGCTGGTCAATTCGCTCAAAAGTGTGTGCCCCAAAATAATCGCGTTGAGCCTGGATAAGATTAGCCGGAAGCCGCTCGGAGCAATATGCATCAAAGTAGGCTAGTGAGGCGCTCATGGCAGGCACCGGAATTCCTAAATCGATAGCAGTCTTAATAGCGAAACGCCAATCGTCTTGCCGACTCTGGATAGATAGTCTGAACTCATTATCCATCAGCAAATTGGGCAGAACCGGGTTGTGACGATAAGCAGTGGTAATATCATTTAGCAATTTGGCCTGAATAATGCAACCAGCACGCCAAATACGGGCAATCTCACTTAAATTCAGGTCGTAGCCATACTCGACTGAAGCTTTTTTAAGTAAGGCCATACCTTGCGCATAGGAGCAAATCTTTGATGAATAAAGTGCTGCACGCACTGCATTGATGATCTTTTGCCGATCACCACCATAGGCAGTAGCCGATCTGGAGATGAGTTTAGAAGCAGTCATCCGCTCTTCTTTCATTGCAGAAATAATGCGCCCATCTACCGCCGCTGTGATGGTAGGAATAGCAACGCCGATATCAAGTGCGTTTTGACTGGTCCACTTACCGGTACCCTTTTGTACGGCTTTATCCATAATTAAATCGACTAACGGCTGGCCGGTTTTCTCATCCATCTTGATAAAGATGTCAGCAGTAATTTCGATAAGAAAAGAGGAAAGCTCACCGGCATTCCACTCACTAAAAATTTGATGAAACTCATGAGAAGTGGGATTGACAGCGGCTTTGAGCAAGGCATAACTTTCGGCAATAAGTTGCATATCACCGTACTCAATGCCGTTGTGCACCATTTTGACGTAATGACCCGCACCACCAGAACCAATATAAGTTACACATGGTGCACCGTCAGTTGGCGCTTTGGCAGCGATAGCCCTTAACAGTGGTTCAATAAAGGCATAGGCCTCCCTGGTGCCACCCGGCATTAAACTAGGGCCATAGCGAGCGCCTACTTCTCCCCCGGAAATACCCATGCCGATGAAGCGCAAATTGATTAACTCCAACTCTTTGGCTCGCCGCTCAGTGTCATGAAAAAATGAGTTGCCACCATCAACAATGATGTCACCCTCATTCAATAATGGCTTTAGCTGATTGATGACGGCATCAACAGGGTCTCCGGCTTGTACCATAATTTGAATGATACGGGGATGCTCTAAACTTGCGACAAACTCCTCTAGCGTATAAGTAGCAGTGATATTTTTGCCCCTGGCATCACTTACCAGAAACTCGTCAGTTTTAGCCGGGGTGCGATTGAAAACCGAAATACGAAAACCATGATCAGCGGCATTCAAGACCAAATTTCTACCCATAACGGCTAACCCAATAAGTCCAAATTGATTTTTTGACATGGTAATCGTTTCCTCTTATGTTTATATGCTAAAACGTTAACGGGCGTGTATCTTCATTCTTCACTTAACCATTTTATTCCAATATTTTGTATAAATTGGATTTAGGATACTTTAAACCCATATCCCCGGTATGGGTTGATCACAATCTTTGCACTTATTATCTTTCAGATGGTTTTCTAAAATTGAGAAACCTGCCCGCCTGATTACGATGTTCTTACAGTGCGGACAGTAGGTATTTTCACCTTCGTGTCCCGGTACGTTGCCCACATAAGGGAAATGAAGCCCTGTATCAAGGGCAACCTTTCTGGCCATCTCTAAGGTTTTTACCGGTGTCGGCGGCAGGTTCTTTATCTTGTAGGTTGGATGAAAACGGGTGAAATGGATGGGGACGTCCGGTCCTAGATTTTCCTTAATCCATCCACACATCCCCCGAAATTCCTTTTCGCTGTCGTTGAGTGTGGGTATAACGAGCATAACAATTTCAAACCACATTCCAATTTTCTTTAAGGTCTGCAAGGTATTTAACACGGGTTTCAATTCGCCTGTACAGGTTTCCTGATAAAACTTTTCCGTAAAACCTTTCAAGTCAATCTTCACTGCGCTCAGGTGTTGACACAATTCCGTTAAAGGTTTTTCCTGAATATAACCGTTCGATATCATAATGCTTCTCAAGCCGTGCTCATTGCCCAATTGAGCCGTATCTAACATATATTCATAAAACACCACGGGTTCAGAATACGTATAGGCTATCGTTTTACTACCGCTCGTTCTGGCGTCTTTTACCACATCATCGGGTGTTAGTAGAATACTTTCGACCTGTTCGGGCCGGTATTGCGAGATTTGCCAATTCTGGCAAAATTTACACTCGACGTTGCATCCTGCCGTGGCCAGCGAATAAGCCTTTGTGCCCGGTAAAAAGTGGAACATGGGTTTTTTCTCGACAGGATCGACATTCAGGGCGCAGACACGTGAATGCACCAGGGTGTAATAAGCACCGCCTCGGTTTTCCCGCACACCACAGTAACCGCGTTCCATGTCGGCAATGGTGCATTTTCGTGGACAGAGTTCGCATTCCACCCGAAGGTCTTCCAGTTTCTTGTAATGCATAGCCTCTTTGACTGGAAACCCTTGATTAATGCCCTTCAGTGACTCAGGGGTATAAACATCTTCTGCCCAGGCAACTAATTTATTTCCAAGGCAGAGACTGCACGCCCCGAACATACCTGCTTTTATTAACGACCTTCTGGTAATCATTAAATACCTTAAACAAAACGGAACAACTTACCACGGAAAGACCTAGCGCGGCCTTTGGCCGCAACCAAAATGTGATTTTTGGTCTATTATAAGGTATAGTAGTCTTCTCGTAAATAGTAATCAGACAATTAAGAGGACACTACTA
>Ga0082335_1008080_pt1 | contig 12250 bp, 11 predicted proteins | sample Subgrocontami58m_FD_72375 | JGI IMG/M metagenome (GOLD analysis project Ga0082335, IMG submission 72375) | Subsurface groundwater microbial communities from S. Glens Falls, New York, USA - GMW37 contaminated, 5.8 m (SPADES assembly) (version 2) ...
CCCCTGGCGCGGGTGCTGGTGGGCGGGTGGCGTCCTTTTTCGGGAGCCGTGAGGCTCGACGGCGCCGACGTCCACGCCTGGGATTTCGACGACCTCGGGCCGCACATCGGCTACCTTCCGCAGGACATCGAACTGTTCGACGGCACCATCGCCGACAACATCTGCCGTTTCGGCCAGAGGGACGACGAAGCGATCATCGAGGCCGCCCGCAGGGTCGGTCTGCACAACACCATCCTGGAGCAGCCGGAGGGCTATGAAACGCTCATCCGCCCCCATGGCGGCGCCCTCTCGGGGGGCCAGCGCCAGCGGTTGGGACTTGCCCGCGCGGTCTATCGCATGCCGCGCCTGGTAGTCCTGGACGAGCCCAATTCGAATCTCGACGTGCCGGGAGAAAGGGCGCTGCTGAAGACTTTGGAGACGCTCAAGGCGGACGGAGCGACGGTCGTCGTCATCGCCCACAACCCGCGCATGCTTCGCAGCATGGACAAGATATTGCTCCTGAAGAGCGGCAAGGTCATGGCGTTCGGGGGGCGCGATGAAGTGCTGCCCAAGGTAATGCCCGAGCCGAAACCCAAACAGGCTGTGGAAGACGAAGGCGACGAGGACGCCACAGTCGACGAGGCCATTGCCCTGAGAGCCGGTGAATGAAGCTGCTGCCCGGGCCCTTCAAGTCCGTTGAGCACGGCAAAGCGGGCGGAAGCCGTCTCAGTTCGAATCCGAGACCGGCCATCATCGGTGGCCTCATGGTCATCCTCGTCACCTTTGTCGGGTTCGGCACCTGGGCCGCGCTGGTGCCGCTGGACCGGGGCGCCCACGTCGTCGGGCGCGTGATCCTGGCCGGCGACCGCAAGACCATCTCCCACCTCGAAGGCGGAGTCATCAAGGAAATCCGCGTGCACGAGGGCGATCGGGTGAAGGAGGGCGACGTACTGATCAGGATGGACGACACGCCGGCCCTCGCGAACCGGGAAGTCAACATCAACCGGCGTATCCAGGACCTCGTTCTGGAGGCGCGCCTGACCTCGGAGCGCGACGGTGCGCCGCGCATTGTATGGCCGAAGGAAATCGCCCCTTACATGAACGACCCACGGCTCAGGGCCGCCATGGCCGGTCAGGAGGCCTATTTCCAATCGCGGAAACGGGAACTCGAAGGCAAGACCCATTCGCTTTCGGAACGCAACGTCTCTCTGCGCCGGCAGATGGAGGCGATCGCGCAGAAGCTCGCTGCGATCAAGGAGCAGCACCGGCTCGTCTCGACCAGCGTGCAGGCGCACGGCAAGCTGGTGCTGCAGGGGTTCGCCACGCAGGATCGGCTGCGCGAACTCGAGCGCTCGGCCGCCGGCCTGCAGGCCGAGCAGGCTGCGACGCTCGTCGAGTCGGCCTCTGTGCAGACGGCCATCCAGGACGGGGAACTGCAGATCGCCCAGTTGCGCAGGGAGTTTGCGCGCGGGGTCGATTCGGACCTGCAGGACGTGCGTGCGCGCCTGGCGGAAGTGACCGAACTCATCACGGCTGCGGAAGGCGTCGCAGCGCGGACGACCATCAAGGCGCCCGTATCGGGACAGGTGGTGGGACTCGGGGTCCACACGGTCGGTGGCGTCGTCAGGCCGGGCGAACAGATCCTGTTCATCGTGCCGGACGCCGATCGCCTGCTGCTCGAGGCCCACGTCAAGCCGGAGGACGCCGACGTCGTCCATCAGGGCCTGCCGGCCGAGATCCGGTTCTCGGGTCTTCCCAGGCGAGCAGCACCGCTCTTGAACGGGCACGTGCTCTCGGTTGCCACCGACACCCTGACCGACCCGGTGACCAAGGAAACGTACTATCTCGCGCGCATCGAGGTGAAGGACGAGGAGTTGGCAAAGCTCAAGCGCTGGGTCGTCGTCCCGGGAATGCCGGTGGAGATCCTGGTCAGCGCGGGAAAGCGCACCCTGCTGGATTACATGGTGGCGCCGATCGAGGACCTGTTCATGCGGGCCATGCGCGAGGATTGATCGGCCGCGGCCCGGCGTCGCGCGTCCCGGCGCGATATTTCAAGAGTATGCATCTTCAAGGATGGATGTGCCCTCTCCCCGCAAGATCCTCGTGCTGACCGGCAAGCGCGGCGGCTTCGGCGCGATGAAGCCGATGCTGCGGTTGATGCGTGAAGCCGCCGATCTCGAGCTCCAACTGGTGGTGACAGATCAGCACGTGAGCGAGCGCTTCGGCCGCACGATCCAGGAGATCGAGCAGGAGTTCGAGGTGGCCGCCGCGGTGGACATGGAGCAGGAGGGCGACGCGCCGCACCAGCGCGCCAAGGCGCTCGGGGTGTGCCTCTCGCGCATGAGCGACGTGCTCGAGCGGTTGCGGCCGGATTTCTGTGTGCTCTACGGCGACCGTGGCGAGGTGCTCACCACCGCGACCGCGGCGACCACCATGGGCATCCCCATCGCGCACCTCCAGGGCGGCGACATCTCGGGCTCGGTGGACGAGCAGGTGCGCCACGCCGTGACCAAGCTCGCCCACCTGCACTTTCCGTCGACCGCCGAGAGCGGCAGGCGCATCGAGGGCATGGGCGAGGAGCCCTGGCGCATCCACGTGGTGGGCGACAACCACATCGACCTCATCGTCGCAGGCGAATACGCCGGACGCAACGAGGTCGCGAAGGCGCTGGACCTCGACCTGTCGAAGCCGGTCGTGGTCGTTCTGCAGCATTCGGAGACGACGGCGCCGGACGACTCGCACGCGCAGATGGTGGAGACGCTGGTCCCGGTCGCCGAGCTCGGGCTGCAGACGGTGGTGGTGCATCCGTGCTCGGACGTGGGCTACGGCGGGGTCATCAAGGCGATCGAAGAGCTCGCGGCGGGCCCGCAGTTCCGCGTCCGGGTGAACCTCGAGGCCCCCGTCTTCTGGGGACTGCTGAGCGCGGCCTCGGCGTTCATCGGCAACAGCTCCGCGGGCATCATCGAGACGCCGACTTTCCGGCTGCCCGCGATCAATGTGGGCCGGCGCCAGGAAGGCCGGCTGCACGCGGAAAACGTCATTCACGTGCCCCACGAGCGCGAGGCCATTCGCCGGGCGCTGCATCGCGCGCTCCACGACGAGGATTTCCGCAGGACCGTGAAGCAGTGCAGCCAGCCGTACGGGGACGGAAAGGCGGGCGAGCGCGTGGTCGAGGTGCTGCGCAAGGTGCCGCTCGACCGGGCGCTGATGATCAAGCGCATGACCTATTGAGCGCGATGCAGCCCTGCGCCCTGTATTTCCGCATCCTTCGCTATCAGCCCGGCAACCGCGCGCTGCTGGCCGAGCATTTCCGCGTCCTGGAGCTCGAGCATCCCGGCGAGAAAACCGACGAGATTCTCGCGCAGGTCGAGCTCCTGTTCGCGCCGCTCGGCTTCAACGTGGAAGCGGCCACCATGGCACGCTGCCCCCGCCTCAAGGTGATCGCGTCCAACACCACCGGAGTGCCGCACATCGACATGGCCGAGGCGGCCAAGCGCGGGATCACGGTCTGCGCGCTTCACAACGAGCAGGCTTTCCTCGACACGATCACGCCCACGGCGGAGCACGCGGTCGGACTGATGCTCGCGGCCTCGCGCCGGCTGCCCGCCGCGCACGCGGCCGCGGTCGCCGGCCGCTGGGACCGCCGCCCGTGGGGCGCGCCCCGCATGATGTCGCGCCTGCGCCTGGGGATCGTCGGCTTCGGGCGGCTGGGGCGCAAGGTGGCCGCGATCGGCCGGGCGATGGGCATGCGTGTGGCGTTCCATGATCCGTTCGTGGCGGGCGGGACGGCGAGCCTCGCGGAGCTGGCGCGCAACTCGGACGTGCTCAGCCTGCACGCCGTCGCCACTCCGGAAACACGCGGCATCGTCAGCCGTCAAGTGCTGGAATCACTGCCCCGCGGGGCGATCGTGGTGAATACTGCACGCGGCGAGTTGCTGGATACCGAGGCGCTGCTGGATCTGCTCGAAAGCGGCCATCTGTGGGCGGCGGCGCTGGACACCATCGATGGCGAGTACCGCCTCGATTTTTCCGAAACCTTCGCCGACAGCCGCATCGCACGCTACGCCCGCGCCCACGACAACCTGGTCCTGACGCCGCACATCGGCGGCTCCACGGTGGATGCCTGGACCGAGACCGAAAGGCGCGTGATCGTGAAGGCGTGCAAGGTATTCGGCATTTCCGTGAACTGAACCGAGGCACCCGAACACCCATGACCGATACGCCGACAGTTTGGGCCCTGGTTCCCGCACGCGGGGGTTCCAAGTCCATTCCGAAGAAGAACCTCGCGCCGCTCGGCGGACGCGCCATGCTGGACTACGGCGTCAGGGCCGCCCAGGCGAGCGGCCGCTGTGGGCGCATCGTGTGCTCGACCGACGACGAGGCGATCGCCGCGCGCGCGCAGGCGCTGGGAATCGAGGTGGATTGGCGGCCCGCGGCATTGGCCACGGACGAGGCCGCCGTGGCCGACGTGGCGCGGGAGTTCCTCGGCCGGCAGCCGCGCATGCCGGACATACTGGTGCTGATCCAGCCGACCAGCCCCTTCCTGCTGCCGGAGCAGGTGCGCGAATTGCTCGACCGGATGCAGGCCGACGCCGAGGCCAATTCCGGCCAGACGATATGCTCCATCCCGCACAACTACCACGCGTGGAACCAGCGCGAGGTGATCGATGGGCGCGTGCGCTTCAAGTTCGCCGAGGAGCGGCGCAGCGCCTTCAACAAGCAGCGCAAGCCGAAGCTCTACACCTTCGGCAATCTCGTCGCCGCGAGGCCGCGCGCGCTGATGGCGGGCAGCGATTTTTTCGCCGAGCCGTCGGTGGCGGTGGAGATTTCCTGGCCCTGCAACCTGGACGTGGACAGCGCCGACGACTTGCGGCTGGCGTCGGCCCTGCTTCAAGCCGGCATTGCCCGGATTCCGAATCTGGATTAGTTTTGCTCATTTTTTGGACTCTTTTTACTCGCGCGCCGACAGAATTGGCGAAGATTTTTGGGCTTATCTGGTCTCCCGATTTTGCGCAGTTGCAACTTCGCAACTGCGCAAAATCGGGAGATTTGGGATGGCAATTCACGGCTACCTGTTTGATTCCGGCTATGCCGGCTTAGGAGGATGTAATGCGCGTTCTCATATTGGGCGGCGACGGCTATCTCGGCTGGCCGACCGCAATGTACCTGTCCAACAAGGGACATGACGTCGCGGTCGTGGACAACATGCTCAAGCGCTACTGGGAGGCGGAAATCGGCGTTGAGCCGCTCGCTCCGGTGAGGCCGCTGCATGTCCGCGTCAAGCGCTGGCACGAGCTGACCGGCAAGACCATCAATACCTACGTCGGCGACATCGCCGAAAACCACCGCTTCGTGTACAAGGTGCTGGACGAATTCCGGCCGGAGGCCATCGTCCATTACGCCGAACAGCCCTCGGCGCCGTTCTCGATGATGGACCGGGACAAGTGCGTCGCGACCCAGAGGAACAACGTGGTCGGCACCATCAACGTGATGTTCGCGATGCAGCACACGAATCCCGACATTCACATGGTCAAGCTCGGCACCATGGGCGAGTACGGCACGCCCAACATCGACATCGAGGAGGGCTGGCTGGAGGTTCAGCACAAGGGGCGCAAGGACCGCGTGCTCTATCCCAAGAAGCCCGGCTCCTTCTACCACCTGTCCAAGGTGCACGATTCCAACAACCTGGAGTTCGCCTGCCGGGTGTGGGGAATGCGCGTGACCGACCTCAACCAGGGCGTAGTGTACGGAATCAATACCGACGAGACCCGCATGCACCCCGAGCTGGGCACCAGCTTCCACTACGATGCGGTGTTCGGCACCGTGCTCAATCGTTTCGTCGTACAGGCGGTTCATGGAATGCCGATGACGGTGTACGGCAAGGGCGGCCAGACGCGCGGCTTCCTCGACATCCGCGACACCCTGCAGTGCGTCGAGCTTGCGCTGCTGAACCCGGCCGAACGCGGCGAATTCCAGGTGTTCAACCAGTTCACCGAGCAGTTCTCGGTAAACGACCTCGCGAAGATGGTCGCGCGCGTGGCCAAGGCGCACGGGCTCAATGCCGTCGTCGACCATATTTCGAACCCGCGCGTGGAACAGGAGGAGCACTACTACAACGCCATTCACTCCGCGCTGCCGGCGCTGGGCCTCAAGCCGCATCTGCTGAACGACGAGGTGATCGACCACATGCTCGAGATGGCGAGCATCAACAAGGACCGGATCGATCCGGGGGTGCTGGTTCCGCACGTGAGGTGGCATCAGAGATGAGCGGCTTCCCGACCCATTTCGAGATCGAGGGCCGGCGCATCGGCTCGGGCGAGCCCTGCTACGTGATCGCGGAGGCGGGGGTCAGTCACTTCGGCGAAATGGAGAAGGCGTACCAGCTCATCGACCTGACCGTCTCCGCCCGCGCCGACATCTTCAAGACGCAGCACTACTACACCGATCGCCTGGTGGGCCCGAGCGCGCCCGAGTGGCGCGAGCGGCTGCGCACGAAGGAGCTGCCCGACGAGGCGATCCGCCTGATGCAGCGGCGCTGCCGCGAGCGGGGCGTGCCGTTCCTGTGCACTCCGCACGACGACCTCGCGATCGAGTTCCTCGACCGCGAGCTCGACGTGCCCGCGTTCAAGATCGGCTCCGGCGAAGTCGAGAACTGGCCGTTCCTCGCCCGCATCGCGAAGAGCGGCAAGCCGGCGATCCTTTCCACCGGCATGTACGAGATCGCCCAGATACGGGAGGCGATCAAGGTGATGCAGGACAACGGCTGTCCTGCGCTCGCCGTCCTGCACTGCGTGACCAGCTACCCGGCCGACGCGGCCCTCATCAACCTGAAGGTGATGGACCGGATCCGCGAATTCTTCCCCGGTCCGGTCGGCTACTCCGACCACACCGAGGGCACCGCCGTGCCGCTCGCCGCGGTGGCGCTGGGCGCGGACATCGTCGAGAAGCACATCACCATCGACCGCGACGTTCCCAACGCCCAGGACTGGAAGGTGTCCTGCGATCCCTCCAATTTCGCGCGCTTCGTCGCCGACGTCCGGGAAATCGAGAAGGCACGGGGCGGCGGCCCGAAGGTGCTGAGCGAGACGGAGCGCAAGTCGATGCTCTGGGCCAGGAAGAGCCTGACGGCCGCGGCGGACATTCCGGCTGGGACGAAGATCGACGCCGCGATGCTGCTGGCGCAGCGGCCCGGAAGCGGGCTGCCGGCCTCGCGCATCGGCAAAGTGGTCGGGAAAATCGCTAGAAGGGATATTCCTGCCGGGACGATCGTCTCGGACGAACTGCTGCAATGACGGAATTCAATTTCGGGGCATTCCGCAGGATCCCTCGAATCGACATGTCGGCGTTCCCGTTCAAGTCGAGCGTACGGAACTTCTGCCACTGCACGCTGTACGTGGACTATCGCGACATATCCCACATGCAGGCGCTCGCGGAATTTGCGAAAGAGCTCATACACGAGGACAGGCGCGCGCAACGGGCGTCCTATGAATTTCTCAAGAGGGCGGGCGTGACGTCCCTGATCAAGGAGTTTCAGACGAGACGTGCGGCGGGGGGCTCTTTTCCCGCGGATTACGCGGACCTGTTCTATATCTATGCCCACATAAGAAGCAAGCGGCCGCGCCGGGTATTGGAATACGGAAGCGGCGTTTCCACGCTGGTGATGGCGGCGGCTCTGGGGCAAAACGGCGGCGAAGGCCGCCTGGTTTCGATCGAGCCCTCCGAGGCATGGGCGCGGAAGACGCGATCAGGATTGCCGGCGGATCTCCTGGAGCGGGTCGAGGTGATCTATTCGCCCGGTGTTCCGTGCGAGCTGGAGGGCCGGAGCACGGCGTGTTTCGCCGAGCGACCGCTCGCGAACCCCGACATGATCTACATCGACGGTTCGCCTGACGGGGCGTATTTTGACGGCGCGGAGAACGTTGCGCCGCTCGAAGAGAATTTCGAGACGGACGAGGTCACCATCTTCATCGACAGCCGCAGGAGGGCGGTCAGTTTCTTCGACCTGCCGACGCGCGCGGCTCGTTACGAGATGGCGAGCTACGCGGTGGACATCGTCGACCTGCAGACGGGCAACATATTCGGTTGTCCGTTCGGATTCGACCAGTTCTCCAACACCATGGTGCGCTGGCGCGGCTCCTCGGTCGAGCGCCGTGGCACGGGCGCGGATGGCTGAAGCCTGGATACTTCTGGGACTGGGATGCGCACTGGGTACCGCCATAGCGGACGTTTTGACGAAGCAGGCGGCCGCGCATCGCAGTCATCACGAAGCCATGCTGATACGGACCGTGTTGCCGGTCCTGCTGCTGCTCCCGCTGCTTCCCTGGATCGGCTGGCCCCGGTTGGAGCCGGGGTCGCTACCTTGGCTGGCCGCGGCCCTGCCGCTGGAAATCCTGGCGCTCAATCTGTACCTGGATGCGATTCGCGGCGGCGTGCTCGTCCAGACCCTGCCGTTCCTCGCGCTGACGCCCGTCGCCGCAGTCGGCGCCGCGTATTTCCTGCTCGGCGAGCGCGTTGCCCCGATGGGTGCGGTGGGCGTGTTGCTCGTCGGCTCGGGATGCTATTTCGCCTTTCGGATGGACATGGCATACGTCGAGGAAGCTCCCTCGGGCACCGGTACGGGCGGGGCAGCGCGTTCGCGCCGTCGCGCAATGCTTCAAATGGGCGCTGTCGCCCTGATCTACAGCGTGACCCCGGTCCTGGCCAAGGGCGCGATGAAGCAGGGCAACCCGCTCGCTTTCGGCATCGCCTACTACTCCGCGGTCGCGGCCCTGTCCACCGCGGTCATCCTGGCGCGCAATCCCGGGGCGTGGCGCGGAGCCGTGGCGACGCGAGCTTCGGATTGGGCCATCGGGATCTGCATCGCGGCCGTCGTGCTGATGCACTACGCCGCGCTCCAGTTGAGCTCGGTCTCCTACTTCCTCGCGCTCAAGCGCATGAGCATCGTGTTCGGGGCCGTCATCGGAACGCTTGCGCTCGGGCAGGTAATCGGAAGGCGAGGCTGGGTGCCTTCGGCGCTGGTCGTTCTGGGCGCGGGCCTGATCGTGCTGCGATGAACACGGGAGCGTCCAACGTCGAGATGGCGTGGGTCGCACGCGTATGCTGCTTCGCTCCCGAGAGCTATAATCCACGTTTCATGTGGGGTGGGTCATGAGCGATCTTCCTTCCAAACCGGCACCGGCCGGATTGCCGCAGCCGCCGGCGCGCACCGACGACCTGTTCCACATGGTCTTCGTCGTCTCGCGCTCCGCGGCCGCCCAGCCCGGTCCTCCGGTCGTCGCGCAGGCGAGGGCCTATGCAAACTACGTGCGCCAACTCGCGCTGCGCCTGGATGCCGAATCGCGCCGCCTCGCCGCCAGGTTGAAGGACGAGCAGTCGCTGGCGAGGCTCGCGCAGGAACTGATGCACGTCGAGGAGCGGCGCGGAACCGCGCTGCGGCCCTACTTGACGACGCCCGAACCGCCGCCCAAGCCGGGACCGGCGGCCGGCTGGCCGGTGCTCATGAACCAGTTGAGGGAGCACATGGCGCGCGAGCTCGAGGCGCTGCGCGACGCGCGACTGCGCCTGGAACTGAGCAAGGCGGAGCTGATCAATCAGCACAAGGGGCCTCAGGTCCGCATCGTGCTGCGCGGCGGGGCGCAGGTCCGGCTGCATTTCGGCGGACGCTCCGGAAATGCAGCCGAGAAGAATTGAGATCCTGCCGTCGTTCGAGGCGGCCTACGACGCGCTTCCGCCCGAGCTGCAGCAGCGCGTTCAGGACGTGCTGGTGCAGTTCTCCGAACGCACCGCGGACAACGCGCTGCGGCCGGAATTGAAGAATGGATTCGACAACGTCTGGAGTATCCGGGTGACGAACCGCTACCGGGCGTTCTACAAGAAGCTGCGCGACAGCGAAGGGGCCATCTTTTGCATGTTCCACGTCGGCCATCACGACGACTACCGCGTGCTCAAGAAGCTCGCCACGCGGGTCACCGTCACCGCCCAGATGGGCACCGCGGGCGCATCCTCCGGGAGGAGTGCGTTGCGCATCATGCTGCAGACGCGTCAGGGCGGCGCCGCGAAGCCGCCGAAGCATTGAGTCGCCCCGCATGATCAACTGGTCGCGCATCGCTGGCGCAGGTGCCTTGCTGGCGGGGATCGCCAGCGCCGGGCAGGCCTGGTCGCTCGACAGCCTGGCCGATGCCTATCGTTCGGCACTGCGCTCGGACCCGATCTTCCTGAGCGCCCAAGCCCAGTACCGTTCGACGCTCGAAAAGCTGCCCCAGGCGCGCGCCGGGTTGCTGCCGAGCCTGGGCCTCAACGCGAATCAAAGCTCCAACCGCGCGGAGGTCAAGTACGCCGAACAGTTCGCGGACATCAACCGGCAGTTCCGGATCAACGGCTGGAACGTGTCCCTCAGCCAGCCGCTGTTCCGCATGGCGAACATCCTCCAGTACGGGCGGGCGCAGCTTCAGGTCGAGCAGGCCGGTGTGCAGCTCGACATGGCGCGCGAAGACCTGGCAGTGCGGATGGCGGCTGCGTTTCTCGACTGGCAGACGGCGTTGCGTACCCGCGATGCGACGGAGCGCGCGAAAGTGCGCATGGCCGAGGTGGCGGCCCAGGCGCGAAGCGGTCGCCGCGAGAACCTGGTGACCATCCCCGATCTGCTCGACGCCGAGGCCCGTCTCAGGCAGGCGGAGGCCAATGCCATGGAAGCGGCCCAACTGCTGCAGGTCAAGGCGGCGGCGCTTGCCAAGATCGTGGGGGTGCTGCTGCCCGCCGATCTCTTTTCATTTGCCGCACAGCCCTGGCCCGAGGTGAAGGGGGCCGTGAACGACTGGGTCGAGCAGGCGCGCAGCCGCAACGGACAGGTCCGCTATCAGATGCTTCAGATGGCGATGGCCGAGAAGGACGTCGGCGCCGCACGCGCCGGGCACCTTCCGACGGTCGATCTGGTGGCGAATCGGAATCACCTCTACAACTCCGGCAGCCAGAATATCGTGGATGGGTCGGTGGCGAGCACGCAGACCATCGACTCGATCGGGATACAGCTCGCGCTGCCCATCTTCTCCGGGGGTATCGTGAATTCGCGCACCGACGAGGCGATCGCCTTGCGCGAAAAGGCGCGCGAGGACCTGGCCAACGCGGTTGCCCAGGCGGCCATCGATGCACAGACATACTTCTATCAGGCGGAGGTCGGGGCGGTGCAGGTGGACGCGGCCGATAAGCGCGTGAAGGCCGCCGAATCGACGCTGGCGGCGGCCAGGAGCGGCCGGATCCTCCAGACCCAGCTCGACCTCGATGTTCTCAACGCCGAGGCCCTCCTGCTCGCCGCGGAGCGGGACCTGTTCCGGGCAAGGGCGAACCGGCTGGTGGCGGTGCTGCAACTGCGTCGGGCGAGCGGCGAGCTTACCGACCAGGATCTGGAAGTGTGGTCGAAGCTGCTCGTACCCACCGTGCGGCAGGCCGCGGTCAGGTGAACCGAATCGACGCAGACGACCCCGGCGCGGCCGGAGTCCGGACCGCGCAAGCCCGCGGGTCCGGCAAGGGCTACGGGCCGTTCAAGTTTCTGTTCATCGACGATCGCTGGATCGCGCGGACCTACGGACTGCATCGCAGGATCGGCCAGGCGCGCAAGCATCCGGCGAACCCGTTGATCACCGCGGACCGGCCCTGGGAGGGCGGGCTCAAGCTGTACGGAACGGTGCTGAAGGACAACGGCCGCTATCGGATGTGGTACCAGATGGTGAATTTCCGGGAGAGCGACGTTCGATGGGCCACCGGGGTCGGCTACGCCGAAAGCCGGGACGGGCTGCGCTGGACCAAGCCGCTGAAGGGGGTGAAGCACCCCGATCACGGTCCGACCAACATTCTTATGCCGAGCGCGGGCCGGGCGCACCTGTGCAGTCCTTCGGTCGTCAAGGACCGCGGCGAGCCCGCGCCGGCCCGCCGCTACAAGATGATGTTCTACGACGCCATGTCAGGCGAAGATCTCGAGCGGCACGGTTCGCCGTTTCCCATGGATGCCAGCGTGCCGGGCTGGCGCGCCGTGGAAGGCGAGGGGATGTTCGTCTGCACCTCCCCGGACGGCATCGACTGGGATCGCCCCGCGTTTCCGGCGTTCGCCGGCCCCAACGACGTGGCCGCGATGTCGCAGCTCTCCGACGGCCGCCTGCTCGCGTCGTTCAAGACCAGCGAGCGGCCCGACCGGCATTTCAGGGTGATCGAAACCGCCGAAAGCGCCGACGGCAGGGAATGGTCCCGCCACGGCGTGGTTCTGGAGCCCGACTGGCGG
>Ga0082335_1008081_pt1 | contig 12249 bp, 12 predicted proteins | sample Subgrocontami58m_FD_72375 | JGI IMG/M metagenome (GOLD analysis project Ga0082335, IMG submission 72375) | Subsurface groundwater microbial communities from S. Glens Falls, New York, USA - GMW37 contaminated, 5.8 m (SPADES assembly) (version 2) ...
AAGAAGACCACACTCGCCGGAAAACCCGGAAAAATAATTGATTGCGGGGTTAAAAGCTGTTCAGTTTTCTGCCCCGCCACAACATGCAGATAGGTCAGGAAGGCACTGTAGAAAACACGGTCAAAGTATCCCCCATTGAAGAGTCCCTGCCCGATCAACGCAAATTGACTGCCAATGTCAAAGGTGGCGCTATCGGAAAACGGATAAATGATGTTATCTGCCGTATCGGGCATGAAATAGTTTGGGCGCAAAGGTTCACGCGCCCAAAGCCATGCGGTTATAATCCAAAGAGCAATGCAGACTAGTGCTTCCAATTTAAACGAATTTTTTATTTCCCGCCTGGATTCCAACCATATGACAAAAGCTCCCACTACTATGGAAAAAAGAACCTGCAGCCCCAAAACAGGCACACCTGGGCCATACCAATAATCCTCGCGGTAACGAATGCCGCTGCCGGTCAAAACGATCAGGACACCTGTCACTGCAAGGATGGCAAGGACGACCAAACCAACCCGCAAAGTTGTTTTATTTTCAAGGATGATGGAGCGAACGGATTCCTGTTTCCGTTCGATGAGAAGAATCAGCATAGTGACCGCGGTGGCAACTGTCAGCCAGACAATCACAGGATACAAACGAGCAACATACCCAGACAAGTTTCCTGCGAGCCTGTAGGAGGGCAAAAACAATGCAATCCAGCACAGCAAAAAAACGATTGCCGCCATCCAGAAATCGGCATTACTGGAGCCTCTGCGTTTGAAAATAACATCCCAGAGGCGCCCGGACTGTTCGGGTTGTAGAACCAGTTTCACGGTCAGGGCAAGAAGCGCTGCGGCAAGCATGAAAAGTCCCACGCCCAGCAGAATCCTTTCCAGCGAATATCCCAGAAGAACCGCATTTTTCGGGTCCGAGGGAGAATTCAGGCTGATAAAAAGCGTGAGTAATGTCCCCAGCGTCAGGAATCCAGCATAGATGGGCAATCGAAAAACAGCAAACCTACGCACCTTCGTTTCCTCGGGATGTGTCATCCAGGGTTGGTTTTCGTTCCAGCCAAAGCAAAAATGCGAAACCAAACAATAAGATGAAGAAAAAGAAAACCAATGCAATCCATGGATGCAGGTAAAGGGTCAGGAATGCGATCAAACTAATCAGCAATGCTGCCATATGGACGGCCAGGACGGCATAGTTCGGCGAAAATCCCAGGGTAATGAGACGATGATAGGTATGATCCTGCCTGCCGCTGCCCACTTTCTGCCTTCTTTTTAGGCGGGATAACACAACCAGCGTTGTGTCAAAAATCGGGATGCCCAATAGCAGGATGGGAACGATCCAGGAAGATTCGGGACTGCGGTTGAGGGGGCTGTACATCATGCCGAAGGAGGCAAGTAAAAAACCAATGGTCTGCGCGCCGGAATCGCCGAGAAAGAATTTGGCGGCAATTTTATTCCAGAAGTACAACCCCACACTGATCCCCAGCAAAACTGCCGACCAAAACGACAAGATGGGTTGATCTGCCAGCCTGGCGGCACCCCAAAAATAGGCGGAGGCAATGACCCCAAGCCCGGCGACAATGCCGTCCATGCTGTCTATCATGTTCAGGGCATTGGTAATCCCGATCAGCCATAACAGGGTAATCAGGATATTCAACAACTGGGCGATCTGCGGGGATATATACCCTGCAATGGACAGGACGGTCATGAAATGGACCTGCACACCAAACGAGATCAAAAAGCATGAGGCGATCAATTGCCCAATTAACTTTGGACCGGCAGACAGCCCTTTGCGGTCATCCCAAAGGCCGAAGAGGAAGATAACACCAGCGCCACCCAGCACCACCAGTATCTCGCGGCTCACCCATGAACGGAAAAGGAGCGCCATAACAACCAGTGTGGCAATCAACAAAATCCCTCCCGCCAGCAAAGTGGGACGGGCATGGATTTTGTGGGAGGCGGAGCCGGGGATATCCATAAGATCGAGGTGTTTTGCCAAAAGCATGGCCGGATACCCGAATCCAATACTAACGAGGATACTTAACAACATTGAAAAAAGGGGACTGATCATGAAATCCATTTCGTGAGTGAGATGCGCAATCTGCTTATAGTTTATCAGAATCCATAAAAATCCACGAAGGGATGCGAAGGATTCTTATTCCGTTTCCCGCCGTAAGGCTTCAGGATGGTTTGCGTGTGCCGACGATCTTTTTGCGGCTGAAGAATACCGCCGCCAGGTTGAGAACCATTTTGACGAACATGACAAAATAGTAAAAGGGGTGGAACCAGAATGGGTAATCCCTTGCCAAATTTTTGCGGTAATACAAATAATACGAACGATGCCATTGATAAATCCCAAAATACGGATTCACGCCCGACCCCCCCCTGCCCCCAAAATGAATGACCTGCGCTGCCGGCACGTAATACACCCCCCAGCCTGCCTTGCGGGCTTGCAGACAATAGTCGGTATCCTCCTGGTAGGCAAAATATTGTTCATCCAGATACCCAATTTGTCCCACCACCTCGCCGCGGATCAGCATACAGGAACCGGATATTGCCTTGACATCATTCACTGCATGATTGTCCATGTGATTCAGCAGGTAACCGGTAAAACGATGATCTTTAGGAAACAGCCTCGCTAATCCTGCAAAATAGGAAAAGACCTCCCATGGCCGGGCTTCTCCGCGCCTCGATTGAAATTGGATCGAGCCGTCACGGTTCAATACTTTCGGGCCGCATATTCCAACCGCGGGGTTTTCCTCCATAAATTGAACCAGGCTGTGCAAGGCGCGAGGCAGTACGATAGAATCCGGGTTTAATAAAACATAATAACGGGAATCCAACACCTTCAGACCCTGGTTGACTGCGCGAGAGAAGCCAAAATTCTCCTTATTAAGAATCAATTTTACGGTTGGGAATTTGAGGCGAATCAATTCGACTGTACCATCTCGGGAGGCGTTATCCACCACAACGACGTCCAGATCAAGACCAGAGGATTGATCAAAAAGCGAAGTCAGGCAATCAAGAATAACGTCCTTTGAAAAACGGGTGACAATGCAAACACCTAGTTGATTCATGCTGCTCTATTCCGCTTAATATATTCCTGATATGGCTCTAAGATCCCCGTCGACATTACTTTAAGCAAATCTCCCGCCCGAATTTTCACATTTTTTTGGATTATTTTTCTTTTTCTCAACGCAATTGGCAAACCCCGCATTGCATCAAAAATCGCTTTAATAATAACCTGTCCCTGACCTCGAATGGTTAAATAGATAACAAAGAAAAATAGTGTGCCTATATGAAGTGGCAGGAAAAGCCAAAATAGCGGGGCGGGCATGTTTTTTATAAATGTCCAGATTAAATTTCGATAGCCATAATAGACAGAATAATCGCTTCTTTTCCCAGTGCTAGCGGATCCGATATGCTGAACAACTGCTTCTGGAATATACAGGCATTTTCCCCCGCTCAAGCGCAAGCGAAAACTCAGATCAACATCTTCAAAATAGGAAAAGTAATCTTCATCAAAACCGCCAACCTTTATGAAATCATCCCGTGAGTATAACGCCGCCGCCGCGCAAACGCTGAAAACTTCACAAGATTGGATGCCATATTTGCTGGCAGGGTGATTATAGTTTTGCCGCCACGCCAGCCCGCTGACATGATAGGAATCACCAGTTCCGTCCAACAGTTCGGGGGTGTTGGCTTGAATTTGACGAGATGCAAAGAACGTAAACTCTGGGTTGTGATCTGCAGCTCGCAGCAATTGTTCCAGCCAGTCAGGTTCGGGGAAAGCGTCAGCGTTGAGAAGGGCCAGCCATTTTCCATGCGCGAGGCGGGAGCCGATGTTGTTGGCAACAGCAAAGCCGAGATTTTGATCAAGGCGTTCTATACGTAGAGTCAGTCCCGGCCAGCGGCTTTTCAACCCATCTATGGAGTCATCCTTAGACCCATTGTCAACAATGATAATTTCAAAATCCTTGATAGCTTGAGCCGCCAGACAAGCCAAGCATTGAGCCAGATATGCGGAACTATTCCATGTGACCAGAATCACTGAGAGGCGTGCGGGTGTATCAAAACTATTCATTTTCCACTACCGTCGCTGATGTCTCCATCACTCAAATTCCGGAAGAAATGTAAGTTCTCCTAGCGGCTTGCCAATTTTCTGGTAATTTGCCACAAGGGAGTATAGATGATTGCCGGAAAACAAATCGAATAAGGTTTGTTCATTATCTAAGACCAACCCATGATCTGTATTCTCCTTCAAATACGCTTGAATATTACCACTATCCTTGTAAGTCAAAATATAGCATCCGGCTGCCAACGATTCGTATAAAGTAAACGAAAATGTCTCCGGACACAACGACCATAGAAAAGCAACGTCAATATAATTTTCTTTCAAAGCCTCAATCATGGATAGCCGATTGTCTCTCGTAACAGACACGCTTACGCGCTTCATGGTTGAAGGACAATCCCAAGAAGTAAAACAAAAAAATTGATAGCGGGCGTCGTCGGAATATTTATTTGCCAGCAACAACCATGTATCCCATCCCTTCCAGTAGACAGGATAACCAATAAAGCCTATCCGCAAAGGAGTATTGATGGGTATTATAGGCGCTGTGCTATTCCAACTTAACTTTAGGTGTGGAATAATTTTTCCTGTTTTTAATGGATATGAAGAATTTTCTATCCATAAATCCAAGGCGAATTGGGATGGCGCTACAATTTCCAAGTCATTATCTTCAAAAAGTTTGGCAAAAGTGGGTTGTTGCATCCTACGCGAATATCCGTGCTTACAAGTCAAGCACGCTTTGCTATTTATATTTGGCGCACCACAATAAATCAAGTCATTGCGCAGAAGAGTATAATTTGGGCATATTGAAAAATTATCATGCAACCAAAAACGCCCTTTTCTTCCTCCTATTTCTAAAATCTGATTAATTAGTGCAATATCGAATCCCATTGTATGGTGAATAAAAATATCCAAGAGCCGTTTTGTATGAAGTTGGGTTAATGTACTTAGCAAACCTTCTCTATCAGTAACGCCAATTCCATCTCCATTACAATTGATTCCAAAATATCGCAACTCATTTCCCAATTCGGGATGGCGCGCCAAGATTGGATATATATGAAGGTAATCAATGTCGCCTTTATTGTAGGCTTTCTGCTCATCCATAATCCTTATCTCAACGCCGCCAACGTTTTGGGTGTAGTTGGTATGACTAATTGAAATTATGTATTCATTGTTCGCCAAAAAATCCGAGAGTTTTTCATCCAGGTGTTCTGTCAGTTCAATTTTTTCAGAAACAAACTGCGAAACCAAGCTGATTGTTTTCAAATTATATGGATTCTTAATAACACTAATTAATATCTCTACAATTTTTTTACGCTTGTTGTAGATCAGGGTTACGCCTGACCGAACTTTCCTGAACATCTTTACAAGGCGATGAAAGATGCTGCCTGTATATAAATTTTGAGGTTGCGCTATATTACGTTCACCCATGCAGTCCTCCAGAAAATGTATAGGCGCTGTCAGTCGTGGCAACAAAGAGAATTCTCATAGAGACACTTTATGCACAACATGACGAATGAAATTTAGAAACCATAACATTTCATACTCAATCCCCCGCCATAAATAATAAGAATTTATAGATATTCAACTTTTTCAGGCTGCGAACTGCCATTCCTAAAGTTTCATATGTGCGCAAACGGGGATATTTATTCAGTATCGCAACGGTGGCGTTATCGTCAGTCGAATCGTCATCAATGATGATGTGCTCAATAGCGGGATAATCTTGATCCCGTACGCATACAATCAATTTGTCAAGGTACTTCGCGCCGTTATAAACCGGGGTAATAATACTGGCGAGAGGCAATGAATTTGACACCATTTTAAAGATGTTGATAGCCCATTAATATTTTTACAACCGTTGCGCTTACGTTTTTAGCCAAATATTCAATGGGCGGAGTCCAATCTGCGCGGTGCAATAAAACTATCTTAACGCTCAACAGGATTTGGTCAGGGTTTGAACCGCTTAATATATTACTGCCGCATTCCAGCGTTTCTGGTCGCTCTGTCACGTCCCGCAAAGTAACGTTGGGAACTTTGAAAATGGCGCATTCTTCCTGAACTGTACCGCTATCAGAAAGAACGCAATGAGCTTTTTGTTCGAGGGCGATAAAGTCAAAGAAGCCAAACGGCTCAAGCAAGCGAATATTTGAATTATCAACAGTAATGCCAAAAGTCTGAAATTTGTTGCGTGTGCGCGGATGTGTACTAATGATCACAGGTATGTTGTATTGTAGACTCAACTGTTGAAAGGCGCTGGTAAACTGTCGCAGGCGAGATTCGTCGTCTACATTTTCAGCTCGATGCAATGTCACAAGAAAATATTCATGTGGTTTGATATCGAGTGATATATGAATATTTGATTCCGCGATTTGCTTCGCATGATGATTGATCACCTCTAAAATAGGATTGCCTGTTACGTAAACACGCTTGCCAGGGACGCCTTCACGAAGCAAGTTCTGACGACTACGTTCAGTGTAAGGCATGAGGACGTCGCTTGAATGGTCAATGACGCGCCGGTTGACTTCCTCTGGCACGCGGTCATCATAGCAACGATTGCCTGCTTCCATGTGGTAGACGGGAATTCCCAATCGTTTTGCGACGAAAGCCGCCAATGCGCTGTTCGTATCGCCCAACACGAGAAATTTATCTGGTTTCTCGGAGAGCATGATTTTTTCGCTTTGGGTTAAGATCGTGCCGATTTGTTCGCCAAATGACCCCTTGGCGTTAAGGTAAAAGTTGGGAGTGCGCACGCCCATTTGCTGAAAAAATATTTCATTCAGATTGGGATCATAGTTTTGACCGGTATGCACCAAAATATGATCACATAAGTTATCAAGTTTTTCTATGATACGGCTCAGGCGGATAATCTCTGGGCGCGTGCCCAGAATGGTCATGATTTTCATAATTTATTCCATTTTTCGTAAGTAGACCATTCTGCCGCAAGTCCTGCAATCATATCATCCCAACTAGGCGACATCCAGCCAGTTGTGGAGCTAAAACGCGTGCCTACCAAACTGCGATCGCAATAAAATTGGTCGTCGGGGTCAATTGTAATGTCTGTCCACCCAAGCGCATCCCGCAGTCGCCTCAATAAGTCAAATTTTGATATCGGGGCGCTGGATACTTGATAAAGACCGGTCAGATCCTTGCGCGTTTCAAGAATATCGCCGATTAAAGTGGATAGTACCGATGTGGAAAAGCCTGAGTAAATGGCATGACGGTATCCTTTGGTACGGAGTCCACGCTGAGAGGCAAACCAACCTAACAGGCTGGAATAGGTGTTTAATTGCCAGCCAATGATGGAAGTTCGCAGGGTAAGGGTACCAGTCCGGTTCAGCTCACCAAGTAATTTGGTGCGGCCATACAGATCAACCGGATCGGGATTATCAATTTCTGTATAGTTCCCGCGCATTCCTGAGAAAACGCAATCGGTGGAAATTTGCAAAACGCGCGCTCCGCTTTCTACGCATAGGTCTGCCAGTTGATGTGGGAAGAGTGCGTTAACATGGATGGAGGGGACAACATGTTTAGCTTCATCGCGTTGTTTGACGATGCCAATTCCATTGATAACCGCATCGGGTTTAACCAGTTCGAGTACGCGCCGCACAGTGGATAGATCTTGCGCATCAACCTGCCCAATCGTTCGCTCTTGTGGAATCAAATTATAGCGTTCAAACTCGCGCGGTTCACCGCGAAAAGTACCCCAAATTTCAAAACGGTCACCCAGAGTACGACATAACTGGTGACCCAGCATGCCACCGGCGCCTAGGATTAGGATTTTCATTGTTTTCTTCCTCAAAAATTGGCGTTATTTGTTTATGGGCCTTGCCTTACATTATAGGAAAGCCAATATTAGTTTATATATTTCAGAATTAAAGTGCTAATTGACAATCTTTTAGAATTTTCTAGTACAAGGGTACAACAAACGCCTTTCATTTTTTCTCTATAACGGACGTATAAACATCCAGAGTCTGTTTACATACGCTGTCCCACGAAAAATGGTTGATGATGGTCCGGCGAGCGTGGGCACCAATCGCCTTGCGACGCGCATCATCTCTCAAAAGATCTCCAATCACCTGTGCCAGATCCTGTGGCTGGTTAGGTTCAACGATAACAATATTTTCGCTGTTAGTAAGTACACCTTTCCCATACGTATCAGGATTCGCCGCGGCGATCACCGTCAACCCGGCAGACATAGCCTCCAGTGAGGCAATGCCAAGAGATGTTTTCTCAGGTTTATCCTGATTAAGCCAATGTACCTCAATATCCGCAAAACTAAGCAAGGCTGAAACTTCAGCATGCTGTAAGGATCCGGCTAAAATAACCGCGCGATTAATCTCATCATTCTTCATCAATTCATCAGGGAGTCGAATGGAAACATCGCCTACGACTAAAAGAACAGCGTTGGGAATATCTTTCAAAACGTAAGGCATGGCAAGGAATAGGTCTTTTCGATTTCGCATAGGATGGAGATGCCCGACTGAAAGAATCACTCTTTTGCCATCCAGTCCAAATCTTTTTTTCAAGTCCACTTTCGTACTTGTGGGCGCCTTTGAAAGATGGATTCCGTAAGGCACAAGTGCGGTGGATATATCGCCAAATTCACGACGGGTATAATCCATGACGTTCATATCCGGGCAGATCACACATTTGGCTTTGCGGACAATCATTCCTTTCAAGAATAACTGCTCAACCAGATAAAAAACAGCATTGATCAAAGGGGAAGGATGCCTAAGATAAGTATGAATGGTGAGCACCATTGGGAATTTATAAATTTGGCACATATAGGCCGCGCTCAGAGCAAGGTCAAACATATAATTATGTAAATGCACAATGCTCGGTTGATGTTTTTCCAGAATCCGATTAATACGTTTAATATTTGCAGGTTTAAAGGTAATCCCAAGCCAAGGAAAGTTAAACCCAAGCGTCATGGCTTTTGGAAGACGTAAAGAAGGCAGGCGATAGATGTGAACACCATCCACCACCTCATATGCAGCGCTTCCATCCACTACACGCGCGCTAATGACGACAACATCCCAATCCTGTTTCACCAGTTCGCGGCACAATCCCTCCACTTGAACAGATGAGCCGCTCATCACTGGCGGATAAAAATTGCTAAATACACAAACACATTTGGAATTCGTCATCTACTTCCTTTGTATGTTACCTGATTTTGCGGGCAGGCATACCTACGTATAACCCCGCCTCTTCAATGGTATCAATCACCACAGCGCCACCGCCTATCTGCACTCCAGAAGCGACACTTATCGAATCGAGCAAAACCGAACCCACTCCAAGAAAGCAATTCATTTCCACAGTAACACATCCAGCCAGAGTTACATTAGGACCCAGAAAGCAATTTTCTTTAACCGTGGAATGATGGCTTACTGAACAACCAATCTGCAGGAAGACGTTCTCACCAATAAAAACATGATCGTCTATTGTAGTTCCTGCCATCAGGAAACTGCCTTCACCAATATGAGCACTTTTATCCACCCAACAGGATGAATGGACAAAAGTAAGAAAAGGGACAATATTGTGCAACTGCTCATAACACTGCCAGCGATATCCAAAATGTTTATATCCAATGCCGATAATGATCCAATCAAACGTACCACTCGCATACAGTCTTTTCACATCTGTTACCCTGCCCAGAACAGAGCCATAATCCCGGGTGGGCATTTCGGTCACATAGTCATCGAAGAAGCCAACAGGTTCATAACCCTGATCACCTTTAATGTGATGGGCAATCTGTTGTCCGAGCAGACCTGCTCCAATAATGGCAACTCGTTTCATCAAACAACCTGCATCAGACTGACGATGAAACTTTCCCACCATCAAGAGGGATGAAATATTCCGTAAGCCCGCGTATACAAATGCCAAGGTGGGCGCCCTCATAATTTTCATCCTGGTTTGTTCCCAACCAGGCTTCGATCATTCGCTCAGGTTCATTAAAACCCGCCAAGGCACGCATAGGAGTCGTCCCGGAAAATCGCGGGTTGATCTCAAAAGGAACAAAACGTGAACCATCCCATCGACCTTGAATATTGAGAGGACCAACCGACCCTATTGTTTGTGCAATTTTTTCTGCTGTTGCGCGCACCGGTTCAAATTCCACAATTTCGCCTTGAGAGATACCAGAAGATACAGCAAGCATCCTGCCCATTTCTAACCGTCCGGTCTGGTTGGCAATGCGAAGGCGATTGGACAAGCCTGCCAGTATCTGTCGCCGCAATACAACTGTGCCCAATAATTTTCCCTGGTGGCTATGGAGAACCCCCACAGTATATTCGTTTTCAGCATCTGGAATATACTCCTGTATAAGCGGGCGATAGCCATATTTAATCAAATATCGGGAAAAAAATATTAATTCATCTTGATCCTGTGCAAGGAAGATTGCCGCGGATCCTCCGCCACCCAAAGCTGGTTTAACGATGCAGGGAAATGAAACAGAAGAATCAATTTCATCCTCGGCGCTTTCTAACATCACAGTATATGGTACATGAAAGCCATTTTGAGACAAAAATTCAAAAGTCAACTTCTTATCCACACAAGTGGCTATGACATGCGGAGCGTTGATTAAAACCTTCACATTGAGGTCGGAAAAAGCATCCAGGTTTTTGGAGAGTTTTATGAGTTCGGACTCACTGCCGGGGATAAGGAATTGAATTTCATATCGCCTGGCCAGTTCAAGCAACGCATCCAGATACTCGTTGGATGAGGCTATGGGCAACACATCCACCACATCGGCGCGAATCACCTTTGTCGCATCACGCGTTGTATTGGCTGCGACCAATTGGTATGAATGCCTGCCCATCAGCAGTGATTTACAGATCTGTTCACCTATACTTCCCCCGCTTACTCCAGTTATCAATACATGAATTGGATAATTTACATCATTCATACCTGTCACTCGCTTATATACCATCTTTCTTTCTGTTTAATATATCAATCAACGCATTCTCCCAACCGAGTCCTTTCAGCCGTTTTTGAAAGGCTGGGACATTATACTTGACCCTTCTCATTTCAACGTTTCTAGCCGTTGGGTCAAAAATCGCATAGCTGGCCAGGGGATTCCAATCGCGCGGCTGCCCCACGGAACCCGGATTCAGGATCATGCCATCGCCAGCCCGAATCCACATTGGATGATGTGTATGACCAAGAAACAGAAATTCATTCTCCCTCAACTGAATTTCGGATAATCTAGATGAATCAGGGTATAAGTATGTTTCCTCATCCCAGGGACTCGCATGACGCATCAGGATTCTTGACCCATCCCATGAAAAACTCATTTCCACTGGTAATGCTGTCAGCCAGGATAGATTCTTCTCGCTTAGATTTGCACGCGTCCATTCGATCTTGTGGGCATCTGCTTTATCCATTGATGGGAACAACGCACCTGCCACGTAAGCGTCATGGTTGCCACGAACAATGAGAGTATTTAAATTCTGCAAAATATTACAAACCTCTTCAGCGTCTGGATAATACCCAACCAAATCTCCGCAACAGACACAGGCATTTACCAGCGGAAAATCATCAAGCACGGCCTGTAAAGCGGGTAAATTACCGTGGATATCGGATAAGACTGCTATTTTCACAATAACCCTCAGGCCTCGGTTGTATATTTCAAACCACCGTGAATCGAAGTTTGGGGGCGATAACCGAAGGAATGGAATGCGGCGTCCACTGGAAAATTGCCACGATATTCTTCCTGTGTGTCCACTCCGGAAAAGATTATATTCATCCCAGCGTCACGTCCAAACATTTCAAGTGCTGCTTCAACCAGTTCACGTATACTTATAGAAGCGCCACAAGCAAAGTTGTAAATTCCTTCGGCGCGGGACAGAAGTGCAAGACGAAAAGCTCTGGCCACATCTATCTCATAAATGAAGTCTTGACTACGACTGCCGCTTCTATGCACAGTGATGGGTAAATCCCGCGCACCATTCAAGAGAAAGTGTCGGATAACAGTTTCAACTTTGGCGCCGGGCCCGTACGGCACGGATATTCGCAATATACAAGAGGGAATAACGCATTCGGCCTGCATTGTCTTTACTAAAAACCCGCAGGAGATTTTACTACCGAGTAGAAATCTGGAGGTAAAAGGGGCGATATTTCAACACAAGGATAGGATTTCAAATCATACACATGACAGGTAGATGCAAAAATCAAGTGGGCGATTTGTTTCCTACT
>Ga0082335_1008082_pt1 | contig 12248 bp, 11 predicted proteins | sample Subgrocontami58m_FD_72375 | JGI IMG/M metagenome (GOLD analysis project Ga0082335, IMG submission 72375) | Subsurface groundwater microbial communities from S. Glens Falls, New York, USA - GMW37 contaminated, 5.8 m (SPADES assembly) (version 2) ...
TAGGGCTTGTGACTTCTCTTGTGCCTTATGGAAATTATAACCAATCAACAAGACTAAATGCAGGAAGCAAGAACCAGAAACAGGCATTGGGTTTGTATGTAAGCAATTTTTCAGTAAGAATGGATATGGATGTTAATGTTCTTCATTATCCACAGATGCCGATTGTCCAGACAATAACTCACGGAATTTCCGGTTATGAAAAACATCCAGCGGGACAGAACATGGTTATTGCTGTTATGAGTTTCAAAGGATATAACATGGAAGACGCCGTTATCCTAAACAAAGGCTCTATTGACAGAGGGCTTGCAAGGTCAACTTATTACAGGCCAAGCCTTTCCGAAGAATTGAGATATGCAGGAGGCCTCGTTGACGAGGTAACTATTCCTGACAAGGAAGTTAAAGGATATAAAACAGAGCATGATTACCGCTTATTGGAAGACGACGGGATTATTTTTCCGGAAGCATCTGTCAATGAAAGCGATGTTATCATCGGAAAAACTTCTCCGCCAAGATTTCTTTCTTCAATGGAGGAATACACTCTTGCATCCAATACAAGGCGTGAAAGTTCTGTTGCATTGAAGCACGGCGAAAGAGGCGTTGTTGATTTTGTCCTGCTGACTGAGAATGAGGAAGGAAATAAACTAATTCAGGTCAGATTAAGAGACGAAAGAATTCCTGAGATAGGAGATAAATTAACAAGCAGGCACGGACAGAAAGGAGTTATCGGCTTGATTGTCCCGCATGAAGATATGCCTTTTTCAGCAAGCGGAATTATTCCTGACTTAATATTTTCACCGCATGGTTTGCCGTCGAGAATGACTATCAGCCACATGATTGAGATGGTCGGCGGAAAAGTCGGTTCACTGGCAGGAAGATATATTAACGGCACAACTTTTGATTCTGAACCTGAAGAAAAAATAAGGAATGAATTAAGGCAACTTGGATTTGTCGAGAATGGCACAGAAACTTTTTACAACGGCGAAACAGGCGAGCAGTTTCAGGCAAGAATTTACGTCGGAAACATGTATTATCTAAAATTAAAGCACATGGTTGCTAATAAACTGCACAGCAGAGCAAGAGGGCCAATCCAGTTATTGACAAGACAGCCGACAGAAGGCAGAGCAAAGGAAGGTGGATTGAGATTAGGAGAGATGGAGAAGGATACTTTTGTTGCGCATGGAGCAGCATTATTGTTGAAGGAGAGATTTGATTCTGACAGAACAATTGTTCCTGTTTGCGAGAGTTGCGGAATTATTGCTGTAAAGGATGAATATAGAAACAAGAAATACTGTTCGTTGTGCGGCGAGAATGTTGAGATAAATGACATTGAAATTTCGTATGCGTTCAAACTAATGCTCGATGAGTTTAAGTCATTCGGCATCTACCCTAAGCTGGTGCTGGAAAATAAATATTGATGATGGTGTTGTGATAATGGCAGATATACAAACGCAGGAATTAAAAGAAGCTGGTAAAGATGCCGGCAGTATAGATGAGAGAGAATCTGATGTGGATTTTAAGGACAAAGATGGCAAGGATGCAAAAGAGCAGGAAAGAATCGAGCCAGCGGAAAATACTGTTTTTAAGAAAGTAAAGGCAATTCAGTTTTCACTGCTTTCGGCAAAGATGATTAAGAAGATGGCAACTGCAAAGGTTGTTACTCCTGAGCTTTATGATAAGGAAGGTTATCCTGTTGACGGCGGCTTGATGGATATTCGCTTGGGAGTTATTGATCCGGGCTTGAGATGCAAAACATGCGGTTCCAAATTAAAGGAGTGCATCGGGCATTTTGGATTTATTGAGCTTGCAAGGCCGATTATTCATGTCAAGTTTGTTCCTAATCTTTTGACAATCTTGCGCTCGACGTGCAAAGACTGCTCAAGAGTATTGCTTCCTGATGCAAAGATTTCTGTTCTAAAGGAAAAACTTGAGAGAGTTGAAAAGGAAAGAGGAATTGATAAAAAACGCTCAGCAGTAAAGTCTGTTATTAATGAAATGAAATCAGTCAGCAAATGCCCTCACTGCAATGCAAAGCAGCTGAAGATTGTTCTTGAAAAGCCGACAACCTTTGTAGAGGCAGAAAGAAGAATCAGTCCGATTGAGGTAAGAGCAAGATTGGAAAAAATCAAGGATGACGAGCTTGAATTGTTTGGTCTGCATCCTGAACATTCAAGACCTGAGTGGATGATATTAACTTTATTGCCGATTCCTCCAGTTACAATGAGGCCTTCAATTACTCTCGAATCAGGAGAGCGTTCCGAGGATGATTTGACGCACAAGCTCGGAGATATTGTCAGGATTAACCAAAGATTGTTTGAGAATATCAATGCAGGCGCTCCTGAAATTATTATCGAAGATTTGTGGGACTTACTGCAGTATCACGTTACAACTTTTTTTGACAACGATATCGCGCAATTGCCTCCTGCAAGGCATCGTTCAGGACAGCCATTGAAGACAATTACCGAGAGAATCAAAAGCAAGGAAGGAAGAATCAGGCATAACCTTGCAGGTAAAAGAACAAATTTTTCAGCAAGAACTGTTATTAGTCCAGATCCAATGATTAAGCTGAATGAAGTTGGTGTTCCAGAGGTTATTGCACAGAAGCTTACTGTTCCTGAATATGTCAATGAATGGAATATGGAGCACGTAAAGAAATTTATCGAGAATGGCCCGACAAAATATCCAGGGGCAAATTATATTGTCAGGCCTGACGGAAAAAAGAAAAAGCTTACATCAGAGACAAAAGAAGCTGCTCTGCAGGAAATCCAGCCGGGTTATATTATAGAGAGGCATTTGATGGACGGCGATATTGCAATTTTCAACAGACAGCCAAGTTTGCACAGGATGTCAATGATGTGCCATAAAGTAAGGGTGCTTCCGTTTAAGACTTTCAGATTAAATCCTGCTGTTTGTCATCCATACAACGCTGATTTCGACGGAGATGAAATGAATCTGCACATTCCGCAGTCAATGGAATCAAGAGCAGAAGCAGAAATCCTGATGGATGTCCAGACTCAGCTAATAAGCCCGAGATATGGATTAAGCGTTATCGGCTGTATGCAGGACGCTATTACCGGAAACTATCTGCTTACAAAAGAACTCTCCTTCTCGAGAAAGAAAGCAATTGATTTGTTGTATGCATGCGGAATAAGAGATATTTCAAAACTGCCGAGAAAGGAAACGATTGCAGGAAAGGAAATTTTCAGTGTCCTTCTTCCGGATGATTTGAATTTTGACAATACAAAAGAAAACGAAGACAATCCTGTTGTTATCGAGGATGGAAAGCTTGTCAAGGGAATTATTGACAAAAACACAATCGGAGAAGAAGTTGGTTTGCTTTTGAGAACTATCCACAAGAATTACGGAAATGAATTTACAATAAACATGATTTGGAAAATGTTCAAGCTTGGAATTGATGTCTTATTTCATGTTGGCTTCTCGACGGCAATTTCTGACACTGATTTGCCTGATGATGCAAGACAGAAAATCCAAGAAACACTTTCAACTGCAAGAAAAAATGTTGACCAATTAATCAGTGATTACCATAATAATAAGCTTGAGAGTTTCCCTGGCAAGAGCATTGCCGAAACTTTGGAGCTGAGAATACTTGAGGTTTTGAACAAAGCAAGAAACCTTACCGGCTCTATTGTTGCAAAGTGTGCTATTAAAGATAACCCGACCATTATCATGGCAGAGTCAGGAGCAAGAGGTAATATCCTGAACCTTGCTCAGATGGCAGCTTGCGTCGGACAGCAGGCATTAAGAGGAAAAAGAATTGACAAAGGTTACAAAGGAAGGACATTGTCATGCTTTAAACAAGGAGATTTAAGCCCTGATGCAAGAGGATTCATAAGCAACGGGTTTAAAGCAGGCTTGAATCCGCATGAATTTTTCTTCGGAGCAATGACTGGACGAGATTCATTAATGGATACTGCATTAAGAACTCCAAAAAGCGGTTATTTGTATCGAAGATTGGCTAATGCAATGCAGGACTTGAAGGTTGATTATGACGAATCTGTAAGAGACGCATCAGGAAAAATTATCCAGTTCCGTTACGGCGAAGACTCCATAGATGTTTCAAAATCCGAGAATGGAGTTGTGAACGTGGACAAGATTATTTCCACAACAAAATAGAATAGCGAGGCAAAAATGGGCGATTTATACAAGGAATATGAAGACAAACTTCCACAGAGCATAATTGATGCTGTCAAGGAAAAGGTTTCCGAGAATATTTCACAGATAAGACTAAAGAGAATTTTGGATACTGCTATTATCGAGTATGGAAAAGCAAAGGTCGAGTCAGGAGAGGCTGTCGGCCTTGTTTCTGCTGAATCAATTGGCGAACCTGGAACACAAATGACTCTAAATACGTTCCACTTTGCAGGAGTCGCAGAGATGAACGTTACAATGGGACTGCCAAGAATCATTGAAATCCTCGACGGAAGGAAAAACATTTCAACGCCGATGATGGAAGTTTATCTGAAAAAGCCATATTCTAATGGAACAGATATAAGGAAGATTGCACTGCAGATAAAGCAGACAAATTTCCAAGATGTTGCGCTTGAGATTTCCATTAAGATGCTTGAGTTTACTATTGAGATAAAGGTTGATAAGGAAAAATTAAAAGAACTCGGAGTATCAGATAGCCAGCTTGAGAAGGATGTTTCAAAGTCTTTGAAAGGATATATTATAAAATATGAAGGCGATATAATCAGTATAAAGCCGAAATCAAAGGAGATAACTGTCAACGAGATTTACAAATTGAAAGAGAAGATAAAGTCTTTGCAGATAAAAGGCGTCAAGGGAATCATTCAGGTTCTTCCTGTAAAGAGAGGAGATGAATATGTTATCATTACAGCAGGCTCGAATCTTTATGATGTTCTCTCTCTAGAATTTGTAGATAATACAAGGACAACAACTAATAGTGTTCTCGAGATTTCTGAGGTTCTTGGCATCGAGGCAGCTCGCCAGGCAATTATCAATGAGGTCTTTAAGGTTATCGAGAGCCAAGGTTTGAACGTGGATATAAGGCATATTATGCTTGTTGCTGATACAATGTGCGTTTCAGGAAATGTAAGAGGAATTACAAGGTATGGAATTGTAAGCGAAAAATCATCAGTGCTTGCAAGAGCATCTTTTGAGACGCCAATAAAGCACATAATCAATGCTTCTCTTGTCGGAGAGGTTGATCATCTTGATTCAGTTGTTGAGAATGCGATGCTTAATCAGACAATTCCTATAGGAACAGGAATACCCAATCTTGTGATGAAGGGAAAGAAATAAGAGGACAAAATGGCAAAGAAAGAAATTGTAGATAAGAACATTCAGGAAATAAAGAAACTTTTGAAGTCTCCAGAGCTTGTGATTGGCACTGACAGGACTGTTACAAATATAAGGCGAGGAAAGGTAAAGAAGGTTTATCTTGCATCGAATTGCAATGAAAAAGTTAAGGCAGATATTAATCATTACAGTTCGATAGGATCTTTTGATGTTATTGAACTGCAGTATCCTAATGACGAGCTTGGAACAATGTGCAAGAAGCCATTTCCAATTTCAGTTATTTCTATTTTGAAAGGTGGAAAGTAAGAGTGTCAGGATATGTTATCAATGCGCAGGCGATAAAATACATCACGTTGTTTGAGTCAGTAACCAACAGCAAGGTTAAGGACTGCATCTTCGAGCAGGATTCTGAGATAGTCCAGAGTTTTTCTGATAAGAATCAGCAGAGTTTCCAGCCGTTCCAGCAGAATGAAAGAGTTATCTTTGTTACAGAAGAAGCTCAGGCAGGAAAAGCTATCGGAAAGCACGGAAGAAATATTAAGATGATTGAGGATATGATTAAGAAGAAGGTAAAGATTATTGAGTTTAATCCAGATATTGCGCAGTTTATCAGAAATGCTCTTTATCCTGTCCAGGCAAATGAGATTAAGCAGGAGGAGAAGATGGTTCATATTATTGAGACAGACAGGAATAATAAGAGAGTTCTTCTCGGAAGAGACCAGAGAAATCTGAATTTCCTTATAGCTATGGTGAAACGATATTTTGATATTGAAGGGATTAAGGTTGTGTTGGAGATAGTGGATAAAGGAAAAGTTGCAGACTGTATAATTCCGAAATTAATTGACACTTCTGCAGTATATAGGTCGTTTTTAAACTTTATAAAGCAAACACCCCCACACACAAATTTGCATTTTGTCAACTAATAATGAAATTATAACTTGTTGCGTCGTCTATAAAAGCGTATAATTTCAAAATTGGTTTACAATTCCGAAATTAGTTTACAGATTTTCTCTGTAAACTTCTTCTGGAGTTTTGTACTCCAGAGCATGATGGATTCTCTCTTCATTATACCACTTTACAAATTCCTGTAAAGTTTCTTCAGGATGCTTTTTCATTCTTTTCTTCATAGTATCAAACCACTTTTCCATCTTGCCATTTGTTTGTGGATGATTTCTTCTTGAAGTCCAGAAATCTATGCCAAGCTCTGTAAGTTCCTGCTCAAACAAGCTTGGTGATAACACGCCTTTCTTATTCCTCTTGCTGTTGTAGAATTGTGTTCCCTTATCGCTTAACACAATGAAAGGACAAACTTCATTTGTCTTTGTTTTGACTCCAATCACAATGCCACATATAGTTTGATATTGGCCATTGGTATCTGACATACTTCCTTTGACCTCTCCTTTTCTCACAAGGTTCAGTGAGCTTATTTTCATCGAGAATTTTTTGTATTTGACGTTGTGCTACACTAAATCCTTGCAATTGAAGTTGGACTTCTGCCACTTCTGAACTGATTTATTATCCATTTTCTTTTTTTTCGTTTAGTTTTGCCATTTATATCATCAAAAAACAAAGAAATCTTGTCAAATTATTAAAAGTGTCAACTAATTATGAAATTGAACAGGAAAAGTTGCAGACAGAAACATTTAATAATACCTGATAAATCCTCGTATAGAATTTAATATTTACGTCTAAAAATGGGAAAGAAATCAAGAGGTCTGTTCGCAGGCAATAAACTTAAAGCAAGAAGAAAGATTGGAAGATGGCATTCTAAATGGTATACTAAGAAAATGTTGAATCTTAAGGAGAAGTCAGATCCGCTTGAAGGCGCTTCACAGGCAAAGGGAATTGTCCTCGAGAAGGTTCAGTTCGAGGCAAAGCAACCAAACTCAGCAATGAGAAAATGCGCAAGAGTCCAGCTTATCAAGAACGGAAGACAAGTAACTGCTTTCTGCCCAGGCGACGGCGCATCCAAGCTTATTGACGAGCATGATGAAGTTATTGTTGAATGCATTGGCGGAGCAATGGGCAAGTCCAAAGGCGATATTCCTGGAGTGAGATGGGCAATTATCAAAGTTAATGATCAGAGTCTTGATGCTTTGTTGAAGAAGAAGATTGAGAAGGCAAGAAAATAAATCAAAATGGCAGAAATTAAAGCTTTCAACAGATGGAGCACAGAAGGCATTGTTGTCGGAGATGAAGGTTTGAAGAGGTATATTACTCTCGAACCGAGATTAGTTCCTAAAACAGGCGGCAGATACGCAGGCAACCGATTTCACAAGAGCAAGATTTTCATCGTTGAGAGATTGATTAACAAGATAATGGTTCCAGGTCATAGGGGCAAGCAGCATACTCGTTCAAGCGGGCATATGACAGGGAAGGCGCATACTGCTTATAATATTGTTGAGGAAGCATTTCTTAAAATTGAGCAAAAAATAAAGGAGAATCCTATCAAGGTTCTTGTTAAAGCAATAGAAAATGCTGCACAGCGAGAGGAGATTGTTACTATCGAATACGGCGGAGCAAGGTATCCAAAAGCTGTTGAATGCGCTCCTCAGAGAAGAATTGATTTGGCTTTGAGGTATATGACGCAGGGAGCTTATATAAAAGCATTTAATTCAAAGAAAAGTATTGAGGATGCTCTTGCTGATGAAATAATTGCAGCTTATGGAAGAAGCCAGCAGTCTATTGCTATTACTAAGAAATTAGAGATTGAAAGACAAGCTGATACTGCGAGATAAATTATTCAACTCTCAGTTCGCACAAGTTCCTTCCAGTTTAGTGCCATCTCCTGTAAATGTGTAGCTTGCGCTTGTCGCAGAATCTATATAAGCAATAGAAACAGTATAACTGAATGATTGTCCTGCTGTACATGCCGCGACGCTTCCTGTGTATGTTCTTGTTGCTCCAGAGTTTAAAGTTTCTCCCGACGCCAAATCAACAGAATTAATAGTCAAATCATTAATTGTTATTGAATTCTTTAGATTATTCTTTACAATTATTGTGTCTGTTCCCAACGCAGAGATTGCGATGTCAGAGATTGCGATGTCAGATGTTTTCCAGTAAGCTGCGCTTGCTCTATTGGCTGCGCCTTTTCCTATGATAGGAATTCCGCCTAATACTCCGATGACGATAAGAGATATTATTATTACAACTGCAAGAATAATCAGGTATTCAGTTGCTGTCTGGGCTTTTTTAAATAAATTCATTTGGATACACCTCTTTTGATTCTATTGCATATTAACCAATGAATCATATATTTAAAGTTTGCCAATGCTCTTCTCAATGAGTTAACTTTTTATATGACTGCACATCAGATTGTTGGATGAAGCATACAGTAAAAATCACAATAATTCTTGTTAGCCTGTTTTTGCTTGCACAGATTGTTGGTCTGGCGACGATAAATAAGTATATCAAACCGATTGTGAATGCACAGGGAAAGACAGAGATTATCCATGCAGATACTTTTTTGGGCGAGCAGCCAAAGCTTCAGGAGTCTGAAAAAAAGTTTTCTGCGATTTATATTACTATTTCTGTTCTACTTGGGACAGGAGTTTTGTTTCTGCTGATTAAATTTCGTTTGGGAAGAGTCTGGAAGCTATGGTATTTTTTCAGTGTCTGGATTGCATTGATTTTGTCTGCGGAAGTTTTTTTGCCGACGGTAATTGCAGCTGTCATCGCGCTTGTTCTCGCATTGCTGAAGATTTTCAAGCCGAATGTTTATACTCATAATCTTACAGAGGTTTTTATTTATACAGGGATTGCGATTCTTGTCCTGCCTTTTTTGAATCTGCTTTCTGCCTCAATTTTGCTGGTTCTTATTTCTATCTATGATTTTGTTGCAGTGTGGAAGTCCGGACATATGATTAAGCTAGCGGAGTTTCAGACTGAGAGTAAATTGTTTGCAGGTTTGATGCTGACTTATCCGAAAAAAGATATTAAGGAAGAGAAAAGGCCAAAGGTTAAAGTTTCCGAGGAGAAATCTTCAAAATATATTTCAAAAACAAAAGCAGGTGTGAAGACTGCAATTCTTGGCGGCGGTGATATTGCGTTTCCTTTGATGTTCAGCGCGGCTATTATGGAGCATCTCATTTTTAGCGGGGTTTCCAAGTCAATGACTTTTGTTTTCACGTCTATAATTTCCTTGACTGCGGCAATTGCCCTGATGATTTTATTTATCAAAAGCGAGCAAGGAAAATACTATCCGGCAATGCCTTTTATTAGCGCAGGATGTTTTGTCGGTCTTGGAATTATCTATCTGTTTGGTGTCCTTTAAGATTATGGAATTTTTTATATGTCAGAAATATACCACTGGTTTGATTTAACCAGTGGACAAAGTCCACAATGTATTTTGGAATGTGGTATATTTCTGAGCATGCTCAAAAACCACCCATCAATAAGGAGAGGAGAAAGGAGCGTAGCTCCTTCATGCCACTCATCTAAGATGGGTGGTTTTTGACAGAATAATAAAATAAAAATTGAAAAAAATTAGACAAACTGTCTTAGCTATAAAATCCCCATAGAATTAAACATTCTTTTTTGATCTATAGCAATCTTGGCAATAAACTGGTCTGCCGTCTGCTGGCTTAAATGGCACATCGCATTCTTTGCTGCATTCTGAGCAAACTGCTTTATGCATTTCTCTTGGTCCGAAATTTCGTCTTGGACCTTTGTTGAAATCTCTCATCTTATATCTCCTCCTTGACTTAGATAACACTTAGTCATGTTGACTGTTTTGTGTTATTTTTAGTGCATAGATATTGGTTAGTATTTAAACTTTGTTACTTTTTGTCTTATATACACAAAATCAAAATAAACTAAACCTCATCTCAGATAAGTCGCAAGAGCCAAATCGCACTTCTCATTCGGATTAATCTTGCAGAAAAACTCCTTCACAGTTTCAGCAGGATAAACTCCGGTGAGTTTATATTTATTATTAATCATCATCACAGGAAAAGTTGTAATGCCGAACTCATTCTTCAATGAAACCCTCTCGGCAGAAGAAACTTCCCTCTTCACAAAAGTAACATCATCCTCAAAATTATCAAGAAACTCCCTAAGATTCTCATCTGTCTTTGCATTCATTGCATCATCTTCGAGAACATACAAGACAATTTCGCCCTTCTTCTCGGCAGAATTAAAAAAATAACTCCCTCCGGAAGCTGCATTTGAAACAATATACTTATCACCCTTTTTCACAAGCGCTGTCCTAAAACTGTTAAAATTTCCGCTGCTCTCAATATCGGCAGTAAGAATATAAGCAGGCAGAACAGTAATCCCTAACTCCTTGATTAAATTCTTGGCATCTTTCTCGTCAGCATCAATAATTCTTGCCTTAGTAGAAAACATCTCAAGCAAAATATTCCGCATCCTCTCTGTTTCGCAAATCGCGCAGTCATTGTCTGTAATAACTATAAGTCCAGCATTTTCATTTCCGACAGCAATCTCTCCATTGGAAATTGTCGGCACAGGAACAAAATTATTTTGCACAGGCTTCTTGACAGCTGTATCAGTTTTAGATTCATTTCCATTCATAAACGAAAAAACAACAATAAAAGCAATCAAAACAACAGCAATAACAGCATACTTTCCCCAGCTGCTTTTCTTCTCCTCCTGCTCTGATTTCTGTGAATAAGAATACGTTTCAGGTTTTTCTGGCTCAGCGCTTTTCTCCTCTGATTTTGACCTTATCTGAATAAGATTTTCATGTTCATGCTGTTCATCAACTTTCTCCTGAGAAGGTTTCACCTTAGCATCAGGCTTCTCATCACTTATCTCAGTATGATTATCAATCTCAAGAATCTTATCCTCAATTCGCTTCCTTTCCTTCTCGTACTCAGCCGTATCTATTAAGCCGGCATCAAGAGTATCCTTCAGGAATCTCAGTTCATTCTCAAGCTTCTCTTTCTGCTCCTTTAGTTCAAGCATTTTTCAAGCAACCCTCGCCTGCAAATTTTACCGTATAGATAAATCTTTCCATTAATCTTTTGAGTTTTATTTATTGTATAGTGAATGCAAAAATAGACAGCATAATTTTTTGCGGTGTTGAATAAATAAAAGGGCATTTTTTTCTTTGGGTTAATTGTTAGTTACATCTTTTTTTCCATAGCTATCGCTAAGTTTTTGTGTATTGGGACATTCTGTCGTATGCCCAGAATTTTCTCTTAACTTCATGAATCATATTGTTAATATTTTTTGATCTTGTTTCTTCACCAAATATTCCTTTCACTGCTGAGAATATTCCTTCTGTGCCTGTCCATCTTCTTCCGTATTTTGTTTGTTTTCTAATCTTTATCCCTGATAAGATTGCATATTGATCAAGCTTAAGTTTTCTAAATGATGCATTGCAATTTCCGGTTCTGAATATCCTTCTCCGTCGATGCATACATCCATATTCAATAATTTCTTTTTGTATGGGTCTGCGCTTATTGTTACCTTTAAAAATTTCTTTTTTCCATTACCGTATTTTGTTTCTTTATAGTCTCCCCTATTGCTCATCTTCATTCCGCTTCCGTCAGTGCTGACGGAAATATTACCTTCTTTTGGGATCAACCCATAAGCCTGAAACCTTCTGGTTACGCCCTGTAATCCGCGATTACTTATCCACTGGCTAAGCACAGCCAGCCATTCTATAAATGACTCCGGAAATTGGTAGGGAGCTCCTCTTTTTCCCTTATTCATTTCCACTAATTCTTGGTCCCATGACTTGACAAAGTCAATGTCAAAGAGAAATTCTCCCCTGACAACATACAATTCATTTACTATTTCCCAAATCCTCTTATCCTCATACTTTTTACCCCATCGTTCTGTTTTTGGCATGAAAATCACCTCTTTTTAGCTTTTACGCTATCCTGTAATCGTTTAATGAAGTGACTCATTTTTTCTTGAAGTATATACTACAATAGCGAAATGATTTTATAGTAGTTAGCTACATTGTAGCTAATATGCAAAAGGAAGTAAAACTTGTGCTTACT
>Ga0082335_1008083_pt1 | contig 12247 bp, 10 predicted proteins | sample Subgrocontami58m_FD_72375 | JGI IMG/M metagenome (GOLD analysis project Ga0082335, IMG submission 72375) | Subsurface groundwater microbial communities from S. Glens Falls, New York, USA - GMW37 contaminated, 5.8 m (SPADES assembly) (version 2) ...
GGCCTTGCGGAAGATATAAAATCTTTGAAAGCCACTCTGGGTCGATATATAATTTTCCTTCCCTATCTATTTCTCCCTTTCTTATTCTTGATGATGAGATTGGTTTTCCGTCTTTTGCAAGCACTAACTCTTGAATAATAATTTTAAGAGGAGAAAGATTTTTTTCTTCTCTCTTTGTATTGATGATTTTAGCGTTTTTTAAAGTTTCTCTTGAAACAACAATAGAATCAATAGGAGTTTGCGAAAGAGTTGTCCCAAACATATCATCAATAGCAACTATTTCAAATTTTCCTGAAGTGTTTTTCTTGAGAAATTTCTCAACACTCTTTTTTCTAATTGAAAATTTTTCGAAAGATTTTGAGTTTTGAATTGTCCCGCTGGTAGTCCCGCTGGTAGTTTCCAGTCGGGATCCTCGATGGTTTTCGACCATCGGGATTTCCAGTCGGGATCCTCGATGGTTTTCGACCATCGGGATTTCCAGTCGGGATCCCGCATTTGCGGCGATATTTTTGATATTTGATTTTTGATTTTTGATTTTTTTAACAAACTTATCGCTGGTAATACCAACAATTAATTTGTTTGATAAAGATAAACCCAAACGAAGAAATTCTTTATGTCCTTTATGAAAATGGTCGAATGTTCCACCAACGACTGCGGTTTTGAATTTTTTAGGAGAGCCCATACTTAAAGAGGCTTTTATTATACTTTAAAAGGACTTCCGATTTATAGTCTCTTGGGTGAAACGCAAGAAAATTATCTTTGATAGTCTCAGAGGTTAAATTTTTGTTTATGGAATAAAGCTGAAATGCTCTTGCAAAAAACTCAAGAAACGGAGCCAGCAAGAGTACAGAAAGTGTTTTTTCAAACAAACTATCACTGTGATTCTCTATCTTTCTTCGTTTTATTTCCTCACTTATGTTAGGCAGGAAATTAAACACCCAAGAATTTGATGATATAAACTTCTTGTGGGTTTCCCCCCTCTGTCTTATGGGCATAAGCTGAGACACTTCGTGGGCTGTATAAAGATTTTGAAGGTTTGAGGACAATCTAAGGCTTGTTTCATCGATTAACATATTTAAGCAGAATTTGTTTGAGACATTTTTTTGCCCTCTTTTCCTGTAGACTCCCATGAATTTTAGCATCCCTATAAGAAGAAGTCTTGTTATCCAGATTTTATTTTTTTTGACTATTACAAAAAGATCTATATCATCTTCCTTCTGTGAATTTAGCATGGAAAGATTCCCGCTTATACCGACAAAAAGAACCATAGGCACGATAAAAAGTGTTTTTATAATTTTTTGGGCTATCTCTAATTTAATTGTGCTCTCTTTAATCCTTTTAATCCTTGTTTCTACAATTTCTTCCCTGCCCGATGTGAAAAGATAGCCGTTTTTTCGAAAAACTACAGAATTAATTTTTTTTATTTTTCCAATAAAATGCTTCTGCTTAATTCTTTTTTCGGAAATAAGATAACTCCATATCTCCTCTTCTAAAAGGGGAAAATCAAAAATATCGCTATAGAGAAGAGTCTTTATAATTACATCAGTCGCGTTTGACGCGAATTTTTGACTATTGTCCATATTGTTTTAATACCTGAGAAACTCCTTTGGTAAGGGTAGCCACCGCGGTTTCGGGCGATGAGGGATTATTTGAATTAATAGAACGGATCGCGTCTCCAAGATATTTATTCATTTGCGAATTTAGGGCATTATCATAAGTGTCTGCGGCAAAAAAGGAGGAGGTTGCGTCTTTTGCCTGCGAAACAAATGGATATACTACTGTATTATCTTTTAATTTTTCTAAAAGATCTACTCTTGCATACGGTTCTCCGAATAGTCTTGTTTTAGATTCCTCGGCAAACAATTTTTCCTGTGTTTCTTTTTTTGCTAAGAATCCAAGAAATAATAAAACCTCTTTCTGATATTTGCTTTTTGAAGAAACCCCGGCTGCCCAGTAACTTGCTATTGTCATGCCTCTTCCAGGCAAGTGCGGAACCGAATGAATCTGAAAAGAAAGATCGGGGCTTATGGCTTTTATTGTAAAATAGTCCCAAGAATATCCAAAATACATCGCTAAATTCCCTTTTGCAAAAGCGAGCATGGATTGATCCAAAGTATCATCCCAGATTTTTTGATTTCCTGTTGAAAAAGTTGTGTAAAAAGTTAATGCGTCGGCAGCGCTCTTTCCCGTAGAAGAAAGATTTTTTATATCTGCACCGTTTTGCGCGAATAAAAGGGACACTATGTCCGGGGCATGATTTATATTGTCAAATGTACCAAGTGCGGCGCCTGCTGTTTTTATTTTTCCATTTTCATCTATCACTGTTAAAGATCTGGCAACTCTTATAAAATCCTCCCAATTGTCCGGAACTTCTGCGCCCGCCGCCTGAAATAATTGAGCATTTATATATAAAGAAAGCGTATCTATCTCGGTGGGTATACCATAAATTGCTCCATCTTTTGTTAGATCTTTCTGTGTAACCGGATAAAAAGAAGAATTGAAATCTTGCTTTGAGATAATATTGTTTGGAATCGGCAAAAGAACGTTTGAAAACATTGGAAGCCAGGTATTATGAAATAAAAAAACATCCGGGCCCGTATCGTTTTGGATCCTCGTTGTAAGTTTTTCTCTATACTGCTTAATATCCTGTTTTACATAATTTACCGTAATGTTTGGATATTGCTTTTTAAAATCGGCAATTGCAACTTGCATAACGTTGCTATCTTCCCATAACCCCCAATAGGTAATTTCCGCTTTCCCGTCAGATTTTTTTTGAAGCCGTGGAAGAATAAGCCCAAAAACAATAAAAGCTAAAAATAAAACAACGAGAAGGCCTATTACAACCTTAATAATTGTTCCCAGGGGAGAAGAAGATTGAGGAGGAGGACTTCCCTGTTCTTGAAGGGGCGGCGTAGGAGGCTGTCCTGCAATCGGCTGTCGTACTTGGGAAGTTTGGCTCACCGAAGGATCTTGAGGTGGATTCGGTTGTGTCTCCTGATTAGGATTTTGCGGACTGCGAAAAACAGTATTTTCATCCATGAATATAGTATAATACCAAACAGATCCCATATCAATGAAAGTTCCACGCTTTAAATTTAGGTTTTTGAAAAAAATACCCAAGATAGGAAAGGTTTTGTTTTGGTTTCTAGTGGGGGCTTTTCTTGGATTATTCCTGTTTATAAGCTTTGCTTTTATCATTTTCCAAAGTCTTCATAGAAATGTTATCTATCCGGGTGTTTCGGTAAGCGGAGTTGATTTTGGCGGTAAAAAAGAAGAAGAGGTAAAAGAATTTTTTGCAAAAAAGAATGAGAAAATTCAGAACACAAAGTTTGTATTTACAAGCGACATTGGTACGTCAACTATCTCAGCCCGAGAAATAAATTTTGGATACAATGATATTTTGCTTTCAAAGCAAGCTTTTAGTCTTGGCAGAACTGGGGATGCTATTACTAACATTAGCTTGATTTTCCAATCTTACATAAATGGGATAGATTTGCCCGCTTCCTATCATTACTCCGACAGTAAGGTTATTGCGACTCTTTCTCCTATTATAGAAAAACTTCATGCAGAACCCGTTGATTCACTTTTTACTTTCCAAAATGGCAGAGTTACAGTTTTTAAACCATCCAAAGACGGACAGACAGTAGATATAGAAGAACTTAAAAGTCAAGTATCTTCAAAATTTTTAGCAGTTGTCTCATCCTCTAAGCCCGAAACAATAGTAATCCAAATACCTGTAAAAATTTTAAAACCTAAAATTACAACAGACAAGGCAAATAACTTAGGAATTAAAGAACTTTTGGCAAGCGGAACGTCTCTTTTTCAGCATTCTATTCCAAACAGAATTTATAACATTTCACTTGCCTCAACAAGACTAAATGGTATCCTTATCCCCCCGGGTGAAGTTTTTTCTTTCGGTAAAGCACTTGGCGATATTTCGGCTTTCACGGGTTATCTGCAGGCATACGTTATACAAAATGGAAAAACTATTTTAGGAGATGGCGGCGGAGTCTGCCAAGTCTCAACGACTTTCTTCAGAGCCCTTTTAAATGCGGGCTTGCCTATTATAGAAAGGACTGCCCATGCATATAGAGTGGGCTATTATGAACAGGATTCTCCTCCGGGGTTTGATGCGACAGTTTTTGTACCAAGCGTGGATCTAAAATTCAAAAATGACACCGGAAACTATATTCTTATTCAAACCTACATTGATCCTAATGTTCTCAGGCTGACATTTGAACTATATGGCACAAAAGACGGCAGAGAAGTTACTATCGGCAAGCCTGTTGTGTCAAACGAATCTCCCCCGCCACCTGATGTTTATCAGGATGACCCGACTTTACCAAAAGGACAGATAAAGCAGGTTGATTTTGCAGCTCGGGGAGCAAAAGTTTACTTTACAAGACAGGTAATGAAAAATGGAAAAGTAATTATATCCGACAGATTTGATTCAAATTTTAGGCCTTGGCAGGCAGTTTACTTAAGGGGAACTAAGGAATGAACAAAATAATAAGCGTTGAAGGTTCGATAAGAGTTTCTGAGAAGCTAAGACAACAGGGTAAGCAGATCGTTTTGGTCGGCGGTTGCTTTGACATTCTTCATTTAGGTCATATTAATTTTTTAGAAAACTCTAGAAATCTAGGCGATATTCTTTTTGTCCTTTTAGAAAGTGACGAGGCGGTTGGGAAACTTAAAGGAAAAAATAGACCGATAAATAACCAAATAGAAAGAGCACAAATCTTGTCTGCTCTTTCTATAGTCAGCTATGTTATTCTGCTTCCCTTAATGAAAACCGATAAGGATTATGATAAACTTATAACCCAAATAAAACCTGATTTTATCGGAGCAACACAAGATGATCCGAATATTTCGCATAAAATAAGACAGGCAAAAATGATAGATGGGAAAGTGAAAATCGTTACAAAAAGAGTTGACAACAAATCAACAACAAAATTAGCAAGACTAATCTCTAGGGAAAATATTTTATGAATAAAATTTTAGCTGTTTTCTTGGTCCTGGCAATTTTCCTAATCGGACTTGGTGTTTGGCAAAGTTTTAAAAAATCTCCGACTGCCAAAATTAATAATTATGCTTTTAAACTTTATATTGCAAAAACCCCCAAAGACAAAGAGATTGGACTTTCAAAATACAAGAATTTAGCAAAAGATACCGGAATGCTTTTCTCTTTCGATAAACCGGATTACTATTCTTTTTGGATGAAGCAAATGAAGTTTCCAATCGATATTATATTTATTAAAGACGGGAAAATAGTAACTATATATAAAAATGTAACGCCTCCAAAAAAAACTACCGATGAACTTCTAATCTATAAACCAAAAGAACCTTCCAATATGGTCTTGGAAATAAACACAGGACTTTCTGATAAATATAAATTAAAAGAAGGAGACAAAGTTAACTTAAATAATATTTAAATGAAGAATGAGAATTTTAGGAATCGAAACTTCTTGTGATGAAACAGGAGCGGCGGTAATTGAGGGAGAATCAAAAAATAAAAAAGTAACTCTCGTCTCAAATGTTCTTGCCTCTTCACTTTCTTTCCACTCAAAAACAGGCGGGATTATTCCCGAAACTGCCGCAAGAGAACAAATTAAATACATAATTCCCGTGATCGAACAGGTACTTTCTGAATCAAAGTCTTCGAAGAAAAAAATCGTAAATCGTAAATCGTCAATCATAAATCTGGCAAGTATCGATGCTATTGCAGTAACAGTCGGACCCGGACTTATCGGCTCCCTTTTAGTTGGAGTTGAAACCGCAAAAACTCTTTCTTATATTTATAAAATTCCGATTATTCCCGTTAATCATTTATTTGGGCACATCTACGCCAATTTCATTGGCAAAATTCATAATTCTGCCGCCGATGTTCAGTTTCCAGCCATAGCTTTAATTGTGTCTGGAGGACACACTGATTTGGTTTTGATAGAAAATCATCAGAAAATAAAGTGGCTTGGAGGAACAAGAGACGATGCGGCAGGCGAAGCTTTCGATAAAATCGGAAGGCTCTTAAATCTTTCCTATCCGGGTGGGCCATCGATTGAAAAAGCTGCAAAAGCTGGTAATCCAAAAACTTTTAGATTTCCCAGACCCTTGATCAATTCAAATGATTTCGATTTCAGTTTTAGCGGTTTGAAAACTGCCGTTTTCCGCGAAGTTCAAACAATGAAATCACCGCAAATGCGGGATCCCGTTGCGGCGGGACAATTGAGCAATGAAACAATTTCCGATATATCCGCTTCTGTCCAGGAAGCAATTGTTGATGTTCTAATCTATAAAACTCTAAAAGCGGCGCAAAAATATAAAGTAAAATCCATTCTTTTAGGTGGAGGCGTCGCTGCAAATCAAAAATTAAGAGACGAACTTAAATTGAAAATTGAAAATTCCCCGGCCTCGACAAGCGAAGCGGGGCGGGCAAAATTGAAAATTCAATTTTTCGTCCCAGAAAAATGGCTGTGTACTGACAACGCCGCCATGATCGCCTCCGCCGCCTTTTACAATTATAAACCGGTTCCGTGGAACAAAATTACCGCAAATCCAGAATTATATTTTTATTAATAATCTCTTGCTCTTATACCAACCAACTCGCTTAAATCTTTAACACCCTCTCTGTCCATATAATCGATGATTCCCCTATTGATTCTTCCCGGTAACGTTGGCCCTTCCCCTCTAATTCCTGTTACAATTTGCACTACCTTTGCTCCTGCTTGAATTTTTTCCAAAGCGGTTCTGGCGTCTTTAATTCCTCCAATGCCAATAATTTCTAGTCTGCCTCCTGCTTCTCTGTAAATATGGGCTACTTTTTCAGTAGCCTTCCGTCTAAAATCCTCATCATCTCCTGCTAGTCCCCCTGCTTCGTATCTCCATTGCTTACCATATTTTGCTTTTAAATCGGGGCTAACGGTTGTACTAGTTGCAATAATTCCCGTAAGACCGTTATCAATTACAACTTCTATTACATCATCAACTGCTTCATTTGAAAGTTCTGGAGCTATTTTCACAAACAAGGGTTTTCTTCTTCCCATTTCATCCATAGCGTGGTTTACCGCCTGAACAATATCGGTCAATGGCGCTTTATCTTGAAGGTCTCTAAGCCCGGGAGTGTTAGGAGATGATACATTTATTACAAAATAGAATGCATCTTTATATAAATGTTTTGCTATTAAGGCATGCATTTCCGGAGCTGCCTTATCGGGTATCTCCTTATTTTTCCCGATACTTATTCCAATTGGAATCCCGCTTCCTCTATACCTTCTCAAATTTCTTGCGACAGCTTCGTTTCCCGGACTATTAAAACCAAGCCTATTTAAAGAAACTCCTGGTCCAATCATAAATTGTCTCGGCTTCGGATTGCCGGGCTGAGGATATGCAAGAACAGATCCAACTTCTACTCCCGAAAATCCTAATGTATGTAATCCTTTCACTGCTCTTCCTGCTTTATCCCACCCCGCTCCCACTATGACTGGGCTGTCAAATTCTACCCCTCCCAACACAACTCTTAATCTTTCATCGGTAAACCTTTTTCGCCCAAATGTAAATTGTTCTAAGATTCTAAGAGTTAAAGGAGAAATTTCTGATAAATGGAGTAATTCTCTTGTTCTAACATGCCACTTTTCGGAATCTAATCTATCAAGAATTGGACTAATTCTCTCTTTATACATAAAAACTGCCGCTTGGGCAGTAATAAGTTCATGTTATAACATAACAAATTTAAGAAATCAATAAAGTGAATATGTAACCCTTCCTCTGGGTGGTTCCATGATTTCTTCCCCATCAAAAACTACATCCCCGCGCAACACTGTTCTCACTATTCTCCCAGTAACTCTTACTCCCTCAAATGGAGTCCATCCTGCTTTTGTCTGAAGGTTCGAGGAATCAATAACATAACTTTCTTTAAGATCTACTTCTGTGTATGTGTCATGATTTGGTATCAATCCAAAAATTAGTCTTGGTTTGTATGAAGTAAGCTGAAAAAGTTTATCCAAGGTCAATCGTCCATCGGCAACAGCAGTAAGTAAAAGCGGTAAAGTTGTCTCAAGTCCGGGTACGCCGAAAGGCGGTTTTTCGGATGATTTTTCTTCTTTTGTATGAGGGGCATGATCCGATGCGATAATATCAACTACATCTAAGTTGTCCCATAAGGCTTGTCTATCTTTTTCGGTTCCAAGAGGTGGTCTTATAATTCCAAATCCGCCAAGGGCAGGCACATCTTTTTCTGTCAGAAACAAATGATGGGCACTTACCTCACATGTTACTCGCGCGCCTCCTTCCTTGGCTTCTTTAATTGCTTCAATTTCCTGTTTTTGACTGACATGACAAACATGAAGTCTTTGTCTATTTTTTTTAGCTAAGTCTAAAGCAGTTCTCAGTGTTTCTCCTTCCGCATGAACCATGATGATTCTCCCTTTGGGCCATCTTGCAAAAATAGTCTGAAGTTCTTCCGGATCTTCTACTAATAGCGATCCGGTTGTATGATTCATGTAAACTTTTAGACCGAATACTTCATTCTTCACTTCTTCAAAATACCGACTGCTTTCTCTATTTCCGCCAAAATGAAATCCTACATCGCAATAAATTCTATTTCCAGCCAGTTGAATTTTCCTTTGGAGAGCGTCTGGGGTAACTGTAGGTTTTGGATTGTTTGGCATATCTAAAACAGTCGTATATCCGCCGGCAATTGCGGCTCTAGTCCCCGTTTCAAAATCTTCCTTTTGAGTCGCCCCAGGCTCTTGAAGATGAACATGTGTATCAACCAGTCCCGGCAATCTTACTATCTCTTTGGACATTTTGAACGCAATTGTATCATAGATTTAAAATAATAATTTTTGTGGTAAAATAGAGTTTATGCCAAATGAACTGTCCATAATCGCCGCCGTTGTTGTAGGTTTTGCAATTATTTTTTATTTTTTAAATAAAAAATTTTCCGAACTTAAAAAACCGCAGGATAACCAAGCTCTAATGGAATGGCTTAAGTCAATGCAATCCTCTTTGGAATCTACGAATAAAACTTTAAATGATGCACTAGCTAAAAGTTCTTCCAATATGGTCAAGACTCTTCAGGAAAATTCAAAACAACTAAACGATCGATTGGATAAAGCAGCAGCAGTTATAAGAGATGTGGGAAAGGAAGTAGGGCAAATGAGCGAGATCGGACGAAACATGCAGGAACTTCAGGATTTTCTAAAAAGCCCAAAACTTAGGGGAAATATCGGAGAGCAGGTTTTAAAAGATTTAATTTCCCAGATGTTTCCAAAAAACAGTTTTCATCTTCAGTATCAGTTTAAATCCGGGGAACGTGTTGATGCGGCAATAAAAACTGATGCCGGAATTTTACCTATCGATTCCAAATTCCCAATGGAGAATTTCCAAAAAATGGTAAAAGCAAAAACTGAAAAAGAGAAAGAGGATTTTAGAAAAGAATTAGTTCGGGACGTTAAGAGACATATTGATGCGATTTCAAAAAAATACATACTCCCAAATGAAGGAACAATGGATTTTGCATTAATGTACTTACCAAGTGAATCCGTATTTTATGAGCTTGCAGATATGCAGGATATAATTGAGTACGCAAGAAAGGGAAGAGTGTATATTGTTTCTCCAAATACTTTGTATGCTCATCTTCAAACGATACTTCTTTCTTTTGAAGGCAAAAAAATAGAGGTAAGATCAAGGCAGGTTTTAAGATTATTGCGAGCACTTCAAATAGACTACGAAAAAGTCCAGGAGAATATGGGAGTTTTGGGAAAACATATTAACAACGCTTCCTCCCAATTTTCCAACGTTACAAGCGGATTCTTACAGCTTGGTAATAAAATACAGTCTGCGGGATCACTCGAAGAAGAAGAAATTCAGGAGATAACACAAATTTCAAAAAAAGGAGGTGAATTATTAAATGAATAATAAAACGCTGGTTAAAATAATAGCTGTTTTAGTTCTAATTGGCGCAGTTGTAGTTGTTTTGGGAAAATTAGGTAATAAATCGGCTCAACCGTCAAATGTGACGAGTCAGCCTGAAACTTCTACGCAAGGGACAGGAGGAACAGTTCCAAAGGAAACCATTGTTAATATAAATTTAACAAGCTCTGGTTTTGATCCTAAAACAGTAACTGTAAAGACCGGTACGAGAGTTATCTGGCTTAACAAAAGCGCAGTGGCGGCAACGGTAAATTCTGCTGTTCACCCAACCCATCAGGTGTATCCGCCTCTTAACTTAGGTGAATTCCCGGACGGATCATCTGTTCAGCTTGTTTTCGACAAGGCGGGAACATATAAATATCATAACCATCTAAATCCAGCTCAAACCGGAACAGTAGTTGTTGAGTAAGTCGATCGATTATTTTTAAAAACGGAATCCTTTACCAAAGGGTAATGTTTTTTTGTGATCAGTGCTGTGCTAAAATACCCTCATGACAGATGAAAGAATTTTAAATTCAGAACAGCTTCAAGCTGTAAGACACGAAAAAGGGCCTCTATTAATTATTGCAGGAGCAGGAACCGGCAAAACTACCGTTATCACCGAGCGAATAAAGCATCTTATTGTTGACAAAAATTATAATCCTTCAAGCATTCTTGCTTTAACTTTTACCGATAAAGCGGCGTATGAGATGCAGGAACGAGTTGATATTCTTATGCCCTACGGCTATACCAATCTTTGGATCCACACTTTCCATTCTTTCTGCGACAGAATCTTGCGCGATGAGGCACACACAATCGGACTTGACCCTTCATACAAATTGATTTCCGAAGCCGAATCAGTTCTTCTTATGCGAAAAAATATTTTTAACTTAGGACTTAAAACCTTCAGGCCCCTTTCAAACCCGACAAAATTTCTGGATGCGCTTTTGACTCATTTTTCAAGACTCAAAGACGAAGACATAACTCCTCAGGAATATATAAAGTGGGCAAAAACACAAGAAAATTCAGAAGAAAGACAGCAATATAAAGAACTCGCAGATTCTTATAAGAGATACGAAGATTTAAAAATTAAAGAATCTCTGATGGATTTTTCAGATTTAATCTCAAATATCTTACTGCTGTTTCGCAAAAGGCCGAATGTTTTAAAAAAATATCAGGGTCAGTTTAAATTTATTTTAGTCGATGAGTTTCAGGACACCAATTTTGCCCAAAATGAATTAGCTATTATTCTTGCCGGTCATTCGACTCTGAGGGGTGAGCCCTCAGGCTCAGACTCGAAGAGGGAAAGTAAAAATATAACCGTGGTTGCAGATGATGATCAATCAATTTATAGATTTAGGGGAGCTGCGGTTTCAAACGTTCTTCAGTTTAAAAAAAGCTTCCCGTTGGCAAAAATAGTAACTCTAAGCAATAATTATAGATCTACCCAGACAATTTTAAATGCGTCTCATCGGCTTATTCAAAACAATAATCCTAACAGACTTGAAGTGGTTGAAAATATTAACAAAAAACTTAAGAGCCATTCCTCCTCTCCCGAAGAAGAGATAAGAATTATCCATGAAATCCGCTTGGAAGACGAGGCAGACAAGATTGCCCTGGAAATAAAGACTCTATCCAAAACCTATGAATACAGAGATATTGCAATTTTGGTTCGCGCAAATAATCACTCGCAGGGAATAACCACTGCTTTAGCCCGCCACAGAATTCCCTATCAATTTTTAGGACCGGGGTATCTTTTCCAACAGGAGGAAGTAAAAGACTTAATTGCATATCTCACCTTTTTAACCGATCTTTCAGATTCTGTTTCCCTCTTTAGAGTTTTATCTATGGATGTTTTTAATATCTCATATATTGAGCTTAATTTTCTTCTTAATTTTGCAAAAAGAAACAACCTTTCACTTTTCGAAGCGCTTGACGATGTAAATTTAAATTTTTTAAAACCGGATACCCAGGAAAAACTTAAAGATTTCAAAAAAATGGCAGAGCGCCATCTTGAAAAAACCAAAAAAGAAACTGCCGGACAGATACTTTATTATTTTTTGGTTGATTCAAAACTTTTTGAAACGCTCAAAACTTCGGATTCTTTAAAGGAAGAACGACGCATTCAAAATATTGCAAAATTCTTTGACAGAATAAAAAATTTTGAGATGGAGCGAACGGATGCAAATATATTTACCTTGGTTGAGTGGCTCATGCTTATGATGCAAATGGGAGACAGTCCGATTGCCGCAGACATAGATATAAGAGATAAAAACGCGGTTAATATCTTAACTGTCCATTCCTCAAAGGGCTTGGAATTTAAGGTAGTTTTCTTGGT
>Ga0082335_1008084_pt1 | contig 12246 bp, 15 predicted proteins | sample Subgrocontami58m_FD_72375 | JGI IMG/M metagenome (GOLD analysis project Ga0082335, IMG submission 72375) | Subsurface groundwater microbial communities from S. Glens Falls, New York, USA - GMW37 contaminated, 5.8 m (SPADES assembly) (version 2) ...
GTGTCCCGATGAGCGGCCGGGGAATAGCCATGGTTAAGAATTCAGCTCACCCCAACGCTGCAAAGTTATTCCTGAACTGGATGTTGACAAAAGAAGGGCAGATTGCTTTCTTTGAGGAAGCTAAAATGCAGCCGCTGAGAAAAGACGTAACCGACTTCACATATAAACCGTCTCAACTGGTTAATGCCAAACTCCTTCCGCGCACCTGGGACTCCGAGGAATGGTCTCAGAAGGATATGAAAACGGACACTATGAAACAAATTTTTGGGGATAAGTAGGACATACTTTCCGCAATATGCTATGGATTGATATAAACCACATTAATATTTAAACCTGTCACACACGGGAAACGGGTGTCTGCAAGACACACGTTTCCCTTTTTTATTCATATCTGACTTAATTTAAAATCGTTTTAGACCCGCGCTTGTTATGCTACAATATTAAATAGCTTATTTCTATTATCCGCCAGACAAAATTGTTAAAAATCAATTTCTGTCGTCTCATGTGGTTCTCTATCCAATATTGTAGGTACGAGGTGTTTTATGTGGGCATTTGATACCGAGGTGTCGGAGATCATCCAGCGAACACCCAGCGTTAAGTCCTTCCGTTTTCCCATACGAGCCAAAAATGTAAGATACCGGAGCGGTCAGTTCTTTTTCATCACCATAAAAAATAACAACACAAAACTGGACCACCATTTCTCTTTCTCCAGTTCTCCTACAGAGAAGGGCTATATTGAATTCACTAAAAGGATAACCTCCAGCGAATTCTCTCAGACACTGGCTAAAATGGAACCAGGGGCGTGGGCGCACCTTCAGGGTCCAGAAGGCGAGTTTACTCTACCTGGGAAGCAGACACAACTAGCTTTCCTTAGCGGCGGCATCGGTATCACACCCATACGAAGTATGCTTCGCTATATAGCAGATAAACAGCTTAACTACAATATAGTCTTACTCTATGGTAACGGTAGCCCTGAAGAAATCGTCTTCCGACAGGAGTTGGACTCTTTTCACTTAGCCCATAAAGACTTGAGAATAGAGCACGTACTGAGCGGCCCTAATATCCCCGCAAGCTGGAAAGGAATGACTGGCTTTATAAACAAAGACTTAATTGCTAAAGCCGTTCCAGATTATATGCAGCGTCTATTTTATATATCGGGACCGCCCAAAATGGTACTCGCCCTGGAAGAGCAATTGATTAATCTTCACGTACCAGAGAACCAGGTCAATAAAGATTCTTTTACCGGATACGATTAACTATAGAGGAGGTAGCTACAATGTGCTGGAACTGCGGTTGTATGATGCCAGATGACCCCATGGGAAGCCCTGATAACCTCACCACAGAAAAGCTCCGGAAAGCGGTCAAAGCGGGGGGCAACAAAAATCTAAAAGAATTAGTGGAGAATTTCAATAAAACGTATAAAAAGAAAATTAAGGACACCCCTGTAGATACTGCCTTAATCAAATAAACTCTTTAGGTAGCTTTAAGGCATTTGGTTCAGGAATAAAATACCTCTTTATTCGACTCAAACACCCAATCACATTGGCTCAACGTTGCTAAAATTATAAACTACCCAATGTATCAACATCCGTTTACTAAAACAGCGGGTATATAAACTATGCTTAATTATTGCCGATCATCCAGGATATCTATGGTTCCTGAATATTGTCCTGAACCCATTTACATGATAAAATTCCAGCGTATTTCCCGATGAATTAATTTTGAAAATTGAAAGAGAGGCATCATGGAGTATAAATCAGTCATTGTGAAGAAGGAAGGCTATATAGCCACTATTATCCTGAACCGCCCCCAGGCCCTTAACTCGCTTAACCTGGACCTTATGAATGACCTGCCGCTGGCTTTAGATGAGGTATCTCTGGATGACAAAATGCGGGTCTTGATTCTTACCGGCGCCGGACGCGCTTTCAGCGCCGGCGGCGATATTAAAGAGGGAGGGCCGGAAAGAGCCCTGGCTAAAATGAAACCAGAAATGGTGCGCATGACATTGCGCCGGGGGGCACAGAAGATATGTAAACGCCTGGCGGCTATAGAAATCCCTACGATTGCAATGATGAACGGCGTAGCAGCGGGGGCTGGATTCGATTGGGCAGTAACCTGTGATTTCAGAGTTGGCTCCGAGAAATCCCGCTTTAAGGTTGCGTTTACGAGCCTGGCCGTTGTCTCCCCTGACGGCGGTTTGTGGCAATTGCCTCGTTTAGTTGGGATAGAGAAAGCAAAAGAACTGCTATTCACCGATACCATGGTGGAAGCTGAAGAAGCCTATAAGATCGGACTATTAACAAAGCTTGTCGCCCACGAAAACCTGGAAAAGGAAACCATGGCTTTTGCCACCAAAATCGCCAAAGGGCCGCCTACTGCCATTAAACTGGCCAAACTCATAGTTAACAAGTCGGCCCAGCACGATCTGGAGACATCCCTGGAGATGGCGGCCCTGGCTCAGGCCATCAATCTGCCGTCGGAGGACCATGAAGAGGGTGTGCAGGCTTTTTCACAAAAGCGAGAGCCTGTTTTCCGGGGGGTATAAGTAATAGCAAATTTCTAGGTATGTAATGGTAGGGGCAGGCCAACAATGTTGGCCTGCCCTAAATATTAAAATCTCTCTTCATCAACATAGCGGTTCAATTTACTACCTAAACTCAACTTTGACAAAAAGGTTCACACCTGATATTTTTATGTTTGGAGGCACATCGCTAATGGTTAAAATTATGCAACAACAAGGACATGTTCGATGTTCGACTACTGTCACACCCAAAAGGGGCAAGGGGAAATCGGTAGTTTGTGATACCGGCAATATTAAGGTTAATCCCAGAGAAGAACAACATATTCGGAAAATAGCCAGAAGCATTATTCGAATACATCGGGAAGCTCTTCAAGAGCTAGAGAAGTACTAGGTTTGCCACGGCGTACATCATATTCCGTTTTAAGACCCGAATTGGCTAGAATTTTCATCAGAGTTTTAGAAGAAGAACTTTACCCATCCTACGATCCTGCACGTCTAGCTTTCGTACTTCAAGGCAAAGTAGGGGAAGATCTATTAGCGTCAGCCCTAGCACTACCCCGGCAATCTTATTATAAAGGCACATTGAGAAAGGCGGCAGTTCTCCTGCGCTCTCTAGTCAATAATCACCCTTTTATAGATGGTAACAAGCGTTTCGCTCTGTTTATGGTGACACTTTTCTTGGCTACTAATAAATTTGTACTATTATCTCCAAAAGATGAAGCTGTAACCTTTTTACTTAGAGTGGCCGGGGAAGACAAACTATCAATTTTTAGTATCGAACGCTGGTTAAATAGATTTTGCTTGTATGGAGTACCTATGAGCAATGCACTTCAAAAATTTAAGAGAATGGCAACTAAATATCCTGGTGGCTTGCCAGTTTTGGAATCAACGATTAATGTGTATAAAAGAACAATATTGTTTTACTTTGCAACAAAGGATAAAATATGACTCGTTTTTTTTCTGTTTTTATTATACTCTTGATACTATTAACTTCATGCGAATTCCTGCCGATGGACAGCGCCAGCCAGGAAGTGAATTTCACCTTAGCTCCATCGGCTAAACATACTATCGCCGTAGAAATAAAAGAAGGGCACCGTGTTTCAGGATCATTTTCGGTAAGCGGCAAAGAGACCTACGTCGATTTTTACATCAAGGACCCGGCTGGAGGTCTGGCCTATGGAGTTACCAGAGCTCAGGGTGGTCTAAGCTTCGAAGCCCAAGCCGGGACAACGGGCCTGTACACCCTCTACTTCGATAACTCATTCTCCTTTGGGAGTAGCCGGGATATAACTCTGCGTTACCAGGTCCGGTAACCATATATTATCTCAAGTAAATGCACATTGTTCCTAATATTATGAAATCCTAAATCCAAATTGCTAAAACCTACTCCCCGCTACAAGCTAGCCGTCAATTGTTCCACGACACGCTCCAATCGTAGTTGAAACTGGGCGACGGGTGGTTTGGAGATTTTGATTTTAGGTACTTCGAACTTATTTAGAGTTTAGAGATTAGTGTTTAGGATTTCATTTATAGCCCCGCTTTGAGTATGGCGCCGCCATCAACAATAAAATTATGCCCCGTAATAAAACTGGCGTCATCGGAAGCCAGAAAAGCTACCATGTGGGCTATGTCTTCGGGCTTGCCATTCCGCCCTACCGGAGGCACATTCTTAAGCAACTCTTCAAGGTGGGCCCTGGGTATGTGTTTCATCATAGGTGTTTCGATAACGCCAGGTGAAACCGCCACGACACGAACCCCGTAACCTGCTACTTCCTTAGCTAGCGCCTTCGTAAAAGCGATAATTGCACCTTTTGCCGCTGAGTAGTCGACGCGTCCCGGCGAACCTACCAGACCTGCTATAGAGGCGGTATTTACTATTACACCAGTTTTCCGTTCCATCATGTGGTTTATTACAGCGCGGCTGCAATTGAGCACACCCTTGAGGTTAATACCCAGAACATAGTCCCAGACCTCCTCCGTGGACTGATGGAATAACGTGGCGCGTTCCCGGGCGCTGCCTCCGGCATTGTTCACCAGAATATCTATCCGGCTAAAGCGTTCAATAGCTACTTTAAACATATTATTAGTCTCGCTGCTACTTCGCACGTCCACCTTAATAGCGATGGCTTGCCGGCCCAGAGCTTTAATCTCATCCACCACCTTGTTGGCTCCATCCAGATTCAGATCAGCTACAACGATATTGGCGCCCTCTCTGGCCAACTCCAGTGCGATGCTGCGGCCGATACCGCTGGCTGAGCCTGTTACTACGGCTATCCTGTCTGTTAATTTCATGAGAAACCCTCCTTTAAAAATCGATGGTAGGTTAAAATTTAGGGGTATTATATCACTTTATTTACTCTATTGGATATAATGCCATCAGGTTGTATAATAGGGACGTTTTTATGATATGCGTCTTTCTACCAGATTGCGTGAGAAATAGCTACTTTGTCATTCCCGCTTGGGGTCCGGAATGACATTTTAATAACAAAGGATGAAAATGCGCCGTGGAATCCCTTCTCCCTTGAGGGGAGAAGGGTAGGATGAGGGTGATTTGACAGAAGCCTTTGTGCCCCCTCACCTTAGTCCTCTCCCTTGATGGGGAGAGGAGATTAAGCGTCTATTTTAGTGAGTATTATCAGAAAAGTGAAAGGAGGCGAATATGGACTTTAAAAACATTTTATTCAAAAAGGATTCGGGGGTTGCCCGTATTGTTTTGAACCGCCCAGAGAAACTCAACGCAGTCAATCAGGCGCTGGCCGAAGACCTGGAGGTAGCCGTAGCTGATTGCGCTAAAGACGATACCGTTCGCGTGGTTGTGCTCAGCGGCGCAGGCCGGGCCTTCTGCGCCGGTGGTGATTTCCGCTACCGGGATGTATCAGAGGGTAAAGTCTCACCCCACCTGGCCCACGATAACCGCATTGCTTATGAGCATATCTTCAAAGGTCATCTGTTACCAGGGTGGGTCGGCACTGTGCTCCTGCCTCTCCATAACCTGGAGAAGCCGACTATAGCTATGGTCAATGGCCCATGCCTGGGAGCTGGCTTTGATCTGGCATGCGCCTGCGATATGAGGGTTGGCTCCACAAAAACCAGCTTTGCTATCGGCTTCACGAAGGTGGGACTTTCCGATGACATGGGTGGTATCTGGCACTTGCCCAAGCTAGTCGGGTTGGGCAAGGCTTTAGAGCTTCTTTATACCAGCGATACCGTGGATGGCCAGGAAGCTCACCGCATTGGACTGCTCAATAAACTCTTCCCCGAAGGCAAACTGGAAGAGGAGACTGCGGCCTTCGCACGGCGGTTGGCCCAGGGGCCGCCGATTGTCTACCGCCTTATTAAAGCCCAGGCTTACCGCAGCTATCAGATAGACCTGGAATTCGCCTTACAAATGACGATGGCCTATGTAACCATTGCTATGAAATCCGAAGACCATGTGGAAGGTATTAAAGCTATGGCTGAGAAACGCGCACCTGTATTCCCTGATAGGGGCGCTGAAGGATAGCCTGTAGGCAATTCATGAATTGCCACTACATTTAAATCGAAATATTTAGGAGGAAAACAATGGCTTATCAGAGTATCATATACACCAAGGAGCAACATATCGCCACCATCACCCTGAACAGGCCGCAGAAGCTGAACGCTGTCGGCGAGGAAATGACCATAGAACTGGAGAATGCCATTGCTGATGCGGAAAGGGATGACAATGTGAGGGTGCTTGTCCTCACCGGGGCCGGACGGGCTTTCTGCGCCGGCGCCGATTTCCGTTACCGGGAGGTTAGCTCAGGCAAGGTATCAACCCAACTGGCTGAGGACTTCCGCCCTACCCTGGATGGTATCTTCCACGGCAATCTATCCCATCCGCTGGCTAAGACGGTTTTCAGCCTTCAAAGACTCCAGAAACCGTCCCTGGCAGTAGTCAACGGTGATGCTGTGGGGCTAGGCTTTGTCCTGGCGCTGGCCTGCGACCTGAGGATTGGTTCTGAAAAATCCAAGTTCGGGGAGGGGTACGGCCGTATTGCTATGAATGCTATCTCCGGCGGGCCGTGGCTGTTAACGCGGGTGGTTGGACTAGGCCGGGCGTTGGAGTTCCTGCTTTTAAGCGACTTTTACCAGGGAGAGGACGCCTACCGTTTTGGCCTGCTCAACCGGTTGGTTCCGTCCGATAAGCTGGAGTCGGAAGCCCATGCACTTGCGGCCAGACTCGCAGCCGGTGGCCCTGTAGCACAACGCCTGACTAAGAGGCAGACCTACCGCGCCCTGGAGGTTAATCTGGAGTCCGCCCTGGACTTTGACTACTCCTGCGCCGGCGCTGCCCTCCGCACCGAGGACCATATGGAAGGTATCAAGGCTATGGCCGAGAAGCGCACACCGGTGTACAAGGGCAAATAGCGAATACAGAACTAACCTCAACCCCTTCCCGGCGCGGGAAGGGGCTAACAAATAAACGAATCCCTTCCCTTGTAGGGAAGGGCTAGGGGTTAGGTCGGCACTTTCTTCTGCCTACGGGGGCTTTGTTAATGACCGTAATCAAGATGCCCTTACGGTTGACATTGGTCTTTTTAGTTGGTAATATATGCGTATAAGCGCATATACACATAAAGGTGGATCATGAGGGAACTAATTGAAGCCTTCAAAGCTCTATCTGATGAGACCAGGCTGAGGATATTGAATCTTGTTTCCGAGCGTGAATGCTGCGTCTGCGAGGTGATGCAAGTGCTGGGCATCTCGCAGACACGGGCCTCCAGAAACCTGGGAATACTCCGTGATGCCGGGTTCTTGAAGATGCGGAAGGATGGCCTGTGGTCATATTACGCTATTAATGACCATTGGACAAAGGAATCGCCTGTTGACCTGGTTAATTATATAAAAAAGGTGCTGGCAGGCAATGCCCAGGCAGCGGACGATTTGGAGCGGTTGAAAAAGGCAGTTAGGGTTGGGCCTGTTTGTAAGTGTGTCCCGGGCTAAGGCGCATTAAGGGTAAACGGGAGATGTATGAGTGAAGACGGTGCTTTTTGTTTGTGTCGGCAACTCTGGCCGCAGCCAGATGGCCGAAGCCTTCTTTAATCAAATGGCAAGAGGGAGAGCACTTGCATTATCGGCAGGCATCCAGCCGTCCGATAAGGTCAACCCGGTAGTTGTCGAGGCGATGCGGGAGGTGGGTATTGATATAAGCAATACTCTGCCAAAGCCCCTCACAGCGGAGATGGCTGAACAGGCGGACAGGATAGTGACTATGGGTTGTGGTGCTGAAGGGGTGTGCCCGGCTACTTTTGTGAAAACCGAGGACTGGGGATTAGAAGACCCCAAAGGCAAGCCTCTGGGGAAAGTCAGGGAGATCCGGGATGAGGTCCGAAACAGGATATTAAAAATGTTGGAGGACGGAGTCTAAAGCGAACATAAAGCCACAAGGCCCCGGTGATGATAGCTTAGATGATTATGAATAATAAAGAAACAACTTCTGGATTACGCCGGCTTTCCACCTTAGACCGTTTCCTTACCTTATGGATATTCCTCGCCATGGGTTTCGGGGTAGGCATGGGCTACTTTGTTCCCGGAGTCGCCGGCTTCATTTCCTTCTTCCAGGTGGATACCACCTCAATCCCCATCGCTATCGGGCTTATCCTGATGATGTACCCGCCGCTGGCCAAAGTAAGATACGAAGCGATGGGGCGGGTGTTCCGCGACTGGCGCGTGATGGGGCTGTCGCTGATACAGAACTACGTTATTGGCCCGGTGCTCATGTTCCTGGTCGCCATTCTTTTCCTGGGTTTCATATGGCCTCATCCCGACTACATGGTCGGCCTGATTATGATCGGGCTGGCCCGCTGTATCGCGATGGTCCTTGTCTGGAACCAGCTAGCCAGAGGGGATTCCGAGTATGCCGCGGGACTGGTGGCCTTAAACTCTATCTTTCAAATAGTCTTCTACTCGGTATACGCCTATATATTCATAACTATACTACCCGGCTGGTTCGGCCTGGGTGGGGCCGTGGTGAAGGTCACTATGGGTGAGATAGCAAAAAGTGTGCTTATTTATCTGGGAATTCCTTTCTTTGGCGGCATGCTCACCCGTTTCGTCTTTCTCAAGACCAGGGGACGGGAATGGTACGAGAGCAAATTCATCCCCAGGATAAGCCCCATCACCCTGGGGGCATTGCTGTTCACTATAGTGGTGATGTTCTCGCTTAAAGGAGAGCTCATCGTACAGATACCACTGGATGTGGTCAAAATCGCCGTTCCACTGCTTATCTACTTTGTGATAATGTTCCTGGTCTCATTCTACATGGGCAAGAAAATAGGCGCTGACTACTCTAAAACAGCCACTATCGCCTTCACTGCCGCCAGCAACAACTTTGAACTGGCAATTGCTGTAGCTGTGGCAGTATTTGGCATTGGCTCCGGGCAGGCATTCGCCGCCGTTGTCGGGCCGCTGGTGGAGGTCCCGGTCCTAATTAGCCTGGTGAATCTGGCTCTTTTTTTTCAGCGCAGGTATTTCCGACACGAAATGCAACCTCAATCAGTTCCATCTCTTAAATAGGAGCATTGAACTATGTCCCATGCTAACATAGACACCAAAAGCCCCTCCTGGATAATAGGCCACGTGGAGACTACGGCAGGAAATATCCCTCTGGTATCTACAAAACTGATGGCGATAGATATTCTGAGTTTCTGGCGGATGAGGTGGGGCATACGACGGATGAACTATAAAGTTGAGCCCGGACTATATGCCATAGGCAGCCCAGAGGCAGACTCGCCAGTATTAGTATCCGCTAATTACAAAATGAGCTTCGACATCCTTCGCCGGGCTGTATCCAGCTACAATGCCTGGTTGGTAGTCATTGACACCAAAGGCGTAAACGTGTGGTGCGCAGCCGGAAAGGGCACATTCAGCACAGGAGCAGTACTGTGGCAAATCAAGTTAACGGGACTTCAGAAGATAGCCCCTAAGGCAACCATTGTACTACCTCAGCTCAGCGCCACAGGGGTTAAAGCCCACGAGGTGCAAAAGGTCTCAGGCTTACGCACTGTTTTTGGCCCGGTGCGGGCCGACGACATACCAGCCTTTCTGGATAATGGAATGAAAGCTACCGCTGAAATGCGAAAGGTTAAGTTTGGAATGATAGACCGTCTGGCGCTCACCCCGGTAGAAGTAAAAGGGACATTCAAATATTTAGTTCTTTTATCCGCTGTTCTCTTCATTTTGGGCGGGGTTACCTGGTCTGGATTCTCCTTTGAGCGCGCCTGGAGACTTCTGGCCGCGGGTGGGGTTGCGCTGCTGGGTGCAGTTCTGATGGGGACGGTAATCACACCCATGCTGCTGCCGTGGATTCCCGGACGGGCCTTTTCTCTTAAAGGCGGCCAGGTTGGTCTTGCCTGGGCGCTGGCTATCCTTGCACATAATTGGAATTCTTTGAGTGCAGTGGGGCTACCAGGTATAACCAACAGGGTTGCCGCTTTACTCACTATCCCGGCAATTTCAGCCTATTTAGCCCTTAACTTTACCGGGTCATCAACATATACATCCATGTCTGGCGTGCGCAAAGAGATGCTTATAGCCTTGCCAGTGATTATTGGGGCTGGCATAATAGGGACAGTAGTCTTCATCATTGGCCTGGTAATGAGATAAACATGATAAAAGGAGGTATTATGGGCCTTGTATATTTGAAGGATGTAGCCACTTTGATTTTAGATAAGGAGAAATGCACCGGTTGCGGTATCTGTGTGGATGTTTGCCCTCGAGGCGTACTGGCAATAAATAGCAAAGAAGCCTTTATTGTTAATATAGATTTATGTATAGAGTGCGGAGCCTGCGCCGTTAACTGTCCTTTTAATGCCATTTCCGTTAAATCCGGGGTTGGATGTGCCAAAGCGTTAATGAAAAACCGTAAGGGCAACGCCGCGCCATGTTGCGGGGAATCATCAGACTCAAAGGGCTGCTAGACTTATTAGATTGCTAAAATGAATCCCCCTACCTATTAAACTATACCAAGAATTATAAAACAGCCACATTACGCAATTCGCAACGTTGACCACCCATCTGGCCTATGGTATCATTGTGGCGAAACTCACAAGCCCTACGATAAATCTGTTAATCTACCATCTCCATAAGCGCTTTAGAGAAGGAGGCTGCCGGGGTGAAGTTCTCTTTAATACCAAAGGAACGTAAGTTTTTTAACCTTTTTGAAGATGATGCCCGCAATGCTACAAAAGCCGCTCATCTATTGGATGACCTGGTAAACCACTGGGAGAACGTTGAAGCCAAGATAAGCCTGATTAATGATGCCGAGCACCAGGGGGATGAAATAACACACCGCATTATGTCAGAGCTTCATTCTACTTTTATTACCCCTCTGGATAGGGAAGATATTGCCGCCCTGTCCCATGCGATTGATGACATAGTAGATTTTATTCAGGCTGCGGCTGATGCCATGCTGGTCTATAAGGTGAAAGCTCCCACGCAGCGCGCCAGAGAATTGGCAGCGATTATTGTGCAGGGCGCTGCCGAACTTGAAAAAGCTATCCCGTATTTGCGGCGCCCTGGCGATCCAAAAGAGATGCGCGACCACTGTGTAGAGCTCAACCGCCTGGAGAACGCTGCCGACCAGGTTTACAGGGCAGCCCTGGGAGAGCTTTTTTCTGACAAGATAGATGTTGTTGATATTATTAAGTGGCGGGAAATATACGGCCATATGGAATCGGCGACGGATCGTGCGGAGGATGTAGCCAATGTGCTGGAAGGAGTAGCCCTTAAGAATGGCTGAACGAGATTGTAACAAAGTTACGCGATGGCTTATTAATCAAGGAAAAAGGTGAACCAATTCAATCCCGATACAGCGGGACTTTTATAATGGTGGCATTCCGACTTGTCGGAACCTGTGAGTTCAATATTCTCCCATTACTTGGCTCACACAGGCACGGAGGCCTGTGCCACCAGTTGCTATAAAATATCCTTAATCAATTTAATAACACCCTATTTAACCTGGAAAACCAGCTTAATTATGTAATAAAGAAAACCCGCAATAATACCTGATGCAGGGATGGTTAAAATCCAGGCCCAAACAATATTTATAGTCACACCCCAGTGTACCGCCGAAAACCGGCTCACCGATCCCACACCTGATATGGCTCCAGTGATAATATGAGTAGTGCTTACTGGAACACCCATATGGGTTGCCAGGAAAATGCTGGTTGCACTGGCGCTCTCAGCGCAAAAACCATCTATTGGCCTCAATTTGGTAATTTTCTGTCCCATCGTCTTAACGATCCGCCAGCCACCGCTGAGTGTGCCTAGAGCAATAGCAGCGTGAGCGCTTAAAACAACCCACAAGGGTATGCTAAATTCTTGCATTAAACCCCCGGCAAAAAGAAGACTGGCAATAATACCCATCGTCTTTTGTGCATCATTGCCACCGTGGCCTAAACTATAAGCGGCTGCGGAAAAAAGCTGTAAAATCTTAGACCATTTATTAATAGCGGCTGGTTTTTGTTTGTATACAATCCAGGTTGTAGCGATCCTTAAAAAATAACCTAAAATAACCCCGATAACCGGAGCTAGAACAATAAAAATCAATGTCTTGGTCCAGCCACTGGCAATTATTACTCCAAAGCCACCTTTAGCTATGGCTGCTCCCGCATATCCACCAATCAGGGCGTGAGAGGAACTGCTGGGCAGGCCAAAATACCACGTAATGACATTCCACGCGATAGCACCCAAAAGGCCGGCAA
>Ga0082335_1008085_pt1 | contig 12246 bp, 10 predicted proteins | sample Subgrocontami58m_FD_72375 | JGI IMG/M metagenome (GOLD analysis project Ga0082335, IMG submission 72375) | Subsurface groundwater microbial communities from S. Glens Falls, New York, USA - GMW37 contaminated, 5.8 m (SPADES assembly) (version 2) ...
CACCATGCCCTCGGCCTGGGCCGGGTTCGACCAGCCGCGCCCATCGGTGTCGGCGAAGTGCAGCGTGCGTTTGTCCTCGCCCGGAATGTCGCTGTACATCGGCACGGGCGCGCCGGGAACGTACGCCCACCCGCCGCCGTAGGGATTCTGCGGATCGTAGTTGGGATACCGCGCGAGGATCTGCTGCTGGCCATCGCACAGCAGCAGGCGGAAGGGAACGCCCTTGAATCCCTGGGTGTTGACATCGGCCTTCAGGATTTTCCCCTCGTGCGCGACGAAATCGCGGATCGGTTTGCCGCCGAGGATCAGCGGGTGCTCGTCGCGGTAGCCGCGCCAGACGACGGGCGCCGTCGCGGTGCCGGAATCGCGCGCGTCGAGTCTCAGCGGACGCTCCAGCGCGAAACGGCCGGCGCGCACGTGGACGGTGAAGGGTTCGTTCGCGGCGCCGGCCTCGCGGCGGCGGCGGAGTTCGTCGCGCGCACGTTCGAGGGTCGCGAAGGGCCCGTCGGTGCGAGCGGCATTTGCCGCCGGCCCGCGGCCCGACCAGGCGTCGTTGCCCTCGGGCGACACGTACAGATCGGCGGCCCGCAGGAGCGGAAGGGTCGCGAGGAGCGCGAGACAGCGGAGCACGGCGAGTTTCATGGAGGGGAAGTGGGCCGCGCGCGGACGGGTCCGCCCACGCGGAGGCTGGAGCTGAGGTTAGCAGGCCACCCGGCGGGCCGCTGCGCGCTTTTTGCTGAAAATACGCTCCTGCGCTGAGACTTGGGGCGCACGTTCGGCGGGCGCGGAGGTCAGCGAAGGATGGCGGAAGGGGTGAGATTCGAACTCACGGTGAGCTTTCACCCACGCCAGTTTTCAAGACTGGAGCCATAAACCACTCGGCCACCCTTCCAGGATCGGGATGGCAAAACGTCCGCGAAACGCCGCGCTTGTCGAGCTTTCTTCGGCCCGCCAGACTGCAGGACGCGATGCGCGCCCCGAATGCCACCTTTGCCCCGACGGTCGCGGAAATCCAGGGGCTGTATGGCGCCTTCTCGTTTCCCGAAAAACTCCTCCAGAAGATCTGGCTGCGTGGGGATTTCGATCGCGCCGCCGCCGTCGCGTCCGATGGCCGGCGGGTGCGGGTCGTGCATCCGGGGAAATGGAATCTGCTGGGCGGACCGGATTTCACCGGGGCGCGCCTGCGCTTCGACGACGGCCGCGAAACGGTCGGCGACGTGGAGTTGCACCTGCGAGCCAGCGACTGGGATGCGCACCGGCACGCGCAGGATCCATCTTACGACCGCGTCGTGCTCCACGTCGTGCTTTTCCCGCCGAGTGCCGATCACGTGACCCGGGGCGCCGCCGGCCGTGCCATCCCGGTGCTCGCGTTGTTGCCCTTGCTCCACCGCGCGCTGGAGGAATTCGCGGCGGACGAAGCGGTCGAGACGTTGGCGAATCGTCCGCTCTCGCGGCTGCCGGATGAGCTCGGTACGCTGCCGGCGCGCGAACTCGGTGCGTTGCTTCATCGCCACGCCGAGGCGCGCTGGCGGCAGAAGGTGCATTTCGCGCGGCTGCGACTCGATCGACTTGGCTGGGAAAGCGCGTGCCACCATATCGCGTTGGAGATTCTTGGATACCGGTTCAATCGCGCGCCCATGTTGCGAATCGCGGGGCAGTGGCCGCTGCCGGCCTGGGCCGCGGGGGAAGTCGATCCGGCGGAGGTGTATGCGGCCGAGGCCGGCGGCTGGAGCCTGCAGGGCGTGCGACCCGCGAACCACCCGCGGACCCGGCTGCGGCAATACGTGGCGTGGACGCGCGAGCGGCCCGACTGGCCGGCGCGCGCACTGCGGTTGTCGACCAAGTTGCCGGCGGCGGACAGCGCGGCGTCGACGCCGGAAGTGAGGCGCACGCATCATCTCGTGGGTTTGCGCGAACAGATCGGCGACGAGCTCATGGCCGGCACGATCAGCGGCACGCGGCTCGATAATGTAATTTGCGATGGGCTGCTGCCATTGCTGGCCGCGGAAACCGCCCGCGAGTCCGGCAGTTTGTGGTACCACTGGTTTGCCGGCGACCTGCCCCCGTTGTTGACGAGCGGGTTGCGACAGCTCGGTTTTTTCGACGGGCGAACCCAGCCGGCGTGTCACGGCGCGGCGCAGGGATTGCTCGGATGGTTGTTGGAACGCGAGCCAAAGCGTTGATTCCAATTCGCTCACGGAGCGGCACGCCTCCGTGCCTGCCGCCGATACCGGTTCTGTTCTCCATTCTGCGGCAGGCAGAGACGCCTGCCGCCACGATAGGCGCGGGACGCGCTGACCCGCTGGGCGAAGCGTTTGCGGGCAAGGTGCAATATCCGCACGGAGATCAGTCCGAGCTCCGGGGCGGGCACGCTTGACAAAATTTTCAGCCAGCGGCTATTTTTCCCGACTCAATACAACTCACTTTTCAAAAAGTGGGCCCTGCGGCCCGCTTTTTTTTTCCCATCATTTTCCGCCTACCGTTCCCGCGATCCTCCTATGAGCAGCGAAATTCTATCTGTCTTGGAATACATGGAGAAGGAGAAGGGCATTCCGCGCGCCGACATGATCGCCACGATTGCCAATGCCTTGAAAACTGCCGCCCAGAAGGGCGTCAATTCCGGCCAGGAGCTCAAGATCGACATTAATCCGAAGAATGGGCAGCTGCACGCGTGGGCCCTGATGAAGGTCGTCGATTCCGTCAGCAACCCGAAGACGGAGATTCATGTCGAGAAGGCCCAGGCGGTTAAGCCGGGCGCCCAGATTGGCGAATTCGTCGAGCGCGAGGTGGATCCTTCCACGCTCGGCCGCATCGCCGCGCAGACGGCGCGGCAGGCGGTCATGCAGCGACTGCGGCAGTTCGAAAAGGATCGGATCTACGACGACTTCAAGGATCAGGTGGGCAACATCGTCACCGGCACCGTCCGCCGGCGGGAGCGCAACGATCTGTTCGTCGATTTGGGCAAGGCCGAGGCGGTCATGCCGGGCAAGGAACAGGTGCCGGGCGAGGAGTACCAACCCGGCGAGCGGATTCGCTGCCTGTTGATGGAAATCCAAAGCACGCCGCGCGGGCCGGAGATCATTCTCAGCCGCGCGAGTCCCAAGTTCGTGCGCCGGCTGTTCGAACTCGAGGTCACCGAAGTCGCCGACGGCACGGTCAAGATCGAGGCGTTCGCCCGCGAGCCGGGTTACCGCACGAAGATCGCCGTCACCAGCATGGATCCGAAGGTCGATCCGGTCGGCGCGTGCGTGGGCGCCCGCGGCGCGCGGGTGAAGACGATCGTCCGCGAGCTGGGCGGCGAGAAGATCGACATCATCAAGTACTACGCGGATCCGCGCGAGATGATCATCGAAGCGCTCAAACCGGCGGTGCCGCGCGAGATCGTGCTCGACGAGAAGAATCACCGCATCCTGTTGAAGGTGGCGACCGACGATCTTGCGGTCGCCATCGGCCGCAAGGGCCAGAACGCGCGGCTCACCTCGCGGTTGATCGGCTGGCGGCTCGACATCGAGGAATTCAAGGCCGTGGGCGCGGACCCGGAGGGCGATGCGAAGCGCAAGCTCACCGCCGCGCTGGGCATTCCCGAACCGCAGGCGCTGCGGCTGGTCAAGGCGGGCTTTGTTTCGCTGGAGTTGTTTGAAGGCGTCGAGCCGAGCGACCTCGAGGGCGCGGGTTTTGCGCCGGAAGAGGCCGCCGATATCATCAGTCGCGTTTCGGCGCGCTCGAAATAGATTATTTTTGGCACACCCTAGGTCACCCGCTGCATGAGCATTCGCATCCACAAACTCGCCGAAGAACTCGGCCTGGATAACAAGCAGATGATGGCGCTCCTGAAGGAGCGCAAAATCATCGCCCAGGACGTGAAGTCGGTCTCGAGCACCGTGGACAACATCAATGCTTCGGCCCTGCGCGAGGAGTTCGCGGGCAAGAAGGCCGCCGAGGCTTCCACCGCCACCGCGACCGCGACGGTGCCGCCGCCGGGCACACCGCTCACCGACCCCAGCGTGGTCGAGACGGCGTTGCCGAAAGTGACCGCGCCCCACGGTGCGTTCGTAAAATCGAAGCAGGACATCGATCGGGAAAAGGAGGCCGCCGCCGCCGCCCGCGCCCCCGCGATGAAAATGGCCGCGCCGCTGCCGCCGGTCGCGCCCGCCGCGCCGGCTCGGCCCGCCGCCGCGCCGCCGCCGACGCCGCGTTATGTTTCCGCGCCGCCGCCGGTTGCGCGCATGCCGGTCACTCCGCCGGCGCCGCGTCCCGTCGCGCCGACGCCCGTCAGCGTGCCAAACCCGGCGATCCCACCGGTGAAATCGGCGCCCGCGCCTGCCCCCGCTGCGGCGCCGGCTTCCGCGGCTCCGCCCCCAACCGTTTCGCGGCCACCGATGATGCCCACTTCCATTTCCGCTCCGCCGATGGCGAAAGCGCCGGTGCTGCCCCCGCCGGTGCCGACGCGCTTTTCCGCGCCGCCCATGGTTGTCGCGCCGAAGACTCCGCCACCACCGCCGGGTACGCCGGCCGCCGCGGCGGCGGCGGCGGCGGCGGCCGCGTCCGCCCCGCACATCACGATGCAGGGCGACGTGAAGATCCTTCACCTCAAGCCGCCGGTCGTCGTGCGCGACTTCGCCGTCGCGCTCGGGTTGAAGCCGTTCAAGTTGATCTCCGAGCTGAATCAGCTCGTGGGTTTCGCCGCGATGAACTCCACGATCGAGGAGCCGGTGGCCCAGAAGGTCGCCGAGAAATACGGGTTCCTCCTCGACATCAAGCATCGCGGCGATGCGGCCGCCCAGGCCGCGGCCAAGGAGAAAAAGGAAAAGAAACCCGAGGAGGACGAGTCAAAGCACCTCGTCACGCGGCCGCCGGTCGTCTGCATTCTCGGCCACGTCGACCACGGCAAGACCACGTTGCTCGATGCGATCCGCCAGGCGCACGTCGCGGCCGGCGAGGCCGGCGGCATCACGCAGCACATCGGCGCGTACCAGATCGAGTACAACAGCCGGAAGATCACTTTCCTGGATACGCCGGGCCACGCCGCGTTCACCAAGATGCGCGCGCGGGGCGCCAGCGTCACCGACGTCGCGATTCTCGTGGTGGCGGCGGACGACGGCTTCATGCCGCAGACCGACGAGGCCCTGAAGATCGCGCTCGCCGAAAAAGAGAATCACCCGGAGAAGTTCGCGCTGATCGTCGCGGTCAACAAGATCGACGTGAAGGGCGCGAACCTGGATCAGGTGAAGAACCAGATGCAGCAGCGCAACATCGCCCCGGAAGACTGGGGCGGCGAGACGATCACCGTGCCGGTTTCGGCGCTGAAGGGCCAGGGGATTACCGAGCTGCTCGACATGATCCTCCTCCAGACCGACGTGCTCGAGCTGAAGGCCAACCCGAAGGCCGAGGCCGCCGGTGTCGTGATCGAGTCGGAGATCGACTTCGGCCGCGGTCCGCTCGCCACCGTCATCGTGCAGCGCGGGACACTGCGGGTCGGCGACGCCATCGTGAGCGGCCAGCACTTCGCGAAGGTGCGCGCGATGTTCGACGACCAGGGCAACAATTTGAAGGAAGCGGGCCCGGCCACGCCGGTCCGCGTGATCGGCTGGAGCGGCACGCCGGACAGCGGCGCGACGTTCAAGGCGGTCAAGAATGCGCGCGAAGCCGAGAAGATCGCCGAGGAAGAGCAACTGCGGATCAAGAAGGAGGCGACGACCGCCGCCGCCGTGCCCAAGGAGGTTTCAGTCGAGCAGCTCTTCGCGAACATCGCCGCCACCCAGGCCAAGGTTCTCAAGGTCATCGTCAAGACCGACGTGTTCGGATCCTCCGAGGCGGTGCGCAACATCCTCGAGGGAATCAAGAGCACGAAGGTCTCGCTCGAACTCGTTTCGATCGAGGTCGGCCTCATCACGAAGAACGACATTGCGATGGCGGCCTCGACCGGCGCGCTCGTGATCGGCTTCCACACGAAGCTCGAGACGGGCGTGAACCCGCTCGCCAAGCATCACGGCGTGCGCATCGAGACCTACGACATCATTTACGAGATGGGCGACAAGGTCCGCGAAATGATGGCCGACCTGCTCGATCCCGACATCAAGGAAATCAAGACGGGCGCGGCGGAAGTCCGCCAGGTCTTCCCGCTGGCGAAGGGTTTTGTCGCCGGCTGCCTCGTCACCGAGGGCAAGATCAACCGCGGAGCCGCGGCGCGCCTGCGCCGGGGCAAGGAAGCCGTGCACGAAGGGAAAATTGGCACGCTCAAGCGCTTCAAGGACGACGCCAACGAGGTCCGCGCCGGGCTCGAATGCGGCATCAAGCTCGACGATTTCAACGGGTACCAGGCGGGCGATGTGATCGAGTGCTTCGAGGTGCAGAAGGTCAGGGCGTCGTTGTAACGATTGCGGATTTCGGATTGCGGATTTCGGATTAGAGTCTGTTGCAATCCGCAGTCCGCACTCCTCAATCCGCAATTCCCATGTCCAACCGCACTGTCCGCGTCAACGAGCTCGTCCAACGCGAGATCAGCGACTACCTGCGGAAGCGGTACCAGTCGGAGGCCGTGGCCATCACCATCACCGAGGTGCGCGTGGCGCCCGATTTGCGGGACGCGCGGGTTTTCGTTTCGGTGATCGGTTCGGAAGAAAAGGGGAATGAAAGGCTCGGGTGGCTCCGCTCGAAGGCGCCGGAAATCCGCGCGGAGATTGGCCGCCGGATCGTGCTGAAGTACCTGCCGAAGTTCGAGTACGTGCTCGACGAGTCGGCCGTCCGCAGTGCGCGCATCCTGCAGGTCATCGAGGAGATTGAGCATCCGCGGGAGAAGAAGTCCGAATGAATTTCACGATGCCGTTCACCGCGGAGAGGTGGGGCCGGTTCTCCGAACCGGCCTGGCCGCAGAGCCACGCCTGCGCGTGTTTCGCGTCGGACGCGCGTCAACTCAGGCCCGCGCGGAGAGCGGGCCCCACCGAATCGTAAGTGCACAAACACTTCCCACATCTCTCCGCTGAATTCGGCCGGCTGCTCGCGCGCATCGCCGGGCGGAAGATCGCCGTAATCGGCCACGCGCGGCCGGATGGCGATTGCATCGGTTCGCAGGTGGCGCTCGCGCGCGTGCTGGCGCAGCGGGGCCACGACGTGATCTGCGTGAACCCCGACCCCGTGCCGCGGCGCCTGCGGTTCCTGGTCGATGGCATGCCGTTTCACCGGACCGACGATGTGCTGAAGACAACCGAGGAGCGCGCGGCGATTTTTGTGGACTGCGCCGATCACGCGCGCGGCGGCGAGCGACTGAAGGGCCGCTATCCGGCCCCCGTGGCGGTGATCGATCACCACCTGTCGAACGTGGGCTACGCCGAATTCAACCTGGTGGATGCCCAGTCGGCGGCGACGTGCGAGATACTCGCCGGCGTTTTTCTCGACAACGCCCTGGCGATCGATGCCCGGAGCGCGCAGGCGCTTTTCACCGGCATTCTGACCGACACGGGACAATTTCGGTTCAACTCGGCGTCGCCGCGTTGCTTCGAGCTGGCGGGCGAACTCGTGGCGCGCGGCGCGAAGCCGGCGGAAGCGGGTTACGAGCTGTACGAGCGCGAGACCGAGGGGAAGCTGCGGCTGCTGCAGCAATTCCTCGCCTCGCTGAAGCTGGAATGCGGCGGCCAGGTGTGCACCGGCATTTTGCGGCCGGGCGTGTTCGAGGAGACCGGCTCGAATTCCGAGGACACCGAGGGCCTGGTCGACTATGCGCGGAGCATCGAGGGCGTCGCAATCGGCGCCTTGATCGAGGAGCGCCCGGACGGGACGGTGAAGGCCAGCCTGCGCGCGAAGGATCCGGCGTATCGCGTCGATCTGATTGCGGGCCAGTTCAACGGCGGCGGTCATGCCTGCGCGGCGGGGTTGAATCTCAAGACCGGAACGGAGAATTTCTACGCCCGGCTGGTGGCCGCGTGCGCGGAGCGGATTGCCGCGGTGGAAGTCGCCAAGGGAGCCCGGAGCGCATGAGTGCGATCGAGTTTCTGTTGGCAGGGCGAGGCTTCCCCGCCGAGCAGCTTCGAAGGTGGACGGAGACCGCCGGGCGCCGTCGACTGGCGTCCGGGGGAAGAACGCGCCCGGAGGTCGCGTTCCACCTCATTGCTACTGCGTGGTTCCGGGTTAGGCTCCGGGCCCGGCTCACCGGGGACGGTTCGCCCGGCGTTTCCTGCCGCTTGGATCGTAACTAATTTATTTTCGTTCGCGCCATGCTTGTTCCCCCGAAGGAGATGGAGGGCATCCTGCTCGTCGACAAACCGCGCGACCACACGTCGCACGACGTCGTCGCCCGCCTGCGCGGCAAGCTGAAGATGAGACGCATCGGCCACGCGGGCACGCTCGACCCGATGGCCACGGGTCTGCTGATCATCCTCGTCGGCAAGGCCACGCGCGTCTCGCAGTACCTCATCAGCCTCGACAAGGAGTACGAGGGCACGGTCGAACTGGGCAAAGTGACCGACACGCAGGACGCCGACGGCGAGGTGATGGAAACGCGGCCGGTCCCGCCGCTGACCGAGGCGCAGGTGCGCACGGCGCTGCAAACGTTTCTCGGCGACCAGTACCAGCTGCCGCCGATGTACTCCGCGATCAAGATCGACGGCGTGCCGCTGTACAAGAGTGCGCGGAAGGGCGAGGACATCGTCCGCGAGCCGCGCTTCATTCGCGTGATGAGCTGGGACCTGACGCGGTTCGAGCTGCCGCGGTTTGATTTTCGTCTGCGCTGTACGAAGGGCACGTACGTCCGCACGCTGGCGCACGACCTCGGGCAAAAGCTGGGCTGTGGCGCGCATCTGGCGGCGCTGCGGCGGACGGCGACGGACAAGTTCAATGTGTCGCAGGCGCTGACCATCGAGCAGATCCAGGCGATGACGCTGCCGGAAATCGAGAAGCGGTTGATTGCGCCGCGGGATGCGGTGCCGAGCTTGGCGTTGTGAACATGAGCCGGACGCGCGCGCACGCCACGGTGCTCGTTGGAGCGGCGGTCTGTGACCGCCGATTTGAGCATTATGCGCCGAGGGGTCGGCGGTCACAGACCGCCGCTCCAATCAGGCAATGATGCTTCCGACCCAACTCTCCTCGGTCGACCAGGCGGCGGAACTGCCGGCGCGTTCGCTGCATCTGGCGATTGGCATGTTCGATGGCGTCCATCTCGGCCATCGCGCGGTGGTCGAGGCCGCCGTGCACTCGGCCCGCGTGAACGGCGGACTGGCGGGCGTCCTGACGTTCTGGCCGCACCCGAGCGCGCTCTTTCAGCCGGAGAACCCGACGAAACTGATCCAGGACGCGGCGACCAAGTCGCGACTGCTGCTGGCGCTCGGGGTCGATGTCGTGATCACGCAGCCGTTCACGCCGGGACTCGCCGCTGTCACGGCCGAGGAGTTCTTGCCGTGGCTGCAGCACCGGCTGCCGCGGCTCGCCACCGTCTACGTCGGGGAGAACTTCCGGTTCGGCCACCAGCGACGGGGCGACGTGGCCTCGCTGGTCGCGAGCGGCCGCCAGCGCGGCGTGCGGGTTTTCAGCGCGCCACGGGTGAATCTCGACGGCGAGCCGATCAGCAGCACGCGGATTCGCGGGCAGCTCGAGCGCGGCGACATCGCGGCGGCGAACGCGCTGCTGGGCTATCACTATTTTGCGGAGGGCGTGGTCACGGCCGGCAAGCGACTCGGCCGCACGATCGGTTTTCCGACGCTCAATCTGCAGTGGTCACCGCAGCTGCGGCCGCGCCTCGGCGTGTACGCCGTGCGGGTGAGCGGACCACGTTCCCCGCAGCCGCGGCCGGCGGTCGCGAACTACGGGCTGCGGCCCACCGTGGAAAATGCGAGCGAGCCACGGCTCGAGGCGCATCTGTTGGGAGATTGCCCGTTCAGCGAAGGCGACGAGATCAAAATCGAGTGGCTGCAGTTCCTGCGGCCGGAGGCGAAGTTCGCGAACGTCGAGGAACTGCGCGCACAGATTGCGCGGGACCGCGCGGCGGCGCTGGAGTATTTCGACCGGTGAAAGAACGCAGGGCACTGAACCCTCACGTAGCGCGGTCCACCTGACCGCGGTTTGACGACCAGAAATATGGCCCGACCTGCGCGGTCAGGTTGACCGCGCTACGCGCAAATTACCTAATCGGAGATTCACCCGCCCGCCTGCGGCGCGAACAGGATTTCCCACGCACCGTCTTCGCGCGCGCGAGGGGTTGCGGTGTAGCCGCGCTGGCCCAGCAAATCGTAAAGTGGCCGCGGCTCGATCGGCGCGATCAAGCGCAACGCCTGGCCGGGCTGCAGCCGGTTGACCGCGGCGAGGATGATCGGCAGCGGCGGCTTGCGCGCGGCAAACAGCGGCCGCACGTCCAGTTCCAGGGGTTCAGGCGAGTTCATGCGGACCGAGAAACGAGGCTTGATCCTGCCGGCCGCTCGCGGCGACATTTTTCCGATGGCCAAATCGCCTGATTCGCTTCAAGCGCTGCGGCGCACCGCGCTGCTGGCAACGCTGCGGCAAACCCAGATGTTCGCCGATCTCTCGAGCGAGAACCTGGCCGCGGTGGCCGACGTGTGTTCGGTGCGCGCGCTGCAAAAGGGCGAGACGCTGTTTCGCGAAGGGGACAAGGCGGAGGGATTCTACGTGCTGCAAACCGGCGCGATCAGCGTGTTCAAGCTCACGCCGGACGGGCGCGAGCAGATCATCTGCGTGTTCCGGCCGCCGGAAAGTTTTGCCGAGGTGACCCTGGCCACGGTCGAGGTCTATCCGGCCAATGCGGTCGCGCTCGAGAATTCCACGGTCGTCGTGGTGCAGCGCACGGGATTTCGCGAGCTGATCGTGCGGAAGCCCGAGCTCTCGCTCTACATGCTGGCGTCGATGAGCCTGCATTTGAAACACCTCGTGCAGACGCTGCAGGACTACAAGGGCCGGCAGATCGAGGCCCGGCTGGCCGATTGGATGCTGCGGCACACGCCGGAGGGGGCGGACTCGTACGACTTGCCGATGTCGAAAAAGACGCTCGCCGGCCAGCTGGGGGTCACGAGCGAAACATTGTCGCGGACGTTCGCCCGGTTCCGGGAGGAGGGCCTGATTCGGGTCGAGGGTCCGCGAATACATCTGCTCAACGTGCCGGGGTTGCGGGCGTACCTGGAAGTGGGGGTCTGACACTTTTCAGTGGAGAGTGAGTGCCGGCTGGTGGCGCGAGCTACAACGCGGTCAATGCGCCAAAGGCGCACAAGTCTGACCGCGCATGGTGGGCGAAATTCCCGGTTGGGTGAGGCGCGGTCAGGTTCACCGCGCTACGCGGGAAGATGGCCGGAATCTTTGATAACCTGGCGCCATTCGGGTGTGATGCCTTTCACCGCTCGACGCGGAATCCGGCTCCCGGTTCGAAACTAATCACGTGCAGCCGGCGGGGTTCGGCGCGAATCGAGCCGGACCAGCGCTGGGGCTGCGAGTTCGGGCCGGTGACCAGTTCGATCGCGATGGCGTGCGCGCCCGGCGCGAGCGGCGCGCGCCACTCATCGAGCGCCGGTCCGTCGCGCGAAATGCCTTTCGCGGTGAAGCGCCGTTCCTCCGTGGTGCCATCGATCGAAACACGCACGAGGATGTCGGCGCGGTGCGGTTTCTCGACGGAACGGCCGCGCATGTGAATCGGTTTCGATAGATCGGCGACGGCGTTTGGCGAACTCCCCTCGGCGCGATCGCCGACGGCGCGGAACGAGAAGATGAATTCGGGCGCGGATGAAACCGGGTTGGTCACCTTCAGCTGGCTCGGTGCCACCGTCGCGAGTCCCAGTGCGACGACGATGACTCCGCCCACGAGCCAGGCCGGCCAGCCGACTCGGCCGGAGACAAACGGCGGTGCGGCGTTGCCGCAAAACGCGTTGGCCGCGAGCGTGAACGCACCCGGTCGCGCCGGATCGAAATCAAGGACCCGCCAGCCGGCGGAGGCGCCGGCGCGGGCGGTGCGGAACGGGGGCGCGCGTTCGCCGGCGAGCCGGGCTTCGACCCACCGGTTGCCGTCGCGGGCGGCCGCTTCCGCGCGTGCGTCGCGGACAATCAGCACGCCGCGCGTGCCGGACTGCAGGAGTCTTTCGACGAGTCTTGGCCGAATCCAGGAGGCGGTCGGAACGGCGTGAACCTGGTAACCGGGCAACCGGTCGCGCCAGCGGGCGAGTTGCACCAGGCCGAGCGCGCCATCGATGTCCGCCGCGACCAACGCGACCCAGGGCGAGCGTCCGCTGCGGCGGTCGGCGGCGGTTTCCACCTCGAGCC
>Ga0082335_1008086_pt1 | contig 12242 bp, 12 predicted proteins | sample Subgrocontami58m_FD_72375 | JGI IMG/M metagenome (GOLD analysis project Ga0082335, IMG submission 72375) | Subsurface groundwater microbial communities from S. Glens Falls, New York, USA - GMW37 contaminated, 5.8 m (SPADES assembly) (version 2) ...
GTCGGCTCGAACGGCGAGACGACGTGAAGCTGAGGCATTGTGCTCACTACCTGCCTGGCGCACGGATGTACGAGAAGATGATACCACGCGGCGGCGCGAGGGCTGATCCCTGAAGCCCCTGGTGTCCCGTCTTGTTAGTCATCTGCCAGTTCTGATGCCTTGCTGCGTGGAATTCACACCTCTACTTACGGGAGATACCTCATCCCCTTGCCCACTTCTTCCTTCGGCTTCGCTCAGGACAGGCTCTGCAGGAGAAGGGGAGAAACAGGTCGAATCTGGGAGGACACCCTTCGGCTACGCTCTCCGAACAAAGTATCGGAGTCCGCTCTGCGGATGCGGACAGGGCAGGCTCTCCCAGACCCTCCGGCGGGGCTGCGCCCCTGCACCTGCTTTTTGCTTGGGCGCTACTGTGTTCTCTTGCTTTTTGCAAGGCACGGGAAGTTGTAGATGACAGAGGGATACCCCTCTGGTCGCGCTCTGCTCAGAGAGAGGTAGGCTCTATGACTCCGGCATCTCTCTGCGGACGGGCTGTATCTCCGTGGCGTCATATCACGCATGTCCAGAATAGGATCGCTGAAGTCCCCGCGCCCGCCGTTATCGTATAACATGGAAGAGACGACTATTGGAACGGGCGGACCCGCGCACGTGGCCGCGCTGTGCCCCTCGGCGGGCACGACCTCGCTCAGTTCACGCGTCGGGGAGGGATGAATGGCTACCTACAAGTATGTGATCGTGGGCGGCGGCATGACGGCGGACGCCGCGGTCAAGGGCATCCGCGAGGTTGACCCGGACGGCTCCATCGGGCTTGTGAGCGACGAGAATGACGCTCCGTACAAACGCCCGCCGCTCTCCAAAGGGCTGTGGAAAGACACGCCCCTGGAGAGTATCTGGTGCAAGACGGACAGTCGGGGCGTGACGCTGCACCTGGGCCGCAGTGTCCAGAGCATTGACCTCCGCAGGAAGCAGGTCGCGGACGACCAGGGCGGCGTCTATACGTTCGACAAGCTGCTTCTGGCGACCGGCGGCACGCCCCGTCGGCTGCCGTTCGGCGGCGACCGCGTCATCTACTTCCGCACGCTGCGGGACTATCGAGCGTTGCGCGCGCTCGCGGATCAGGGTCGCAAGTTCGCCGTCATCGGCGGCGGCTTCATCGGCGCGGAGATAGCGGCGGCGCTCGCTATGAACCAGAAGGACGTGACGATGGCCTTCCCTGAGGAGGGGATCGGCGCACGCGTCTTCCCCCGCGCTCTGTCGCTCTTCCTGAACGACTACTATCGGCAGAAGGGCGTCACCGTGCTGGAGGAGCACCTCGTCATCGGGCTGGAGGATGAGGGCAAGCGACTGGCGCTGCGACTGCGCGCGACGAAGGACTCCCCGGAGCGCAGACTGCTCGTGGACGGCGTGGTCGCGGGCGTCGGCATACAGCCCAGAGCGGAGCTTGCCGAGAAGGCGGGCCTCGCGGTGGACAACGGCATCGTCGTTGACGAGACGCTGCACGCGGGCCACCCCGACATATTCGCGGCGGGCGACGTGGCGGCCTTTCCCAGCCCGGCGCTGGGCAGGCGCGTCCGCGTGGAGCACGAGGACAACGCGAACACGATGGGGCGCTTCGCCGGACGGGCGATGGCGGGCAAGGCGGAGCCGTACCGCCATCTGCCGTTCTTCTACTCCGACCTGTTCGATCTGGGCTACGAGGCGGTGGGCGAGCTGGACTCGCGGCTGGAGACGGTGGAGGACTGGAAGGAGCCGTACCGCGAGGGCGTCGTATACTATCTAAAGCAGGGCCGAGTGCGAGGCGTCCTCTTGTGGAACGTTTGGGACCAGGTTGACGCGGCCCGACGCCTTATCGCCGAGCCGGGGCCGCACACCCCCGTGAGCCTGAAAGGACGCCTGCCGGCTGCAAAATAACACAAGGAGAGACTGATGGCTATTGATATTGACTCGGAGGACAAAGAGTTCCTCGCCGCGATGGAGCTGCACCGGCGCAACATATCGCCTCCGCAGCGACACAAGTTTGAAGGCTACATCGCCGAAATCCTGACGGCGTGCGGCATGGACGTGAATACCCAGGGGACACGGGAGACGCCCCAGCGCTTCATCCAGGCGCTGATTGACGCGACCGAGGGGTATGAAGGCGATCCCAAGCTGCTCAAGGTGTTCGATACGGAGTGCCAGGGCGGGCCCGACTGCAAGCTGAGCCAGGTGATCGAGGGGCCGATAACGACCTTCGCACTGTGCGAGCACCACGCCCTGCCTTTCCACGGGCGGGCCTATGTCGGCTACATACCGCACAACCACATCATCGGCATCTCCAAGCTCACGCGCCTCGTGCGGCTGTTCGCCAAGCGGTTCACGGTGCAGGAGCGCATGGGCAAGCAGATCGCGGACGCTCTTGACACCATGCTGGAGCCGCACGGCGTGGCGGTGTACCTGGAGGCGCATCACCTGTGCACGCAGATGCGCGGCGTCCGCGAGGTCATGCCGCTGACGCGAACGACGTTCTGGCGCGGCGCGTACGAGAACGACCCCGCGCTGCGCGCCGAGTTCTACGTGGCGTGCGGGCTGCAGCGGTGAGCGGCATCACCCCTCTGGAGTCGCTCTACGACGAGCCTCGTGACGAGGCCGTCGCTGCGCCTCTCCCCGCGGAGCTGGCGCGCCTCTACGGGCAGCTCCAGTTTCCCGCTCACCCGGGCCGTCCCTACGTTATCAGCAACTTCGTCGCGACGCTGGACGGCGTGACGGCGCTTGGCGACGAGTCGGGCGGCGGCGCCATCAGCGGCTTCAGCATTCACGACCGCATGGTGATGGGGCTGCTGCGCGCCGTGGCCGACGCCGTGGTCATCGGCGCGGGAACGCTGCGCGCCGACCCGGCCCACATCTGGACCTCGGAGTCCATATACGCTCCGCTCGCCGCCGAGTACCGTGCGCTGCGCGCCGCGCTGGGGAAGCCGCGACCGCCGCTCACCGTCATCGTGACGGGGCGCGGGAGCGTGGACACGGCGTTGCCGGTCTTCCAGTCGGGTCAGGCTCCCGTGCTGGTCGTAACGACGCCCCAAGGCGCAGCGGAGCTACGGAAGCGCGGCCTCCCGCCGTCGTGCGCGATGGCGGTCGCGGGCGACGACGGCCCCATCACCGCGCGAGGTGTCGTGGACGCCGTCGCGCGGCATCAGCGGAGCGACATCATCCTCGTCGAGGGTGGCCCGCGCCTGCTGGGCGCGTTCTTCGACGAGCGCCTTCTCGACGAGCTGTTCCTGACGCTCGCGCCGCAGGTGGCGGGGCGGGACGCTGGCGTCGAGCGGCCCGGGCTGGTGGCGGGCAGGCTGTTCGCGCCGGAGCGGCCCGTGTGGGGGCGGCTGCTGAGCGTGAAGCGCGGCGGCTCGCACCTGTTCCTGCGGTACGGGTTCGGGGAGAAGGACTAGGCTCTGTTGGCAATCTGTATTTACCCGCTCGTGGTGAGCCTGTCGAACCATGAGCGGGAAGGGAACATCCCCCGCTCACCCTGAGCTTGTCGAAGGGCGAGCGGGAACGTCCACAGAGTCTAGGCACTAAGTGTTGGAGACTGGTTTGTCGGTCTTGTGGATATGGTCTATAAGCTTTTGTGCTGCCGCCTTGATGTTAGGAGTTTGTGTCTTGATCTTGTCTCCCTCAACAATGTTGCCCTGCCAAAAAGCGTCGGACCGATCCCAAGAAATGGAACGAAGGGGCTCCAGAGTTTGTACTAACGTCACTTCTAGTGAACCAGTTTTTACATCCTCCAAGTCCTTCAGCACCCTGAAGGAAAGCAGTCCGAGGGCGTTGAGTGCTGCGGCGGACAAACTTACGGAGCGTGTTGCACGGATTTCTTTCATCGCTGCATAAACTTTGTCCCCCTCAGGTCCCTTTGGTTTGGGCAAATCTGCGATTTTTTTCCACTCTGGAATGATGTCCGTGAGCACCTTCAAGAAGATAACTTGACGCTCCACCCATCTGTTGAAGGCGCTTGGATCCGAGATGGCATCTTGCGCGTGCTTGGCGAATGCAGGGTCGGGCAGGGAAGGGGTGCCTGTGAGGCCGGTTTTGACGTACTGCCTCACTTGGTTAACTAAGAACAACCACGAACTTAAGATGGACAGATTCTTCGAGGTGGCATCGATTCTTTCTTTGAAAAGCGGCACCTTATTGCAGAGCTCGAAAACCGCTTTATTGCTAGGTTGCCTGAGTTCGTAAACAGATAAAAGCGATGGCGGAAGGGGTTTTGTTTTCCCAGCGTCGGCAAAATCTTGATGAATCTGACTCAAATCTTCTTCGACAGTGATCATTATTGGGACGCCGTCGTTCATAAATCGATCCCCTTCCTCTGTTCCGCGCATCTTATCCACGACGTTCCTAATGGCCAAGAACCTGTGCTGTCCGTCCGTGATTTGCAAAGCTGCCTCATCTGGAAGCACAGCGTAGCCAGTAACGGCCCCGGCCATTCCTCTGGGAAGGTAGACCTCGATGCCCTTCGTCGCATTCAGTGTCATTCCCGGAATGATGAACTTGTCGTTCTTTTGTATGGCTCGCAGCAAGTATTCTTCGATGACTCGGACGTGCTCCCTGATCACTGGCCGATTAAGGGTATTGACCGCATCCGCAGCCGTCGTGCCCTTGTCCGTGGCGTGGTACTGAAGGACGCGACATAGCACACGAATTGGAAGCACGCCGGAAAGCACGGTTCTTGGGCCCTGCCTGAAGACCCTTACGGGCAAAACCTCATGGTGAGTGTCAAGAGCGATTTCTTGTGCCCGCAACTTGGCTGCATCCGCAGTACCCTCAACCTCGTGGATTATGGCACCAAGTCCATCTGTGGTAACCATGACATGCACCTCCTCTTTCCAAGATGTTACTTTAGCACGTTACACGCTTTATTACAATAGTGCAAAAATACCAAAATGCACGTGCAATCTAACCATGGGCACGTGCCATATCGTGGTAAATCTGAGGTGGAACATCGTGCTTTTGGTCGAGGCCAGAGCGTAGGAGCTAGATGCGTACCGCCACGCCGTGCTCCGCCAGGTAGCGCTTGACCTGCGCGATGGTGTACTCGCCGTAGTGGAAGATGCTCGCCGCCAGCACCGCGTCCGCCTTGCCCGCGACGATGGCGTCGTACAGGTGCTCCGGCGTGCCCGCGCCGCCGCTGGCGATGACCGGCACGGTGACCGCCTCCGAGACCGCCTTCAGCATCTCCAGGTCGTAGCCCGTCTTGTGGCCGTCCGCGTCCATGCTCGTGAGCAGAATCTCGCCCGCGCCGAGGCTCGCGCCGAACTGCGCCCACGTCACCGCGTCCAGCCCCGCCGGCTCGCGCCCGCCGTAGATGCAGACCTCCCAGCGGGAGTCGGGGGACAGCGCCGCCGGGCTGCACGAGGACGGGGCCTTCGGCGTCGCTAGCCGTCGCGCGTCAATAGCAAGGACGATGCACTGGTTGCCGAAGCGGTGCGCCCCGTCCATGATGAGGTTGGGGTCGTGGCACGCCGCCGTGTTGATGGCGACCTTGTCGGCCCCCGCCAGCAGCATCTGGTGCATGTCCTCCACCGAGCGGATGCCCCCGCCGACGGTGAGCGGGATGAACACCTGCTCCGCCACGCGCTTCACCACCTCCACCATCGTGTCACGGTGCTCGGCGCTGGCGGTGATGTCCAGGAAGACGAGCTCGTCGGCGCCCTGCTTGTCGTAGTACGCGGCCAGCTCCACGGGGTCGCCGGCGTCGCGCAGGTTGACGAAGGACGTGCCCTTCACGACGCGGCCACAGTCCACGTCCAGGCAGGGGATGATGCGTTTGGTCAGCATGGGCTCCTACCTCACCCCCTCGGTCCCCTGCTCCTCAAGGAGAGGGGGACGACAAAAACGTCCCAGGGGACACCCCTGGAACCTCGGCGGGGGCAAGCCCCTGCGCCTCGTTTGACGGCTTGCGAGCCGGGAGTAGAGCGTGGGCGTGTGGGGCGCGTCTCCTCTACTGCTGTGGCGCGCCGACCTGCAGCTTGACGGCCATTCCCTTCTGCTTGTCCTGAGCGAACGGGCTGAACAGGTCGTATGTGCCGCGCTCCAGGCGCACGGAGAGCACGTCCGAGCCGCCAGGCTCGATCTGCCGCGTCTGCTGCTGGACGCCCGGCCCCTCCACGCGGAGGATGTGGGGCATGGCGCCGTTGTTGCTGACCAGGAACACCACCTCGCCCGGAGGACGCTGCGTGTCCTTGATCTCCAGCCTCCACTCCTGGAGGCTGACGCGGACTTCTTCCCCCTGCTGGGCGCATCCCGCGGCCAGAAGCGCGAGGACGACCATGCCGCAGGCGATGAGCGCTATGCGTAACTTCATATCTGCATCGAAAACGTGCCATCCATTGTAGCGCCGCGCGTGGCGGTCTGACAACAGGGCGCGCCAGGCTCTCGGCGCGGCGGTAGTGCATCAGCTAGGTCGTCGTCATTCCGGCGGAAGCCGGAATCCATCAGAGCATCTCCCTCACGCACGTCTCTGGACACCGGCCTTCGCCGGTGTGACGGGTAGAGTCCCATTCCCTACCACGGCAAACTGAACCACTACCGGCAAAGCAGTCTTGTTGACAGGCCCACGCAGCGGTGGTAGGCTGGGCTTAGACCCATACCCCCTGGGTAGGGGTTCATAAGGAAGAGTAGGGGCTGCGGGACCAGACAACAAGGGGGACAGATGCAGACCAACACGCGCGCGGAATGTCTCAAGCGCCTCAGCTTCATCGAGGGGCACCTGGCGGGCATACGCAAGATGATCGAGGAGGACAAGTACTGCGTGGACGTCCTCCGGCAGACCTACGCCGTCCGCAAGGCCATCGAGAAGATGGAGGCGCTGATGCTGGAAGGCCACATGCATTCGTGCGTGGTGGAGGGCATCAGGGACGGGCGCGAGAAGGAGATCGTCGGCGAGCTGATGGAACTGTACAACGTGGGCAGGAAGTAGGAGGCGCGCCGTGACGATTCAGACGAAAGACAGGCAGGAGGTCGTGCTCCCCGTGGAGGGTATGACCTGCGCCTCCTGTGTCATGCATATCGAGGAGGCGCTCAGGGAGGTGCCCGGCGTGCAGGTCGCCGAGGTGAACCTGGCGACCGAGAAGGCGCGTGTCGAGTTCGACCCGGCGCGGGCGAAGCCGGAGGCGCTGGTGAAGGCCGTGCAGGACGCGGGCTACGGCGTGCGCGCGGAGAAGGCGACGCTCGGCATCGGCGGGATGACCTGCGCCTCGTGCGTCGCGCGGCTGGAGGAGGCCATCGGCGGCGTGCCGGGCGTGCTCTCCGTCAGCGTCAACCTGGCGACCGAGCGCGCGCAGGTGGAGTACGTCCCGGGCGTCGCGGGCAAGGAGGCGTTCCGCAGGGCCATCGAGGACGCGGGCTATCAGATGCTCTCCGCGGAGGAGGGCGACGCCGTGGAGGCGGAGGCGCGGCAGAGGGCGCGCGCCATGCGCACACTCAAGCGCAAGCTCTTCGTGGCGCTGGGGCTTGGCGCGCTCATCCTGCTCGGCTCCTGGCCCGTCGTTCCGGGTTTCCGCGACCTGCCCATGCAGGCCCAGTTTCTGGCCCTCTTCGCGCTGGCGACGCCCGTCCAGTTCTGGGCGGGCTGGCAGTTCTACACGGGCGCGTGGGGCGCGGCGAAGCACCGCACGACGAACATGAACACGCTCATCGCCGTGGGCACCTCCGCCGCGTACCTCTACAGCGTCGTCGCCACCTTCGCCCCGTCGCTCTTCGAGACGGCGGGTTTCAAGCCGGAGGCGTACTTTGACACCGCCGCGCTCATCATCGGCCTCATTTTGCTGGGGCGCTACCTGGAGGCGAAGGCCAAGGGCGAGACCTCCGAGGCCATCAAGAAGCTCATGGGCCTCCAGCCGCGGACGGCGCGCGTCGTTCGGGGCGACGCGGAGGTCGAGATACCCATCGCGCAGGTGGCGGCGGGCGACGTCGTCGTCATCCGCCCCGGCGAGCGCGTGCCCGTGGACGGCGAGGTGACGGAGGGACGCTCCGCCGTGGACGAGTCCATGCTCACCGGCGAGAGCATGCCGGTGGAGAAGGGCGCCGGGACGCCGGTGTACGGCGGCACGCTGAACAAGACGGGCAGCTTTAAGTTCAAGGCGACGAAGGTAGGCCGCGCGACGGTACTCTCGCAGATCATCAAGCTGGTGGAGGAGGCCCAGGGCTCCAAAGCCCCCATCCAGCGTCTTGCGGACAAGATATCCAGCTACTTCGTGCCCGCGGTCATCGGCATCGCGGCGCTCACGTTCGTCATCTGGATGCTCGTGGGGCCGGAGCCGCGCCTGACCTATGCCCTGCTGAGCTTCGTCGCGGTCGTCATCATCGCGTGCCCCTGCGCGCTCGGCCTCGCGACGCCCACCGCCATCATGGTGGGCACGGGCAAGGGGGCAGAGCACGGCGTGCTCATCCGCAGCGCCGAGGCGCTGGAGACGGCGCACAGGCTCAAGGCGGTTGTGCTGGACAAGACGGGTACCCTGACGCTCGGCAAGCCGTCCGTCACGGACGTGCTGACGGCGGGCGCGGACGAACGGGAGGTGCTGCGACTGGCGGCTTCGGCGGAGCGCGGCTCCGAGCACCCGCTGGGCGAGGCCATCGTGGGCCGCGCGCAGGAGCTTGGCCTGGCGCTGGCGGAGGCGACGGAGTTCGCGGCGGTCCCGGGCCACGGCATTCAGGCGCGGATTGACGGCCACGCGCTGCTGCTGGGCAATCGCAAGCTGATGGCGGACCGCGCGGTGGCGCTGGACGGGCTGGGCGAGCGCGCGGAGCAGCTTTCGGCGCAGGGCAAGACGCCCATGTACGTGGCCGTGGACGGGCGCATGGCGGGCGTGATCGCCGTCGCGGACACCGTCAGGCCGGAGTCGAAGGAGGCCGTGGCGCGACTGCACCAGCTCGGCCTGGAGGTCGTGCTGCTCACGGGCGACAACCGCCGCACGGCGGAGGCCATCGCGAAGGAGCTTGGCATTGACCGAGTGCTGGCGGAGGTGTTGCCGGAGCAGAAGGCGGAGGTCATCAGGCAGTTGCAGGCGGAGGGCAAGGCGGTGGCGATGGTCGGCGACGGCATCAACGACGCGCCCGCGCTGGCGCAGGCAGACGTGGGCATCGCCATCGGCACGGGCACGGACGTGGCGATGGAGGCGGCGGACATCACGCTGATGCGCGGCGACGTGCGCGGCGTGGCGGCGGCCATCGCGCTGAGCAAGTCCACAGTGCAAACGATCCGGCAGAACCTGTTCTGGGCGTTCTTCTACAACGTGTTGCTGATACCGGTGGCGGCGGGCGTACTGTACCCCGTGTTCGCCGGCGTCGGCGGCGTGCCCGCGGCGCTGCGGCCCGTGCTCGGCGAGTACGGCTTCCTGAACCCCATCCTGGCGGGCGCCGCGATGGCGTTCAGCTCCGTCTCGGTGGTCAGCAACTCGCTGCGGCTCAAGCGGTTCAAGGTGAAGATGTAGAGGTCTGACCGGCGCGTCACGCCAGTGAAAGGTAAATCTGTGCCTGAACGTGGTAGCGGCAACAGGGCGCGCGTGCGCCGCCCCACGCCCTTCTGGAAACGCGCCCTGCTCCCCGGGGGTCTGGTCTTCCTGGGGATTGCGGTGGTGGCGGCCCTGGTCTGGTTCGGCAGGCCGGAGGGGAACGGCGCCGACGCTCGTGGGGCGGACCTGACGGAAGGGGCTGTCCATATCTTCTACGGTAGCACCTGCCACGACTGCCCGCCCTACGTGGCGGAGCAGGCGATGCCCGCTCTCCGGACGCGCGCGTGGCCGGGGGGCGTCAAGGTGCACGATTTCCTGAAGCCGGAGGAGCGCGGGCTGCTCACACGGATGCTCGACGACGCGGGTTTCGGTTCGCCGCCGGCAGACGTGGCCCGCGTCTTCGCTCCGGCGACATTCCACGTTGCGCTTCTGCCTCTGGAGCAGGGCAAGGTCATCCTTCTGGGACACCCGCCGGAGAGCCTGCTGCGGGACGTGCTGTCCCTGAGCAACCCGCCGCCCAGGCTGGTGGTCGGCCAGGAAGAGATGCACGGTGCGCCCACCAAGTACGAGGTCTGGGACTTTCAGGGGGCCGTGGCGAGCTTCTCCATCCGGACGCCCCTGAAGGACGCTCTTGCCAAGATGAGCGCCTCACGGTAGGCGCGGGAGACGCGGCGTGCTGCCAAACGACGTCCTGTTGCCAATGGTCCTCACGTCCGGGCTTCTGGACGGGGTCAACCCCTGCGCGTTCGCCGTGATGGGGTTCCTCCTGGCCTTCCTGTTCGCGGTGGGCCAGGCGAGGCTGCAGGTCCTTCAGGTGGGCGCGGCCTACATCGTGGGGATGTACCTGACCTACTTTGCCATTGGACTGGGCATCCTCGCCGCGCTGTCGTCGCTGGGAGCGCCGCATGTCGTCGCGAGGGTGGGCGCGTGGCTGGTGCTGGCCCTGGGGCTCGTCCAGCTCAAGGACGTGCTGTTTCCAGCGCTGCCATTTCACCTGCGGATGCCCGCGATGGCCTGGGAGAAGACGAAGGGGCTTATGGCAGGCGTCACCCTGCCCTCCGCGCTGGCGCTGGGGGGACTCGTTGGCCTGTGCACGCTGCCGTGCTCCGGCGGCATCTACGTGGCAATCCTCTCCCTGCTGGGGTCGCGCACAACCTATCTCGAGGGCGTTGGCTATCTGGCGCTCTACAACTTCATGTTTGTCCTCCCGCTCATAGGCATTCTTCTGGCTGTCGGGAACCGGCCCGTCGCGCGGTCTCTCGCGGCGTGGGAGCGGCGGAACAATCGAGCGGTGCACCTGGCCGCGGGCCTTGCGATGGTCGCGCTGGGCGTGGCCATTCTGGTGTGGGTTTCCTAGATATGATGTGCGCCTCCAGGCCAGAGGCACGATGAGGGGTGCGCCATGTGCATGATGCATGGACACGGAGACCAGTCCGGCGGCAAGCCGTCCTCCCACTGGCGACGGTGGGGTCCGGTGGGTCTGGTCTTAGTCGCCGCAGCGGTTGCGATTTTTGTCCTGAAGGTGGACGCGTTGACCGTGGGACTCGTGGGGGGAATGCTGGCAATGCACCTGTTCATGCCCCACGGGGCGGGACATGGCGCTGGTCACGGACAGCATTCGGAGGAGCACCATACGGGACCAACGTCTGAGCAAGGCTCATGCCACGCCGGCGCCGACGCCCGGAAGCCGATTGCCGAGCCTGCTGGAACGGGCGTAAAGAAATAGTCGAGAGGGATATTCATGGGACCCATAGTCGTCAACATAGACCCTGTTCTTCTGAGCCTGGGACACATCCACATAGGCTGGTATGGAATCATCGTCACGCTGGCGATCGTCGCCGGCGTCTGGGTCGCGACGCGCGAGGCCAGGCGGCGCGGCGTCTCCACGGACCAGACCCTCGACCTCACCACCTGGGCTGTCGTCGGAGGCCTGATAGGGGCGCGGCTGTTCCACGTGATCGACAAGCTGGACTATTACATGGCGAACCCCCTTGCCGCTCTCGCCATCTGGCAAGGGGGACTGGCCATTTGGGGAGCTATCGCGGGCGGTGCGGTTGCCGCCGCCCTTTATGCGCGGCGACAGGGGCTTCCGCTCGCGCGGATCGCGGACGCGGCGACCCCCGCACTACTCGTCGGCCAGATGATCGGGCGATTTGCCTGCATAATCAACGGCGACTCGACCGGCACTCCCACCGATTTGCCCTGGGCGTTCGTCTATGTGAATCCCGGTTCTATGGTGCCCCCCGAACTTCTTGGCGTGCCGACGCATCCTTATCCCGTCTATGAGATTCTCTGGAACAGCGTCGTTCTCGGCGTTATATGGATTCTGCGGTCACGAGTGAAGAGGGAGGGCGTCCTGTTCCTGACGTACGTGAGCCTGTACGCGGTTGGGCGGTTCGCCCTGAGCTTTGTGCGGCGCGAGGTTATCTGGTTCGGAGGCCTTCAGGAAGCGCAGGTGGTATCGCTGGTCGCCCTGGTCGCCGCTGGGGTTGCGCTATACATCGTTCTTCGCCGGACACAGGTGCACGCCGCGTTGAGCCAGGTGCCCGTGCGGCGCTAGGCGGCAACGCGGCTCTGCTGCGCGCAAGGACGCGCGAGAGTAGAATTCCATCGTGCTCATCAGGACAGCGATGCTCGTGGCGGACCACTTCCGCCGGACCATGAGCGGATGAGAATAGCGAAACACAAAAAGGAGGACATGCACATGGCGGCCATTGACCCGGTCTGCAAGATGACGGTGGACGAGAAGAAGGCGGCGGCCAA
>Ga0082335_1008088_pt1 | contig 12240 bp, 11 predicted proteins | sample Subgrocontami58m_FD_72375 | JGI IMG/M metagenome (GOLD analysis project Ga0082335, IMG submission 72375) | Subsurface groundwater microbial communities from S. Glens Falls, New York, USA - GMW37 contaminated, 5.8 m (SPADES assembly) (version 2) ...
GAGAAAATGACCGCGAGATCGACAAAATAAACTATTTTGAAAATCAGCAAGTTATCGAACGGATGGGCGCGATTTTCAAGACGCTCCGCGGCGCGGGAACGTTTCTTGCGTTTTTCCTCGCCTTCATCGCGGTCCTCGTCACATTCAACACGATCCGCCTTGCGATCTACACGATGCGGGAAGAAATCGGCATCATGCGCCTTGTAGGCGCATCAAGATGGTTTATCCGAGGGCCATTCATCGTATCGGGAATTCTCTACGGGGCGACGTCTGCCTTGATCACGCTCATGATTTTTTTCCCACTCATCTGGCTCGTTTCACCGCGTCTCGCGCTTCTTGTGCCGGAATTCAACATATTCCAATACTTTTTGGATAATCTTATTGTGTTTGCCGTTCTCATGTTCGGCGGGGGAATTGTGATCGGCGTACTTTCCTCCTGGATCGCCATCCGCCGGTATTTGCAGGTCTAGTACTCACGAAAAAACCGATCTGGATTTTTCCCGAAAAATTTGGTATAATCAAACGTGATCCCTAGATAGGATCATTTTTGTTTCCTTCGACGCGTTCAGGATAGAAATGGTGAGCATGCCTGCCCTGAGCTTTGCCGAAGGGTCGAACCATTGCGGGATCGGCTAACGGTAGGCCACATGCCTCTGAAGCATGGTATCTTGGTTCGAATCCAAGTCCCGCAGTCAGTTTACACATTTAAGTAACAAATTACGTAACATATTAAGGAACACTCCATGTCGAGACCGAAGGTAAAGAATAAAAACGTACGAAAGCTCACCCGAATGGGCCGCAAAGGCGGGAGTTTGGGCCTTACGCTTCCCATTGAACTGGTACATGCCTTGGGCTGGAGAGAACGCCAGAAAGTCGTTGTAACCAAACGAGGCAAAACTCTTCATATTGTGGATTGGAAGAAATAGTGTAGTGAATCCAAGTCCGGCAGCCAACATATGATAAGTCAGGTGACTGACTTGCGTATGAATTCATCCCCGTCACGGCATACCGGTTGAGCGCTGTATCCAGAGAAGAAAAGCCGCCTAAAATATGAAACAGTTCTTCTTATCCGTTTGAGGCATAATAAAGATACGCAATTACATGAATTATTCTCGGGTCATACAAGAAATTTTCAGTCAATTCAAAGGCCCAAAATTTTCCGTCAAATTATGGGACGGTAAGGAATATTTTTATGGGACAGGATCTTCCACCACTTTCACGTTGGTTATCGAAGATGAGAAAACCGCTCAACGGCTATTAGCACAAGGCGCCCTTGGTTTCGGAGAGGCTTACATGGAAGGTCGACTCAAAGTTGAGGGCAATTTGGAGGCATATCTTCGGCTTCGACACCAGTTTAAGCATGTCCGTCGTTCTCTACGGCTGATGTGGGCCACTTTTCTTGCTAGCAGAAGCGTGCCTCGAGATAGGAAGGATCAAATTGCATATCACTATGACCTTGGAAACGATTTTTTTCAGATGATTTTGGATCAAGAGACCATGTCTTATTCTGCGGGACGCTACGAAACTGGTTCCGAAGACCTAGCAACCGCTCAGAAAAAAAAGCTTGCATTGATATGCCAATGGCTAAATCTTCCAGCCGGCGCATCAATTCTTGATCTCGGTTCTGGATGGGGTGGATTTGCTCAATACGCAGCAAAAAATATGCAATGGCATATCACCGGATACACGTTGAGTAATGTCCAGCTTGAGTACTGCCAACAGCTTATACGAGCAAACCACTTGGAAGATTTAGTATCGTTTGAATATCGCGACATGATAAAAGACCTTCCCACCGCTCAATTCGACGGAATTGCAATGATTGAATCTATAGAACATATTGGCCAAAAAAGACTCCCACAATTTTTCAATCAACTTCACAAAGTGTTTAAACCGGGTGGGTCGCTGGTCATTCAACTCACTGGCCGTTATAAACCGCGTCCTGTCGATCGCTGGACGTTAAAGTATGTGTTTCCGGGCGGTTATCTGCCAGCCAAAGAAGAGCTTCTTGCTGCTACAAATCAGGCAGGATTTTCTGTCGAAGAATTTCGTGACGATACACCTGATTACCTCCGCACAATGACTGAATGGATAAAAAACCTAGAAAATCATCGTGAAGACATCGAGCGAAAATTTGATCAATCTTTTTATCGGCTTTGGGAGTTGTGGATGCATGGGGCAAAAGTCGCTTTTGAGGTAGGCTCCATGAGTTTGTTCCGTATGCATCTAAGACGTCCAAAATAGTCCTTGCGGATATGTCATTATTCATGTCAAAATAAGGGTATAACCTTTTCAATACAATGATAAACCAACAACTTCTTGATTATATTCGTCAGCAACTCACAACGGGAGTTGCTCGGGATAATATTAAAACCGCACTCCTTTCCCAAGGTTGGTCAGATCAAGACATAGCAGAAGGTTTTTTAAATATTGACAAGATTTCTGTTGCTCCTGCTGTCCCATCACCCACACCAGTTGCAAGCCAGCCGACAATGCCCTTACAACAAACACAAATTTTAAACGAAATGCCAACGCCATCTAGTGTACGGCGTTTTGAATGGTTCATGTATGCAAGCATCGCTGTGGGCGTAGCGACATTACTATTTCGGTACTCACAATTTTTCACTGACTCTGCATTAGTTTTATCATTAGTTTTATCATTGTTGATTCCAGCTTTTACGATATTTGCAAATATACTATGCGTCTGGCTTACTGCTTACAAAAAAGTAAATTGGACACGTTGGTTATTACTTGTTTTACTTCTAACAAACATACCAAGTCTCTTTACCATTTTTATCGGTTTTAGTGCTTTTAATCTTGCTGGTTCTGCTCCGCTTATAGGTATAGGAGCACTTCACCTCTTACAAATTGCACTTCAAATAGCGGCTCTTTGCTTCGTGTTTTCAAAGTCTGCGAATGAGTGGTTTGCTCTTCAACAGACCGCTATGAGTGGTAGCGCTGGAATCAATCAGGACAACACCGTGAATACCATTTGGACAAAGGGCATACCAAAGACCAATAATGTTTTTATGGTCATTTCTCTTCTACTTGTTTTTGGCCTTGATCTTTTGATCATAATTTCGAGTCCTGATCTGCGTTCATTTTGGTATATGATGCTTGGGGTTCTTGCAGTATTTGCAGTTTTCTTTTGTCTTGAGAATTTTGTGTTCCGCAAAAAATTTACTGATAATACTTCGAATTTAGATAAAGGAATATTCGTAGTTGTTGTAATAAGAAATCTTATTTTTTTACTTAACTTTATTCCCTTTATCCAAATATTAGGATTTGTCGCTATTATGAATGCTGGTTGGATTATTGGACTTATTTATCTGGGTTTAATAATTGTTCGATTCAATCAACTAAGAAGAATAAATCCTTAGCTCAAGTTAACTGTTCAACTTTTTCCATTATAACTGCGGCAGCGTGGGCATATGGATTTTCCTCTTGCGTAAGCTTAATAAAACTGGTGTTAATAAAAATATCTTTTGTCTCCAGCGGTTCGCCAAAAGTAACTATGACTTTGTGTTTGCCTGTCCATACGGAAAGAAAGGTCATATCTTCAAGGCCCTGTATTCTGACTGGCAGTATGGGCAGGTTCGTCGTATGCGCAAGGTATCCGATACCTCCGCGTGCCTTTGGTATTTCATGATCTACTTTCTGCTTTCCTGCCGGAAATATGCAAATACTCTCACCTTTATGCGCGAATGCAAGGTGGTGTCGGAGAGCAGTTTCATAATTATTAAGTCCGCTGTACATAGGATAAGCACCCATTAGGCGAAAAAAGAGTCCTCCATAGATTAAACGTTGCCAGCCGCTCTTAGCATAGAAATCTTTCTCGCGGGAACCGAAAACAAGAGGTAGATGCCGGGAGAAAAAGGGAAAGCATGCCACAATGAGAATAGGATCGAGCTGATTCGAATGATTGCTTGCGATAATCATATTACCGCGAATGCGCTTAAGGTGCTCTAATCCTCTAATCTCCAAGTTAGAAAATAGCCATAGTGTCAGCCGAACAGGCCCCCAGGCGAGACGCTGAAATATTATTGGCATGATTCTGTATCGGCGCATAGGGTGATATGTGTATAAGTATAATGGAGAAAAGTGGGTTCCGTAGTATGATTGTAACATATATCATTTTAACAAATAAACGGTCGAGTGTTTTAAAAACATAATTATTATGAACTTACCTGTATTATTGTTTTTCGCGCATAACGTGTTGGCTACCGTCTTATTGGGCGGCAAGTTTGCAAGTAAAAGCGATGCCGTTTTTCGGTTCTTTGGCATCGGTCTTTTGCTAGACGCTTTTGCGTTTGCAATGTGGACAATCGGATATGTCAACTCAGGACAGCTGTTAACGTTCGTTACTTTTGGTGCAGTTGCTTTCCTTATTTCTTTGGTTTTTTTCCTATATGCGTCGCTCCAACAAACGTCCGCAATCACTCGTCTTTTAGTAACAGCCGTTGGCGTCGTTGCTGTCCTTGGAATATTTTACGTCGGAAGGTACGGAGATCCTGCATCAGCATACATTTCTCCAGAAGGATATCTGTTCTTTAACTTGACGCCACTTGTACAGATGCTTTATACATTCGCGCTGGCGCTTGTCTCATTCCCGGTAATTGATCTCGTTGCTTCGAAATTCAAAACACCATATTCTGCACTTGTGCGATATGGCCTTATTGCGGAGGTTGTAGGAGGCATCATGCTTATCACAAGTAAAGACGTTCAGGCTTTGTATATAACCGGTTGGATTATTGGTACCGTGTATTTCGTTCTCTGGACTACGCTGCTTTTCAACCGCAAGGCTTGGTTGAGCGCGAATTAAACTAGCGCTCGAGCCGTTTTGTTTGGCCATACTCTGGTATAGAGTAGGGTTCGCTTTGCATACATGAAAGTATTACTTACAGGGATCACGGGAAACTTGGGCCATGAAGTATCTCTAGATTTGGCACAACGAGGTATCAATCTGATCCCTTTTGTGCGATCCGGAAAGAGTAAAACCATATCGTCTCACCCAATACATTTTGAAGAAGTGATTGAGGGCGATCTGACCGAGGAAAGAGAAATTAGCTTCTCGGGCAGTGTCGATTGCATAGTTCATTGTGCCGGGGCCGTTCATTTTCGTGATGTCAGAAATAAGAACGAACGGATGATGTTGCGAGTGATTGAACTTGCAAAAGGTTTGGGAGTGCCGGTATACGCAGTAAGCACTGCGTTTTTGTATAGGCCGCCCGGTAAGGGCGGCGATTTTAATAACAATTATGAAAAAGATAAGTTTAATGCCGAGCAACTGCTCAAAAAGTCAGGTGTGCCTCATGGCATATTCAGGCCTTCGGTTTTAACCGGACATAGCCGCACAGGAGAAATACGCAACTTCAGCGGTTTCTATCTTATAGTTCGAGCGTTTATATCCGCTATCCGCACCGCCAGAACAAAGAATCAAGTGCTGCGGTTTCCAAGAATGCTTGGTGAATCCAATATGGTACCAGTAGACCAGGCGGCAGAAAGTATTGGCAAAGCAATACAAGAGAATCGACTTGAGGTCTTGTATGTCACTAACCCCACCCCTCCTCGATCGGAGTGGGTTCTCGATGAGACGCTCGATTTTTTCAATATCCGTGATAGCGTTAAGATAGTGGATATTTCCTTTCAGGAATTTGGGAATCTCAATCTCACAGAAGAAGAGGCCGCGCTCTATCGCTTTTCTGGGCACTTTAGCGCGTACTGGTCGACGGAATACGCTTTCCCTCCGAGCATCTGCACACGAAATCTCATCGATCATAATTACCTAGTGAAAGCGTTGACGTTTTTTCGTGATTCCGAACATTTTTCTCATGGACAAAGAACTCATTAATTACAGCCAGTGTTGGGAAGATCCCCACGTGTTAGTTGAAGCGCTTTCAATTCGTCCCAATGATCATGTTCTCTCCATCACGTCAGGCGGCGATAATACACTGGCTCTGTTACTCGCTGATCCGAAGAAAGTAGTTTCAATTGATTTAAATCCGGCACAAAATTATCTACTAGATATGAAGAGGAGTGCTGCAATAAATCTTGGTTACGGCGAATATTTGGAGCTGATGGGCGCTAGAGACTCAAAACGCCGAGAAGCGCTTTTTGAAAAAGTATGGAGGGACCTATCTCCGACCGCAAGAACATGGTGGTCAAATCAGATAACTCTCATTAATCGAGGCGCGATAAACTGCGGACGCTTTGAGCAGTTTACGATATTTTTTGCGCGTTATGTTTTGCCGCTTATTCATTCAAAGAAGGAGATTTCCGACTTAATGTCTTGTCGTAATCTTGAAGAACAACGTACATTCTATAAAAGCCGGTGGGACTCCAGGCGATGGAGATTTTTTTTTAGTTTGGCTTCGAACCGACTAATGCTTAAGAGATATGCGCGTCAGCGGGGCATGTTTACTTACACAGGAGAAGGAAATGTGGCTGACGTATATCGCAAAAGACTAGAGCGGCATCTTACCTCGGTGCCGATACATGGAAATTTCTTTTTACATTACAGCTTGACCGGGAAATACGGTGATGCTCTACCGCCTTACCTCGAAGAAAAAGGTTACTTTCGCTTACGCAATATGCCGGAATCAATTTTGTCTATCACGACAGACAACCTTTTAAGCTATTTGCAATCGACACCTGCAGGTACATTCTCTAAGTTTAACCTCTCCGACATATTCGAAGCCCTCTCGCCAGCTGAGAATGAAATATTGTGGGGGGAAATCGTTCGTACTGCAAAGCACGGTGCTGTAGTTGCGTATTGGAATAATCTAGTTCAACGTTCCTATCCGGCTCATTTATCATCTCAAATTGAGACCGACAACGAGCGAGTGAGCCAGCTACGCGCAAAGGATAAGGTTTTTTTCTATGATAGCTTCCATATGTATACGATACTTAAATGATTAAGAAAACACTTACGGTTGCCAAGAAATTCTACTCCTATCAGCAGGAGCGTTTTCCTCTTATAGTGCTGGCGTTAAGCCTCTTTCCTGCGATTTTGAGTTCTGGAGCAATCATTTCGACCAACCTAACGATATTTCAGGGGGTGTCCGCTCTAGTTGCGTCCCTTGCGTATTTGCTACATATCCGAGTCATAGACGAACACCGCGACTTCGGGCACGACAACGCGCATCATATAACGCGGCCAGTGCAAAGCGGTGTAATATCAAAACGAGAATTACAATATGTGGACGTCGCAGCAGTGCTTCTCCTGATAATAATTGCAGCTGTCGTGGGAGTCTGGGCTCTTATAATTGTTGCGATCATGCTGGCATATTCATACCTTGCAGGAAGGGAGTTTTTTATCGGAGAAGATATTCGTCGTCACTTTTTTATTTATAACGGCATCAACCTGATACAGATGCTTCTAATGCAACTTTTCGTCTATGCTGTTTTTGCTAATCCGTTTCCGTTTAGTACCCTCATTTGGGTTCATTTCCTTTTTACGACTGTCGGTACCATTATTTTCGAATTTGTACGCAAGGTAAAAAGACCAGGAGATGACGGTACCGGCAAAGATACTTATACATGGTATCTCGGCTTTAATAATTCTCTTGTCATTTACTCCTTACTTCTCTTATTAAATACCTTTCTTTTCTTCTGGACTGCGGCGCTAATATCGCCTCATAAAATTAGCGTACTTGTTTTTTCTTTGAGTTTAGCTGGTTTTGCATATCTCGCCGTTTTAACGCACTGGGTAAAAAAGACGCGCCAGACCGACCAGCTTATGCAGCTGTCCTTTTTGATACTGTATGGAATTTTCAATCTCACGATTTATTTCTTGGCACTCAATTAAGTGAAAAAAGGCGGCAAAGTACATTTTTTGAGAAAACTAAGGGAAGGTGGATTTATGGTGCCTGTTTTTTTCGTATGCGACATGAGTTGGTCAGAAGAAAGCATCTTAGAACAAATCGATAAAACACTTCCGACCACTCAGTATTTTGCTATCCGTTCTTCTGCGGAGAACGAGGATTCAAAGGAAAAATCTTTTGCAGGCCATTTTTATACGGGTATTGGCATACCCAAAAAGGATGTTCTTGCCGAAATAGTAAAAGTGCACCGATCGTTCGGCGACATGCCCGGTTCGGTCATCGTACAGGACTTCATATCAAGCGATGCAGCCGGCGTGATGTTTACCGAAGTGAATAAGCATAAGGTTGTCATAAACGCAACAGTCGGTCTCTGTCAGCCCGTGGTCAGTGGGGAGGCCTGTGACGAGTACCTATGCAGTAAAGACGGAGTGCTGCTTAAAAAAGTAATTTCCAAAGAAAAAACGGTGGCACTCTTCGTCGGAGGTAAAATCATTTCTGGAAAAAGCGGAGAAGAATCCCTCGACGAATCAAAAGTAAAACGGCTGGTCCGGCTTGGAGCCGAGATACAAAACTTTTTTGGTTCGCCCCAAGATATTGAGTGGTGTTTTAAAAACAATGAGTTGTATATTCTTCAGTCCCGTCCGATTACGAGAGACTTTAGTGTTGGTGAAGAGACGCACTTTGATAGCGCCAATATAGCGGAAAGTTATTCTGGCATAGTGCTGCCACTGACATGCTCTTTTGCAAAGATGGTATATGAGCAAGTTTATAAGGATCTGCTGCATATGTCGGGCGTTCCCAGAAGGAAGATAGAACAGCATTCCTGCGTTTTTGAAAATCTACTTGGTTTTTTCTATGGAAGAATGTACTACAACATGAACAATTGGTACCGTATGGCCGAGTTCGTGCCCGGATATCGGAGAAATAAAGACAATTTCGAATTGATGATTACAAGCAATATTAAGGCGGATGTGGGAACAGCAATAAAACCATCCTTGATGTTAAGAATTCTCTATCCCATTATCGTAGGTGCAAAGGTAGCAATGTTCGGACTCACTTCTGCGTATTTTAAATTTAACGTCAAAAAGCATTTACATTGGCTCCGAGACCATGATTTCGAGCGCCTGACTTATGAGGAATGCCTCGCTCTGTTTGAAAATCTCAATGAGCAGCTTTTACGCCGATGGTATATCACCCTAGAGAACGATTTTTTCGTAATGACATACTTAGGTATTCTTAAAAAGATGATTGGCGAAAAACATCTACAAGGAGCACTCATATTTTCCAGTAAAGCGACGGAACAGGTGATAGCGCTTGCATCTCTAAGTAAACAAATGAGTGGAGAAAAATCGTTATGGCAAGCGGTTGAGTCCGAGAACGTTGAGATGTTCAATAATGAGTTGGCACGCCACGCAAAAATAAACCTCGTTCTGAAGGAATACCTTTACTCTTTTGGCGGGAGATTCGCAAATGAGCTAAAACTCGAATCGGTAGGGGTGGACGAAGATACAAAAAAACTTTTTGCTGTATTGAGGGCCTATCACAATTACACTCCAAGACTGACTACTTTTCATTTTGATGTGCCTCTGCCTTTGTTCAGAAAGATTGTTACGAAGATTATTTTGCGTAAATTTAAGAAATACGCATCTCGTCGCGAAGAATTTCGATTATTGCGCTCTAATACATTCGCTATGGCCCGGCGTCTTTTTCGGCAAATGGGCAGATTACTTGCCGATAAGAAAATACTAAACCATCCTGACATCATCTTTTATTTGCAGCTGAAAGAAATACTTGATCCTGCCGCCGAAACGAATAAGGATCTATCAAGAATGGCAGAAGAGAGAAAACGAGAATACGCTTTTTTTAAGAATGTTTTACCGCCTTCTCATTTTTCGACCACTGGTGGTCAGCTTCCTCCTGTTGAGAGGCCTGCGAAGTCTAAGGATCAAACAATATTTGCTCGTCCGACATCGTCAGGAACAGTTAGAGGTAAGGTTAAAATTTTTAAGGAGTTTTCAATGCCTGCTCAAATAGATTTTGATATCTTGGTAACTGCGCATACCGATCCTGGTTGGACATCCCTTATTGCTCTTTCGAAAGGACTCATTATTGAACACGGTGGAGTATTATCTCATGCATCTATTGTGGCTCGAGAATTGGGTATACCAGCGGTGATTGGTGCCGCTAATGCAATGAGTATTCTTCATGACTACCAAATGGTAGAAATTGACGGATCCAGCGGCGTTGTTAAAATACTTTAATTATGGGTATCAATATATACCAACCCGATTCATTAGCTAATGATCTTACGCATCTCTTACGTGAGAAATATGAAGGCAATAAGAACTTTGATTATTTTCTGAGTGATCTTAAGAAAGCTTTTAATTTTTGCGTAGATAATAGAAATATTCTTTTCTACCCAATTGCTGGGTTTGAAAATGGAAAGATGTGCGCACACATCGCGCTTATTATTGACAAACGCCTACCAGCGGGAGAGGCGTTTTTCGGTTTTTTGGAATTTCCTGATGATGTCTCCTCTTTTAATTTACTGTGGGATAGGTTGATCAAGGAGGCTCGGAACAAAGGAATCTCAGTCCTTAAGGGTCCGGTGAACGGGAGTATTTGGCATCAATACCGCTGCATCAAAGAAACGAATCAAATGCCCTTCTTTAAGGCGGAACTGTTTTGCGAACCTTATTACTATAATTTTCTCATCTCTAATAAACCGACTAACGAGGTACTCTATTATTCAGCATACCGAGAACCCTTTGACATTGTTCTACGAATAATAGGGGAGGGTTCGTACAATAAACTCGCGAGCTCTGGTTTCTCCATAAAAGAAACAAAAACTGTAACGCTTGATGAGTTGCAGACGATTGCAAACATCTCTAAGGAAGTCTTTCAGGACAGCTGGGGGTATACAAAACTAAATGAACAGGAGTTTATACAATTGTATTCTTCAGAAAAATTGGCCACGCATCTTAACACACTCTACTTACTCTATAGAGGTGAAGAGATTATAGGGTTCTGTAGTACGTCTAAAGAAGATGACAGCACTCTTATTTGTAAAACGATATGTGTATTGCCTCCATACCAAGGGTTAGGATTAGGTAATGCTCTTGCATATAAAGTCCATTTTGATGCTCAGAAAGAGGGTTTCCAGAAAATAATCTATGCGCTAATTCGTGAAGGTAATAACGTTAAAAATTTCCCCCAAGACGATACCGTTATCTTTCGACGATATGCAGCGTTTGAATTTCATCTATAACTAATATGAAACTTACCTTATTAGTCCTTACTTCCTGCACATTTATCGTAGTCACTGAGGTCTTGAAAAGAAAGTTTTCCCTTCCCGCTACATTTACGAGAAGATTGGTGCATATTGGAACAGCTGTTGTTGCTGGAATATCTCCTTTTTTTGTTACTCAAAAGGAAATTGTTTTTGTCAGCATAATTTTTGCTGTAGTTTTGTTAGCAGGGCGTCGCTATAATATTTTCTCGGCTATTCATTCCGTTGAACGCAATACGTTAGGAGAAGTTTTTCTACCCTTTGGCGTTGCGCTTACAGCCCTACTCTTCTTACCCCACAATGTAGCGGCTTTTCAGTTTGGTATATTCATTATGGGTATTTCTGATGCATTAGCCGGTCTTGCTGGAGAGAAATTTGGCAGTCACCATTTTTTTGTTTTTAAAAATAAAAAAAGCATCGAAGGTTCTCTGACCTTCTTCATTACAAGTTTAGTTTTAACTTTTTCATTTGTCCCGACATTTGGGTACCAACTTTTCGTTATACCCATAGTTCTAACCCTAGCTGAAGCCGGGTTAGTGTATGGTCTAGATAATCTGATTCTTCCTATACTAGCTGCAACACTAGTTCAATATTTTTTCTAGTGATACTCGATACTAATTCTTTTATTTATTTGTTTTTATCCCTAGGACGCCCTGTTGGAATTTTTTAAGTCGTTCCACTTTCGCCTTAAGACGGTCTTTGTAACCCCCTCATGTGTCACATTTGTAGCATTCATATGAGGCCGGTAGACGCGAGAGAGCCCCTTTTTATAGTGTCTACTTTGTCTACTGACCCTCCCTCGATTCACTCGGGACAGGCTGACTGAAACGCCCCAATTTGGTATCCTGAAAGAGTCCAAATAACCCTTTAACTTGTCCTGAGTGAAACCGAAGGGCAAACATATGTACTATGTTTATTTAATTCAATGTTGGGACGGGAGTATTTATACCGGCGTTACCAATAATTTAGAAAGGCGGTTTCAAGAGCATGCGGATAAAATCGGCGGCCATTATACACGGGCGCACAAAGTTGAAAAAATTTTACACTTCGAAAAATATCATACACGTAGCGATGCTTTAAAACGTGAGGCGAAAATCAAAGGATGGCCCCGGAAGAAAAAGTTAAATTTAA
>Ga0082335_1008092_pt1 | contig 12235 bp, 16 predicted proteins | sample Subgrocontami58m_FD_72375 | JGI IMG/M metagenome (GOLD analysis project Ga0082335, IMG submission 72375) | Subsurface groundwater microbial communities from S. Glens Falls, New York, USA - GMW37 contaminated, 5.8 m (SPADES assembly) (version 2) ...
TAAAAAAAACTCAAAAATTATAAAAAATTTTGGGCTAAATAAATTTAGCAAGAAGGTAAAGCGGGCGGTTGAGTTATAGAACTCCCGCCGATCGGATTATTTCCAGTTAGCAAGAAATAAATTCCAATTCCTGCTCCTATTAGAATCAAGATTATTAAAATCCAAATCCAAGCGCTCATCCCTTTTTTATTTTTCATCTTGATTTATGGTAAGTTCGGAACTGAAGGAATATCTGCTTCAGAAGTTCCCAGTTTACAATTATCTGAAACTTTTATTACCCAACCAGAACCAATTGACCTCTCTTCTAATTGAGCATACTCAAGTGGTGCATCTTCCCATTTTTGCATGTCCGCATTCCAAAAATAAGATTTTTCAATGCTGCAACTTCCTTTTATATCTTTTAGATTGGTGTCTTGAGGACCAGGAATAACATCATGAGTAACCCCCACGAAATTCCATCCCTTGAATACTTGTCTTTGAGATAATGGCATCGGTTCTTCAAGCCAGTATTCTGTAAAGTGCAACATCCCATTTAATTCACCTTCAACAGTTGCATCAGAATAAACCCACATAACTTGCTTCTCAAAATAACTATCTCCAAGTTTATCAATTTTTGAATTTTCTGGATTTGGATAAACTCTTATGTATTCATTATCTGCTGGAACATAAGTATAAATTGCTTTGATGTGAGAAAACTCAAATCCCTGTCCATTAAGAGAACTCGGAACAAATCCATAGATTAAATTCCATCCCTTATATATCGCAACAGGTGATTCAATCTGTGATGCTAAAACAAATCCTGCGATACCCAATATAATCAATAAACTGATTGGCAAAATAAATTTCTTGTTCATCTTGTTTACATAAGCGAGAAGTGATTTATAAATTATTCGTTTCGTCGTCCGTGCCCCCATCTTTCTAATAGTATAAATTCTCGCTGAAAACGAGGCTATATTTTAGTGCTTTTTCCGTTGGAAAAAGTTTTGCTCTTCCTATTTTTTGATATAGTTGGCAAGATAACTGAAGAGCGAAACTTTTTGGGCGGGGGCGGAATTAAGAGCAAATTATCGAGTAATAATTTTGGCTAATTATGTTAGCCGACCCTATCGAGATGAGCATCCTCGAAGTTCTGGAAGAATTTCAGAGATGAGGCGAATACTCCTGATAGGGCGAGTGAACAAAGAATATTGTGAACGAAGAGTTTTCAGGGCAGACAATTATAGGGTGGGGGACGGAAAAAGCAGTTTTTTGCTTCTTTCCGCGAAAATACTTCTTATTTTCGGGACCTTCAGAAATTTACATTTCTGAGGTTTCTAAAAAGAAGTTAGATGGGGGCAGTAGTTAGTTTCTAGTTAGCCGAAATTAGGCTCGGTTGGTTGGGGGGCAAAATCACAGAATAGAAGGTTTTTTAAACTTCAAAAGGTTGGTAATGTTAATATGTTCCCTGGTATGGTCTTCGGGCAATGCCAGGCTTTATTTTTCTTTTAGTTCTATTGATTTTGCTATCTTTTGGTCTATACAGAAAGAAGAATTGCAGGTTTTCTTTAGGTAATTAGAAGATGTTGTGCAGAAGTAAATATTCTCAACTTTCTTTCCTAGTTTCTGGACTTTTCTTATTGCGGGAACAAAATCTTCATCACCAGAGACAATAAGAGCAGTATCGTAAAGATTTTCATAAGCTCCAGAAACTAAGTCAACAGCTAGGCAAATATCATCTCCTTTGACTTCAAACTTAAAAGTTCCATCTTCTCTTTTGCGCTTTCTTAGTCTTGCAAGAACAACATTAAAACCAGGTATTCTTCTTAGAGCATCAAAGAACTTTTGCTGTTCCCAGTATTTCTTTGAATCTACACTTATGTCTAAAGGGGCATTATAGTAAAAAACAGAAACAAGCAGTCTATCTTTTCTCAGCATCTCGGTAAGTTTTTGAAAATCAATTTTAGCAACTTCTAAATCTTTCAAACTATAGTAAAGGTTGCTTCCATCAATAAAAATAGATATTCTTTCCTGCTTTTTCTCTGCCATGAGGTTATAGCGAAAGAGAGATTATAAGTTTTGTGTTTTAGTTTAGTGTTGGGGGCTGAATAGTTTATGTTCAGTTTGGTTGTGTAAGTTTATTGGGAGTTTTCGTTTTTCTTAAGTGCAATAAAAAATGACAATTAGGACATAATAAAATACATTTATCCATTTCTGCTTTGATTACCTCATTCTTTTTGTTTCCAATCGCAGAACCGACAGAGAAAGACTTATCACCTTTAGTATGATGAAATTGTAGGATTTCTGGGTGTTTATTCCAACCACACTTAGAACAACCTTTGTCCCTTTTATAGTCCAAAACAAATTGTGCTCTTTCTTGATAATAACTTTTTTTCCTTTCCTTTATCTTTTGTTTATTCTTTTCTAAATACGCTTTTATCTTTTCGAAGTGTTCCTGCCTATAAGATTTTTGGTATAGGATTATTTTATCTTTATTTTTTTGATAATATTCTTCTTTTGTCATTTTATTTTTTTCTCCTGAAAATGAAGCCAAAAGTGACAATTTGGACACAATAGAATACACTTGTCCATTTCTTTTTTTATTATTGCCTCATCTTTGTTTCCAATTGCTGAACTAATGTCAAAAGATTTATCTCTCTTTGTATGATGAAATTGCAAAATTTCAGGATATTCTTTATACCCACAATTGGCACAACATCTGGCTTTTTTATAATCCAAAACAAACTTACCTCTTCGCTCACGATATAAGTTTTTCCTTATTCTCAGACGCCCCCTATTTCTCGCTCTATATTCCTTAGTCTGTTCAAGGTGTGTTTGGTGATACCCTTTTTGATATTGCAATTTCTTTTCTCTATGTCTAGAATAACTTTTTTTGCTAAGCATACTTATTCTTTCTTTATTCTTAACATAATACTCTTTTTTCTCCTCATTTAGACGACTTTTATTCTTCTCACGCCATTCTTGTCTCCTTGCCATTATTCTTGCTCTGTTCTTTTTAAGGTATGCTCTATTTTTTGCTCTTGATAATTCTATGTCCTCATGATAACTCGCTTTGAGTTTAGCATTAAGTATATCTCTGTTTTTCAAACGATATTGCCTATCCCTTGCTATAATTTTATCTCTATTCTTCTCACGATATTGTCTATTCCTTATAAGAACTCTATCTCTGTTTTTTATAAAATAATTGCAAGAACGAGAAATTATTTTATCTTTATTTTTTTGATAATACTCTTTTTTCTTAGCGATACCCTTAGGACTTTTACTGTATTTCTTATTGCTTTCGATAACCTTCTCTTTATTATTTTCACAATACTTTTGATTATATTGCTTTCTTTTATTATCTGCCATAATTAAACAAGAACTTTGAAGCTTAAAAATTTGTCCTTTCGCCTCGTCCGTCTGCCCCCAACATCGTTCGTATCGTTAAAAGTGCCCTCTCCATTCTAGGGGCGGGTGGTCAGGGGTTATAGAAATGCCCTCGTGATTGAATATAACCCACTTGTGCGACCGAGCCCTCCAAATTATCCTCAGAGACGAACCCTCGAGGCTTAGAGACTCGAGCTGGCAGAGGCTCTTGAGCTGAGAATTTGAGAGCGGAGCGGGCGAGTACCTACTGGAACGGAGAAGTAAAAACAGAATTTATGGTGGCGGGAACAGCAGTTCCAGTTAATAGTATTAAGAGAGGGCACTTTTAGTTTAGTTGGGGGCAGTATTAGTTTCAGTTAGCCGAAATTAGGCTCAGCACAAATTCATTAACATTTTGTTTGTTTCCTTACCTTTGTAAACAAGAGTTTTAATTCCTTGAGCTTCCGCAGATGAAAGTTTTGTAGGGTCATCATCTACAAATAAAATCTCTTCTGGTTTTAGATTTAGTTTTTTAATTAGAATTTGGTATATTTTTGAATTTGGTTTTCTATAGCCTACCAAATACGAAATAACCATGATATCAAAAAGTTTGTCAAGTTTTGGTTTAAACAAATATTCTTCACAATACTCTTTATTATTATTTGTTAGTAAAGCAGTTTTATACTTTTCCTTTAATTTTTTAACAATTTTAATTAAGTCTTTGTTCAAAGAATTCCTTTTGTAAGTATAGCAGTATTTTGGATAAGGAATTTTAAGACCCAGGATTTTTGAGCATTCTTGTAAAAACTGCTTTTCTGTTATTTTGTTGAGGTCATGTTTTATAATAAGCTTATGAATTTCTTCAGAATATTTTTCAGTGGAGATATTATGTTTTTTAAGGTATTCATACATAGGTGGTTTAATTTCTGCAAACACTCCCCAAAAGTCAAATGCAATTGCTTTTATATTTTTAAAATTAGCCATCTTTTTCTTCATCTAGAATTATTAAGAAAAAAGTATTTATAAGAGTTTCGTCGTGCCCCCAACAGTTAGTAATAGAAAAGTGCCCTCTCCATTTTAGGGGCGGGTGGACGGGGGTTATCGGCTCATTTGCGATTGAAACTAATTATGTTAGTTTCCCTTGTCGAAGCGAAAACCCTCGAACGAGGAAACCGAGTTCAGAGTGGAGTGAGCTATCATGACAAGGTCGAGCACCATCATGAGCGAATAAATTTGAGGCAACCCACAAATTTACCGAGCGATTGAAGGGCGGAGAAGTAAATTTAAGGTTTGTGGATGGCGGGAACATCAGTTCCAGTTAATAGTATTTATTGGGTGCGCGTTAATCCCCTATATCTGCGGCTCTTGGAGAAGCATCAGGCACTCTTACTTCATGGATTATTTTGGAGAGTTTTTTTGCTAGTTCACTATCGCCCCCTGAAGTCAAATCAATAAAGATATATGGTTTGCCTTTTTCTCTTGAAAGATATTCTGCTAACCTTTGGGCTTGAGTTCTTGCAATCTCGTAGGCTCTCTCAGGGATTTCATTTTGAGAGTGGCATATTGCAAGAGGCAAACCATCATAGTTAATTAACCAATGCCCATCTAGTGGTTCTGAAGAAGGACCCACATAAGAACCACAACCCGTCGAACTTAATTGACTTTCAAGTGTTGGAGTATAATTTCCATCGGTGTGGGTCCATGCAAGTTTTTCACCAGAGCGAATTCTAAAAGTATTGGATGGATTGTCTGATGGGCTTGGTGCATCTTTTTCATCCTGCAAAAAAACTCGATACATCATTGGATTAATCATAAAAGACGGAGAAGATTGAAATTTAAAAAGATATGTGAGGTAAAGCATATAGTTCGCGCACCCAACTAGTTAGGGGTGGGTGGTCGGGGGCTAAAAATTCTTCTTTTATTGTGTCTAATTATGTTAGGCTCTTGTTTCCTCGTGAGGACTCGAGGAAATTCTGGAAGAATTTCACTCCTGAGCCGATAGAGATGAAACAACAAATTAAAAAAGAATATTTTTAATGAAGAGTTAATTCTCATGTGTGGGTGGTCGGGGGCGGAGGAGGGTTCCGCAGTTAATCGTATCTCGAGAAGTTGTTATAGTAAATTTTAGTTAGGTTGGGGCGAAGAAAGATATTTAAAGATTAGTTTTGTAAGTTAGCCATGACAAAAAGAGAGAGAGTCGCTCAGCATGATGAACGAAAAGCAATGGCTGTTGTTGGTCAAATTTTAGGAAAGGGATTTGGTCGAGATTCAGAATATGGATTTTTAAAATTGCCCAAATCAGATTTATCAAAAGTTCATGCTGACCCTCGTGCAAAAAAAGCAGGAGTATTATTTTCTAAAGCAGGAGATGAATACTTAGATGCAGGTAAATATTCTGAGGCAAGAACTTCTTATATGTCTGCTATAGAAACTTATACGGGAAATAATCCACGACAAGATACTTCTGACGAAGCTCGGTTTAGAAAATATTGTACTTCAAAAAGTAAAGAGGCAGACACACTTCAGCATGAAAAAGATTCAGAACTACAAGAAAAATTACAAGAGGGTCATGATAGGATTCAGTTTGGTCTCGGTCATCATGCACTTCCTGCTTCTTTAGCGATAATTGGTTTAATCGGCGGACTATTTTTTTTATCATCTAATCTGACTGGGAATATCATTGGATTAAACCAAAGTTCTTCGAGTTGGATTGGAGCAGTTTTACTGGTTGTTGGATTAGTGGGAAGTTTTTTCTGGTTTAGAAATCGTAAGCGTTAGAGCCCCAACTATAAATAACAACTTCTCGCTAGATAGGGGAGCATGAGAATTAATTGAGCCTAATTATGTTAGGCTCTTGTTTCCTCGTGAGGACTCGAGGAAATTTGGGACAAATTTCACTCCTGAGCCGATAGAGATGAAACAACGAGCGAGATTTAGATTTTAGCAATTTCGTAGGGTGGGGGAAGGATTGGCACTAATTTAGAGTTTAAGGAAACCGAGGAACAACATGCCCAGTCAGAACCCAGATTAAGATTATAACAAACTTTAAGATGAATAAGATTAGTATTGCGAGGAGTATATGAAAAATAAATTTAAAGATTCCATACTCGCTTTTTCTAATCACTTCAGACTTAGAAGCTAAATAATAAATCCCTGCTAGAATAGCAATCCATACAATAGAAAAAGCGAGCCATAATGTAAAGTGAACAGAGGGATGTATTAAATTTGGAAAGAACCCCCAAGTGATTTTTAGTAAACTTCGATTAATTATCCCCAAATATCTTAAAGTATCAAATAGCATTAAAAATAAGCCAAGAAGAATAGCAACAACTTCTATAATCCTAAGATATTTTGGGTTGAGGGGTTCTTTACCCTCTGTTCTAATGTTGTTCATATCAGCAATATTAATCTTCAACTTATAAATCTTTAGTTTTCTCAAGTGCCAATCCTTCGGGCGGGGGAGGTATGACTAAAATCTAAAGTGAGCCAAGAGTAATTTACATCAGGAAATTATTCGAACTAATTATGTTAGGCTCTTCACTCCTCGAACTCGACCCGCCGAATGACAATGAGGCTGGCTGGAGAGTTCAGAGCTGAGGGAACGAGCGAGATTTAGATTTTAGCAATTTCGTAGGGCGGGGGAAGGCGAAAGTTTTATCCAATAATTGACAAAACTTCTTCTATATCCTCTAAATTATCTATCACAAAATCAGCACCAGATTCTTTTAGTTGAGATTTTGAGTAAATTCCAGTAGCAACCCCAATTGTTTGAAGATGAAATTTTTTAGCAGGTATAATGTCTTTAGGAGTATCCCCTATAACAAAAACTTTCTTCTCATCGAACTGAAAATGGCATTTTCCTTTTGCTCTCTCAAGAGCCAATTTTATTAGTTCTTCCCTATTAGCACTATCATCGCCAAATCCTCCGATTGAGAAGAACTTATCAATCCCTGCCATTTTTAGTTTAGTAAAAGCAATCTCTTTAGTGTTGCCGGTTATCAAACCTAGGAGATATTTCTTTTTAGAAAGTTTTTGCAAAAGCTCGGGAATCTTTGGGAAAAGAGTGATTTTTCCATTTTCGAGTGATTTTTTATAAATTTTCTCAAGAGTTTTTATAAATAAGTCCATCTTTTCTAAAATTTCATCTTCTTTCAGTCCGTTACTCTTTAGTGTTTCAAGAGCAATCTGTTTATGTGTCATTCCATGAGAATTTGCTTGAGATAATGTTGTCTTACAATCTATTCCATAAACAGATTTATATGCTTGTGACCAGGGGTTGCTACTTCGTTCCATTTCTTTAACTAAAGTTTTGTCAACATCAAATAAGATTAATTTTTGAACCATAATTGGGCTAATGAAATGCATCTTAAAAACTTTCGCCTTCGGGTGGGGGAGGTATCTCTAAAATCTAAATCGAGCGAAGAGTAATTTCCGCAGAAATTATTGAGCCTAATTATGTTAGTTTGTCCTATCCTCCAAATTGTCCCTGAGCGAAGAATGAGCGATTGGATGAGAATTTGAGAGTGAGAGGATTTGCGAGTTATTCTAAAATTTGTTTGAGCAAAAGTAATTTACATCAGGAAATTATTCGAACTAAGAGTTCATAGACGAACTTTAGGGCTTTATGCCCTATAAAGCTCGTTTACGAGCTTTTTGAGATGGCGACTTTGGAAGTTTGTTGTAATTGCAGAGTTTTAGCTTAAATATTTATATCATTTTGGCTATTAATCTTAATGAACTATGTGCCTGTTGACGTAAATGAGGCAGTAAGAAAAGAGGGTTTTAGAAGAAGGTTCTCTCAAAGAACAATTGAAACTTATCAGGAGTGCATTCAAAAATTCCTTAAGTTTTCTGGAAAGTCGGTTGACAGAATAAGCAAGAAGGATGTTCTTGATTTCTTGGGTTATCTTTCTGAACAAAGGTATGCTGGCAGTTCCATGCATGTTTATCAGATGTCTATTCGGTTTCTTCTTGAAGATATTTTGCATAAAAATATTCATTTGAATATCAGATACTCAAAACGTCCTGAAAGATTGCCGACTGTCCTGACTAAAGATGAAGTTAAAAATCTGTTTGATGCTATCGGCAATGAAAAGCACAAACTTATGATTCAAATGATGTATTCTGCTGGACTTCGAGTTTCAGAGCTGATTAACCTGAAGGTTAAGGATTTAGAAATTGACAAGAATTACGGCTTTGTCAGGCAGGGTAAAGGAAACAAAGACAGATTATTTATTATTGCTGAAAGTTTGAAGTATAGAATTGTGGAATTAATTGAAAAGGAAAAATTGAATGGGGACAGTTTTCTGTTTACAACGAACAGAGGGGAAAGGTATTCTGTCCGTTCGCTTCAGATTATCGTTAAAGATGCTTCTAAATTAGCTGGGCTGGATTACAGGGAGATACATTGCCACACTCTTCGCCACTCATTTGCAACTCACCTGATTGAGCAGGGGCAAACTGTATCGGAAGTTCAGTCTTTACTGGGGCATAAAAGTCCCGAAACGACAATGATTTATCTTCATACTGCAACTTCCAAGATGTTAAATATAAAAAGCCCTCTTGATAATTTCTAGTTATGGGCAATCCAAAAGTTGCTTGAAAATTCTATCAGGGGTAAGGATTAAAATCATTGAGCGGTGATAAGTGAATTTTGAGGATATTTATTCATTTTTGGTTATTCTGTCAAGAACCCTTGGACTAAAGTCCGGGAAAAAGTTTTCACTTTTGTATATAAACGTTAAGATGGTAAAGTGAAAACTTTTTGGGCGTGCTCGGGTTCTTGAGCACTATCAGAAATCCAACGGCTCTCACGAGCTAAAGCGGGGAGGTTCAGGATTTCTGAAGTCTGAATTTTAAGACAACTTTATTTCTTATTAATTTTGGATGCGCCCCGATAAGTTTACAATGCGGATTTGTGTAAGATTTATAAGTATAGACACTTCTATTTCAGTCATGCTAAAAAAGGCGTATAGGGGAATTGATGGTCTGTTAATGTACGGAGCTAATAAATTTGTTCATAGCTGGAATTGGACGACTGGTAGAACTAGGGCAGAACTAGCAGATCTTCTTTTACTCAGTGGATCAGCCACGCTTATAGCGAAGAGTTTCCAAGATGGACCTTGGGGTGTTGGAACTTCTTGTGTATTCTACGGGCTAGGACATAGCTATGCTGCTCTGAATAATTTAGAGATTGATAAGTTAGAAGAAGTTTCTTCTGCCAATGGCATGAAGCATCCAACAGTTGAGTTATTTAAACATATATACCGGTATTATGGTCCTAGTCTGCTTGTTGTTGGAGCCCTATCTCTTGCAACCCCCAGTACATGGCCAAACGGAGACTCAAGAACCGGAGAAAAGATAGTAGGGGTCGCGGCAATTACGGCTTGTGGAATACACGCCTATGTTATGCGTGCCGATAATTTGCCTCCTAGAAAAAATGTTTTGAGTAGAGCTAAAGACAGATTGGCAGAATTGATTAGTAGGCGCCACCAGATTGACACATTATCTTTTCCAGAACTGACAGGGTAATCAACAAAGAATATAAAGCCTATTTCAGATAAGCTGATATGGGCAATCCTAAAGTTGCTATAATCAACTTTAGGCTTTCCAATTTTAAACAATAGGAGGAGAAAATCGGAAATAAAGAAAAAGGGGCGAATGCCGAACGAGAGCTTTACGGGATGTTTATTGAGAACTTCTTCCGAGCTGTGCGCGTGGCGGGCTCGGGAATGATGGATAATACTAGTTGTGATTTGATTGCAGGCAAGGAAGGGAAGAAGTATTGTATTGAGTGCAAGGCGAGCAAGAAAACTTCGAAGTATATTACTAAACAGCAAATTGAGGAGTTTATGATTTTTTCTGATATATTCCAGCTTGAGCCGGTGATTGCTGTTAAGTTCAATCGTCAGGGGTGGTTTTTTCTTTCTCCGCGCGACTTGGAAGATTCGGGCAAGAACTGGCTTGTATCTCTGAAAATTGCGCAGGAAAAAGGGAAACGATTTAGCCAGTTCTTTAGATAAAATGAAAATTGAATTTTATAATGTTGGCGATGAAGAAGGAAAGAAAATAAAAGAATTTCTAACAAAAAATAATCTGCCATTTAATGAGATTATAACTGATGATGTTAATTTGCTGGACAAGGTCAGGCAAGCAAGAATAAGCACAAAAGTATCCTTATTGAGAATATTCTACAGCAGCAGTATTCACATTATTGGGGGATACAATGAACTTGCATTAAATCAGCTAATTGAACATATTGAAAAGTATAAGCTAAAAATGAGGCATTAGGATATTTTCAACGAAAGGTATAAATATAGGCTGTTCCTTAGTTTATTATGAGTTGGTATGAAAGTTTGAAGAAGTATTTTTGGCGTGATAAAGAACAAGAAGCTCCTGAAGAGCAGGAAAGTCGCGAAAGGAGAGACGAGATTAGAAAAAGCATCGCTGGGTTGAGAAAAATTCTTGCTGTACCAATCCCTGTTAAGCTAAATGATTCCTACTTATTTCCCCAGCAATAGTTAATTAACTCGATAAACACGTTTGTCACATTAATTTTTGTTTTTGTTCTGGGGGGCAAATGTTATTTGTAGAATGGATAATTCAAACAGTTAAATATATATCCCTGCGCTTCCTTTTGATACCATGCAAAAGGAAGCGCTGTTCTACAAAAAGCTGAAGAATAAAATTGTTCAGTGTGAATTGTGCCCGCACCTATGCACAATCGCAAACGGAAAGCGGGGAAAGTGCCGGGCGCGGGAAAATCAGGACGGAACACTGATTGCGCTCGGATATGGAAAGCCGTGCGCAACTGCGCTTGACCCGATTGAAAAAAAGCCGTTTGCGGACTTTTATCCTGGCTCGATGACACTGACTCTTGCTGTTGCGGGCTGTAATCTAACATGCAAGAACTGCCAAAACTGGCAGATTTCCCAAGAAGTTCTTGATTACGGGATTTATGATGAGAGAAGTCCTGAGGAAATAGTAAAATTATGCACTGCTCTGAAGAGCAGTATTATTTCGTTTAGTTTCACGGAACCATCAATTTTCTACGAGTTTATGCTTAATATATCACAGCTTGCCCACGAAGGAGGAATACAGACTGCAATGATAAGCAATGGATTCATTAATCCTGAGCCGTTGAAAAAACTCCTGCCATTTATTGATGCGTTTAATATTGATTTGAAGAGTATGAGTGATGAGTTTTATAGAGAGAATTGCGGGGCAAGACTTGCGCCTGTTCTGGAAATATTAAAAATAATTCACAAATCTGGAAAGCATCTGGAGATAACAAATTTAATTATTCCTGGATTCAACGATACGGAAGAGGAGATAAAAAAGTTAGTTCTGTGGGTTAAGAATAATCTTGACGAAAATGTTCCGCTGCATTTCTCCGCGTTCTATCCGATGCACAAGATGATAAATGTTCCTGCAACCCGCGCTGAAACTGTTATTCGCGCTGCGGAGATTGCGAGAAAAATGGGAATGAGGAAAGTTTATACCGGGAATATCTAATGTCACAGAATCATCCCTATTTATGCCATGCCCCGCAGCTGCACGGACCCTCTGCAACATCACACCACTGAGTGCCATTTAGTCCGTATTTCGGGGATTTATCAATTTCCGAAAGATCTATGGCTGGAACTCCTCCAACATTTCTCATTGAACTTCTAACTAAAGTGTTCAAGTCTGTCCTGCCGCGAGATTTGTATATTACCGCAACATATTTTTGAGTGAATTCTCCAGTAGTCATATCTGAGTTGAGCAGTTCTACGAAAGTATAAAGCTCCTCGAGAACTAATTTCTTAGGACATTCAACAACTCATTATAAGGATATTTCCCCTGATGCTTCCAAGTTTGTCTGTGAGTTTCAATAATTGCATATTGCTTTGCC
>Ga0082335_1008094_pt1 | contig 12232 bp, 11 predicted proteins | sample Subgrocontami58m_FD_72375 | JGI IMG/M metagenome (GOLD analysis project Ga0082335, IMG submission 72375) | Subsurface groundwater microbial communities from S. Glens Falls, New York, USA - GMW37 contaminated, 5.8 m (SPADES assembly) (version 2) ...
TGAAGAGGCATTTCGATACCTGAATGATTATATCTCCCATCATCCCGATGACAAAAAAACCTTTAAAAATACCTATACCCTCTTGCAAAGATTGTGTAAAAAAGGAGATAACAGATTTTAAATAATTAGGCCTTCGGCGACTATTTCTATTTTCATGTAGGGGTAATTCATGAATTACCCCTACCAGACTCGTCCTCGTGTAAACGGGGATTGAAATTCCAGAACATGAATATATTATGAACAGGCTCAGACAGGATTAACTGGATAGTATAGGAATTTTCATTTTATTTAAGCAGGTTTTGGGGTGGCATGGATTATTCCCCTCTTGGGAGGGGTTAGGGGTGGGTTCCTTTCCCCGTTTTCACGAGGACAAGGGTCGTGAAATCTCAGTGAACCCCGTTTAGAAAGTTTGGAAGAGGCTTCAAACCCCTCCCACACTGTATTTTCTCAAAACTCCGCCCTTTCGGACGGAGACTCCTTTCTAACGGGGTGAATATTTCACGAATTACCGTCTTACCCACCCCTAAATCGTTTGACTGAGCTCACGACGAAGTCCCCTCCCAAGAGGGGACTTTCTAACTTGATTTGCATTTTGTCCCGGTATTTAGTACATCCTGTTTTATCCTGTAAATCCTGTCAAAAGAGAAAATTTGTAAACATCATGGAGGAACGACTATGTCTACTTATAAATTTGTGGCAAAAGATTTAATGACGGAAAAGGTGGTCTGTATCCATCCGGATACACCCATCCATACACTCATAAAAATCCTGATCAAAAATCGAATCAACGGGGCGCCTGTCGTGGATAAAGAGGGCAAACTTGTTGGAGTTGTTTCAAAAACCGACATTGTTGAATATGAAGAAAAAACGGGTAAGAAACGACCCACCGTCGATAAAAAATCCTTTTACAGTGATACGAACGGAAAACTAAAAAAGGCATTCGACAAGGTATCAAAGTCAAAAATATTTGGGAAAGCGTCTGTAAAAGACATCATGACTTCCCATGTTATCACTGCACGGGCCGATGATACGATAGACCGTCTTGCAAAGATCATGTATGATAAAAAAATCCATAGGGTCATTATACAGGACAAGGGACAAGTTCTCGGCGTGGTGAGTACCCTCGATATCCTCAACGCAGTAAGTACTATGGGTTACGGCAGCAGCGCCTTCGTTACCGAAGAGGCAATCCTGGACTTACAGGAACGACTGGAAACAGCAGAAAAGTCCATCCAATCCTTACGAGATATTTTAAGTAAAATTCGTGGCGAAAAATGAATTATGAACAAAATATCGCTCTTGTTTTTAAGCATTCTCCTGTGCCTTGTGCTTGGCGTGGTTATCTATTTATCCACGGAATCTTTGGTCTCAGGAAAAGCAACAAACAACATTGAAAACAACTTTCAGCAAATAGTGCACGGCGTTGGTATCGGAGCTACAACAAAACCTACGTGGTGTTATATCAACTTCGACCCACGGGTTGACCCGCGATGCCCATGCATCGAATGGCCCATACCAGGCGGTTACTGCTACTGCCCCGATCATACAGGAACAGTTTCCTATATCACGGGCAATATGGAGATGGGTGTTGCTATTGAGATTATCAAATACTAAAAATATCCTTTGGTCTTTAGCCCACAGCTTAGACAGCTTCCGTTGAAACCTCCATGACACATCAATAAAATTACTGTTTCTTATTAGTTGGGAGTGCTGCAGAAAGATTACTATCAAGCTTTGACACAAAAGCGTCATAAGCATAAGAAATACTAACGTCGCCGTTGTAAGAAGTATCATAAGAACCCGGAGTTGTTGGGAAGTTTGACGACCGGGTTTCACCAGCCACATAAATATTTCCGCCTTTGTCTATAGTGATAGAACGAGCAATATCTCTATAGTATCCACCTAAATAGGTAGATGCAATGAGGCTTGTTAAATCACTACTCAGCTTTGATATAAAGGCATCAAATAAAACACCTTTAGAAGTATTATAAGAACCAGCGGTAGTTGGAAAGTCTGACGACCCAGTGTAGCCTGCCACATATATTTTCCCGTCTGAGCCTATGGCGAGAGAAGTACCTACATCATCATCTGCTCCGCCCAAATACGTGGATGCAAGAAGGCTGGTTAAATTCCGACTAAACTTTGACACAAAGACATCACCATTATGAAACGAAGTATCATAAGCGCCCGGGGTGGTTGGAAAATCTAATGACTCAGTTTGACCTGTCACATATATATTACCACGCGAGTCCAGGGTCATAGATTGAGCGGAATCATCCGTAGCTCCACCCAAATATGTGGACGCAAGAAGACGTGTTAATTCCCGGTCAAACTTTGATACAAAGACATCACCAAAACCACCGTTAAAGGAAGTATCAAAAGCATCAATACTTGTAGGAAAGTCGGACGACCAGGTCTCACCACTCACATATATATTTTTATCGGAGTCTAAAACTATCGAAGTGCCATAGTCATTATTAGTTCCTCCCAAATACGTGGATGCAAGAATGTGGGTGAAATTCCAATTTATCTTTGCAATAAAGGCATCACCGTTATGAAACGTAGTATTATAAGCGCCAGGAGTTGTCGGAAAGTTTGATGATAAAGTCCTGCCAGTTACGTACAGGGAAATACCATTCGGGTCCAAAACTATAGAATGAGCATAATCATCGGAAGATCCTCCCAAAAATGTGGATGCAATCAGGTTTGTTAAATCTCCACTGAGCTTTACCAAAAAGGCATCACTATAACCATTTTTAGAAGCATCAAAAACGCCAGGGGTTATGGGAAAGTTTGATGAAGCCGTTTGACCGGACACATAAATATTTTTATGTGAATCTATGGCTATGGAACGTACGTAATCCTCGGAAGACCCTCCTAAATAAGTAGACGCTATAAGACGTGTTAAATCACCATCTAGCTTTGATACAAAGATATCAGCGTCACTATAAGAGACATCATAAACGCCTGTGGTTGTCGGAAAGTCTGACGATTTGGTATAACCAGCAACAATAATATTTTTATCTGCATCTATAGCTATAGAATAGCCATAATCTGAGTCAAGCCCTCCCAGATATGTAGAGGCAAGAAGCGGGTCGATAATGAGTTCTTTTGTCCTGTCATAGGAGGCAACCTTGAAACCGTAAACGGATTGCGGACTTCGTCGTGAGCGCTCAGTCGAACGATTGTAGATTTCAGATTTCGGATTTATGGAATTGGAAAATGTCGATCGTTGATTTTGATTTTTTTCACAATCCAAATGCCGCGATCCGCAAGCCGAAATCAGGTAAGAAACGTCCACATCCACCCTCTTCCCATGAATTTCCTGATAGGCTACTGGTTTTGTAAATGTAACAGTTCCTAATTCCGTCTCTGCCTCAAGCTGTCCTTCTTTATTTACCTTTAATGTCTTTGTCCCGCTTAGCTTGATCTTTATCAGCTCCGGATCGACATCTGGCTTAAGATAAAAGAGCTTCTCAATATTGTTTCCATACGCCCTCAGCTTTAGTGCTATTCCCTTATATACCTCTCCAAGGTTGACAACCTCATACGTTGAGATGTTACTCTTCCACTTGGATGGGTCTTTCCCTTTAAAATAAGACACATTGGTTACGGTCTTTCCTTCTCCTTGAATTTTTTCTACTTTCCCACCGATAAACGACTCTTTAAGGATCAGCTTTTTTGACCATTTCTGATCTGAAAAGCCTGCAACAATCCCCTGTTTTGCACGTGAAATATCCTGCTCGTGACTCGTGGGTGGTGAAATATCGTGATTCATTCCTTCTCTTCCAAACCCTCCATTCCCAGCCATGATATCCTTTGCCTTAATCTTCTCATGCGTACATGGCAAAGAATAAACGAGTTCTCCATCGATTGTGATAAACACACTTCCCCCAAAGGTATTCGTAAAAAACGCTACTCTTTCATTCATCTGATGTTCATTGGCTATGAAAGGCATTTGGAGTCTTTGCGTTTTTTGAATAAATTCCTCTTTTAAACGTTTGTTTACATCCGCCTGCTTACCCAGGATAAAGAAAAGAAAAGGCACTGCCATGAAAAGAACTATACCACTTAGCAAGATTTTATTTCCCCGTTTCATCTTATTATTACCCTCTGTTTAAGAAACTCTAGTTATCGGATTTTGTACATTATCCGCTGGATTTTCATCTTTTGTTTTATATAATTCTAAAACCTTACTGTCTATCTGAAACTTTTGACTTCTAAACCAGCAAGTAATTTATAATAGGGAAAGTTTTTGCCGGGACAGTCGGTTTCTTTGCAATGCCTGTGCAGTATAACATTTTCTGAAGGAATACGACATCGTTCCTGGAGATATTGTATAAGCGCTAACAGCGAGTCCATTTGTGCCGTTGTCGGATAGGATTCATTAAAATCCCCAACGAGGCATATCCCAATGCCGTAATGATTGTATTCCTGAACACCGGCGTGGGCGCCATTGATCTGATTTATCCATCTGCTGCCAATCTCGGCCTGCCCATCTCCTGAACCATTCCCGTTTCCAATTACAAAATGATATCCTAACCCGTTTTCCCATCCCCGTGTTCTGTGGGATTTATCAAATTCAGCGGCATTGCCAGTTTCGGTGGCGCTGTGGTGAATAACGATGTACTTCCAGTCGCGAACAAAATAACGGTCTAATTGCCCAATAATATACGGAATCTCCCCTTTCTGTGATTCCGCAGGTGTTACCGGTTTATAAGCAGGCGGGGCATTGCAACCAGACAAGTAAATAAAGATAGCCAAAAATAAGTAATTTAAAACTTTCCACGTGTGTTTCACTGTTTGTCCTCTTTTTATAATTATTGAATATCACCATTTATTTTCGACCAATACTGGGCAGAAACCAGGCGTTTCTGGTTCGTCCTGAAAGTTGATTTGAATAGTGGATTCAGTTATTTTGTATTTATTTACCAGATATTCATTTATCTTATCAACTAATGTGTTTTGGTCAATGGGATACTTGTTATTATTATACAGCGTAATATGCGCTGAAAAGACAAGCATATTTGCAGTTATAGCCCAAAGGTGTACATTGCCTATTTCTCTGATCGCTGGAAAATGTTTTTTTTAGGCGGCCAATATTTCTGCCCGATACAAGCCGAACGTCTTCTGATGACATGGTGGTTTTCTTGCAATGAATATTGCTATTAAACTCAGACTGATGGCAAAGGAGGAAGCAAAGGGGGGTCAGGTCTTTATTCTTGCTATTGAAGCTGATTCTTCTTTATCAAGAAACAAGGACACGATTTGTATCAGCAATAAATATGGGCTTTCTTGGGTTGCGTCTTGATGCAATGCGGTAAAGCGCTCCGTCAAATTCTATCCTTAAAGGTCTTGCAATGTGGAATACTCTATCGCTTACATAACTTTGTAGCAAGAATAAAGACCAAACCCCTATTATTACTCTTTTCCTGCGCGAACAGGCCATACATAGCAAGTTTCGGTCTTATGGGCAGTGTCCATGATGCCGTGATCGCTCATGTTCACGATCCACGCATAGGCTATACCACCCTTGAGGGTATCACTCGACCAGTAGCTGTCCGACTGCACGCCGCTAAAGAAGCTAGAGTAGCCCGCTGGAAGGGCAGGATTATTGTTACTTGAATCAGTCAGGCTTGCTAACTCATTTCTATTCGGCAGTCGCCAGTCTGTTTGGTGACTACCACCGTTGCTCTTATCACCAGCAAAAGTTCCATTCATCGTTCCATCTCTATTCAGGTTTGCCACATCAGTCAGGGCATCTGCCCAGGTTCTCGCTCCCGCTACATTGGCATTCTGCAACCATATCAATCCAGTAAGGTTGTCCGTTATTGTGCCGTTACCATTATTTGTAAAGCGTGTGTTGGGCGAAGCTACCCCTTTATCCGAATTTGCGGCATCCCCTGTCGCATAAGAAGTCGTCTGTCCGGTCTTTTGAACTGAACTCAGAACTATGTTCTGGGATTGAATTCCCGTAATTAATCCCAATCTGTCGGCGCTATTTAGCGCCAAGAAGGTTTTTCCATTAAGTACATCTGACTCTCTGGCGGTTGGAACAACGGTATTGTCGAGATGCCCGGAGTATGCCAAAAAGGGGGCGAGCATAACCAAGCCAATAATTGCTGTACAAAAACGTAAAAAGAACATGTAAGATTCTCCTTAATTTGTTACCTGTCTATTGATGTTGCAATATTGGGACTGTTGGGATTAACATCCACCGTTCTGGTTTTTCTCGGGTTTTTCAAGGAATCTTTCGCATTTACAATACCCATTTCTATCCCTCCCACATTTTTCAGCATACTATCTCTTGAAATAGCGTATGTCAACTTAAAATCGGCATAATTACTTGAATACATGAGGGTGTTTTCGATATAATATTCTAGTATTTTTGTAATAATCCATCTCGCCACAGAACACAGAAATGTGTGAACAGCCGTTCGCCCTTACAATTATTTCTCTCTGCGTTCTTAGCGTTCTCTGCGGTGAGTTATTTTTTTTAAAAATATCGTAGGTTAAAATTTGAATAAGCATTTAAATCTACTCTTCCTAGCTACTGAAAATTTATTACGGCATAAGACTAAGACGATTGTCGTCTGCCTCTGTATTATTGCCATCCTTTCACCCTTTATTACTGCCATTGCCATTTCTGAAGGCATCAGGGCGCAATCCCTCACCTCTGTTAAAGCAGGCGCAGACCTCTATCTGACATTTGATGAATTTGGCAGGAATGCGGCCATTCCCCTGAAATATCTGGATGAGATTAAAAAGATTTTTGGGGTAACAAAGGCAATACCACGCATCATCGGCCGGGCTTTTGTGCAAAATAAACTGGCAGTCATCGTTGGTCTCAACAAAGAAGACCTGCCAGAGTCTGTCTCCTGTATCTCAGGCCGAATCTTTGAAAATGCAAATGAGGTTGTTGTGGGACATGAACTGGCAGAGCATTTCCACTTAAGAATCGGTGACCAGTTCAGTATGCGCGGACAGCAGAGAAAAACGTTCACTGTCGTAGGCTTCTTTTCCTCAGACTCAAGCATCTGGGGCGCTTCCATGATACTCATGTCCTTCAAAGATGCAGGCGAACTTTTTGGGAAGCAGGATGTTGCCACTGACATACAAATCCACACCCTGCCGGGACACAACTCAGAGATTGCGACCGACCTGTATGATATTTTTCAGAACGAACCATACAGACTGCAAGACAAACACATGGTCGAATTGTATTTTAAAAAAGGCTTTATGCTCAAGGAAGGTATTTTTAGCGCCTTATATCTCGTAGCCTTGTCCCTGGGCGTGCCTGCCATCCTGGTAGCCTCCGGTTTTGGGTTATCTGAGCGTAAAAAGGAAATCGGTATTATGAAGGCCACGGGTTGGAATACCCTTGAGGTTTTAGAAGTGATTTCCTTTGAGCAATTACTCATCAGTTTACTGGGCGCTACCATTGCTATACTATTATCCATTTTATGGGTTAAGGGTTTTAATGGTGCATTTATTGCCCAATTCTTTGTTGCAGAGATAACGATGTTGCCGAAATTTATCCTGCCTGCAAGGTTTTTGCCTTTACCGTGTATGCTCAGCTTTTTCTTTGCCTTTATATTGACTATGGTTGGCAGCGTCTATTCTTCGTGGAGGGCGTCAACCGAGTCGCCGGTTGTATCGATGAAATAATGATTAGAACAGAAAAACTATGTAAATCGTACCACTGCCATACACGCCACGAAGTATGTGCTATACAGGACATCAGCTTACATATTTCAAAAAATAGCTTTGTGGTATTGCACGGTCCCTCTGGCTCCGGGAAAACCACCCTGCTCAATATTCTCGGCACTCTGGACAGACCCACAGATGGCAAGGTATTCATGAACGGCGAAGATATCACCTCATTTTCGGATATCGCCCTTTCAAGATTGCGGCGTGAAAAGATCGGTTTTATCTTTCAGGACTTTCACCTCATTCCAAGACTCACGAGTTGGGAAAATGTGTCTTATCCCCTCATTCCTATAGGTATCAGTCCCAAAAAGCGTTTCGAAAGGGCCAAAACACTTTTAGAAAAGATGGAACTAGGCGACAGGTTAGACCATAGCCCGGAAGAACTCAGCGGCGGACAGCAGCAGCGGGTAGCCATTGCACGGGCGCTGGTAAATAACCCTGAAATTATCATTGCTGATGAACCCACATCCAATATAGATGATGAAACCAGTGAACGTGTGCTGGAACTTTTAAAAGAGCTAAAGTCCAGCGGTACAACCATCCTGGTTGCTACCCATGATACTTCGTTTGAAAAGATTGCTGACGTGTTGTTTAAAATGAAAAATGGCAGGATTGTATAGATATTAGACAGGATAAATAAGCTGGTTATTGTGAACAACAAAAATGAATTAGAAAGTCCCCTCTTGGGAGGGGACTTCGTCGTGAGCTCAGTCGAACGATTTAGGGGTGGGTAAGTCGGTAATTCGTGAAATATTCATTGAGATTTTACGCCCAAGGGACCCACCCCTAACCCCTCCCAAGAGGGGAATAATTTGTGCCATTATAAAATATGTGGCAGATATTATTGTTAATGATACAATTATTTTAGAATTATCTTGTTTATCCTGTTATCCTGTCAAAAGTTAAAATATTACCATGATCGTTAATATCTATACACTTATCATGTTGTTTGTAGCCATATTTTCTCTTTCCCTGGGCGGATTTTTGTTTTTATTAACGATAAGAACTCTCCTTAGTTTTAAAACAACTGTACCCTTAGAGGATAAGACTAAATTTGAACAAAAGGGGTATCTGGTTTTTCTATTGGCATGTGTAACGCTTTCTATCAGGATGATTGTCTGGCCGTGGTTCTACTTCATGCTCCAGAGTTTCGTATCTGAGGTGCCAGGGGCGATGTGTATGTTTGGCGTTACGCAGATTCTCCCGTCCACAGTCACCTTTTTACAGATCATCAAACCCATCTCTTTTTTTATCATGGGCGGCTGGCTACTGTGTTATTACGTTGATAAATCTACTCCCACAGCGCCACTTGCCAGGAAGAACCTGCTCTTTCTTCTCATCGTCTGCGGCGTGCTTTTAGCCGATAGCATTGGGGATATTTATTATGTTATCCGGATGAAACCATTGATGTCCGTCTCCTGCTGTGCCACTTTTTTTGACGTGCCTTTAAGACCTTCGGCTATGATCCCACAAGCTATCTTTGGAAAAAACTTTCAAAAGATTTTATTTATTGTGTACTATGTTACAAATATAACCCTCATAGCCTTATTGTTTACAAGCATGTCGAAGAAATGGGTATCGGTGACATCACTGCCACGAAGGATCATCCTTTACAGTCAGTATGCAATTGGAATTATCAATATACCTGTTGTGATATACACGTTCATTGAAAACATCGCCCCGAAGCTCATGCAGCTTCCCTATCACCACTGTATCTACTGCTTTATGGGGAATGGTATGGTTCCTGATGCTCCCATTATGCTGGGATTATTTGTCATTGGCACCTTTGCAATTGGCTGGATGGGCATCCTCAGGCTTCTATGCAAAAATAGAGAGGCACGGCTTATAACAGAGCGGCTTTTGTTGAAAGTAAACAACTTGTCAGCCTTTTGTTTCCTCGCCTCAGTTATAATGGTAACGATACATTTAATTTTAATTTAGATAGGATTAACAGGATAGATATGACAAAGAAATTCTGGATAGGTCTCATTATTGTTTTAATCGTTGCACTAATGGGGGTCTCTTACCAAAAATTCCTGATAAATCCGCATTGTGCCTATGATGGCTCTCCAGTAACCCCTATTTGCGAAGTTGATATCGTCCTTAAGGAGAAGTCGACGAAGAAGTTTTGTTCCATCTATTGCGCAACTCAATGGTTTAAAAACAACGTCACATTGATAGATCACGTTATAGTCACCGATGAGATCCGTGGCAACAAGATAGACTCGTACATGGCCTATTTTGTGGAAAGTGAGCTAATCACAAATGAAACCAACGATAACCGCATCCACGTATTTCAGCAGCGTCAGGATGCCCTCACCCATGCCGAAAAGTTTCACGGAACAATGGCAGATGATCCGTTTACGATTGATGAATAATTGACAGTATGGACAGGATACAAATCGTGTGGCGGCTGGAGATAACCCCTGCCACCACAGAAATAATCCAGTTAATTCTGTTCATCCTGTCTTGCTTTTGCCTTTTTTCTGGTGGATTCGCATTCGCTTAATCCACCCTACCCATATTTATTTTCCTGCTTGTTTGGCTGGTTCGATCGTCCTCGATTGAACCTAAATATTTGGCATGTTCAGATTTCGTTGCACAAGTTCAAGTATACAGCACAGTTCAAACTTCTGGTTCAATCGTTCGACTGAGCGCTCACGACGAAGTCTGAAATATTGAACCAGCCAAGGCATTTGGCAGGGGATAAACCGCCCGCTCTACTCTTCCGACTCGTTCGGGTTAGGTTACGTTTCTTGTTCCTTTAGCAATTTATACTCAATACTATCCACCAGGGCGTGCCAGCTCGCATCAATCAGATTTTCTGATACGCCGACGGTGTTCCAGACGCCTTCCTTGTCCTGCGACTCAATAATCACACGCACCTTAGCTGCTGTTCCTTTGCGCGGATTAATTACCCGCACCTTGTAATCTACCAGTTTCATGTCTTTTAATGATGGATAGAACCGCTCCAACGCCTTGCGCAATGCAGAATCGAGGGCATTTACCGGACCTGCCCCCTCGCTTGCAGAGAGTTCCTGAACGCCGTCTACCTTTACCTTAACCGTTGCTTCCGTTACCGGCAATCCGTTTTCCCGTTTTTCAACAATCACCCGAAACCCTTCGAGGTCAAAAAAACTCTTATACCTGCCAATCTTCTTTCTTGCCAGTAATTCAAAGGATGCCTCGGCAGATTCGAATTGATACCCTTCGTTCTCCAGATTTTGAACCTCTTCTAGGATAGCCCTCATGAGACTACTATCATGCGTTAAATTAAACTTCTCTATCTTTGCCAGAATCGTAGAACTGCCTGAAAGCTCGGAGATCAATATCTTTCTTTCGTTTCCCACCGATTCAGGTGGAATGTGTTCGTACGTCTCCCTCTTTTTCTGAACAGCATTAACGTGCAATCCCCCCTTGTGGGCAAAAGCGCTGGTTCCGACGAAGGGCTGATTAGGGCGTAAAAGGAGATTTGCCACCTCATAAACGTATCTGGATATTTCAGTTAATTTCTTAAGCCCCCCATCCCCCAAACAATGAAACCCCTTCTTTAAAACCAGATTTGGGATAATGGAGCACAAGTCTGCATTCCCGCAGCGCTCCCCAAAACCATTGATCGTCCCCTGTACCTGCCTGACACCGCTATCAACAGCGGCAAGCGTATTGGCCACCGCAAGGTCACCGTCGTTATGGACGTGTATACTTAATAATGTGCCCTTTGTTTTTTCTCTGACATCTTTAACAATCTCGGCAATTTCCATAGGTAAACTGCCTCCATTGGTATCGCATAATACGATGGCGTCGGCGCCCGCTGATTGAGCTGCATTGAGCACATTTAAGGCATATTCCCGATTTTTTTTATACCCATCGAAAAAATGCTCTGCATCAAAAAAGACCTCACGATTTTTTGCCTTAAGATACGCAATGGTATCGGAAACCATTTTCAGGTTTTCATCCAGTGAGACCTTCAATACATCCGTCACCTGGAAATCCCAACTTTTCCCGACGATGGTTACAACAGGTGTCTCTGCCATCAGCAGCGCATTCACATTTTTATCGTCTGCAACACGCTTGTCAGCCCTGCGTGTACTGCCGAAAGCGGCAATTTTGGCATGTCGCAGCTTTAATGATTTTACTTCCTGGAAGTATGATTCATCCTTGGGATTGGCGATTGGATAGCCGCCTTCAATGTAGTCCACCCCAAGATCGTCTAACTTTAAGGTAATGGCAAGTTTGTCCTGCAAAGAAAAGGAAATACCCTCACCCTGGCTACCGTCCCGTAATGTCGTATCGTAAATAAAGATTTTATCCATTTTATATAGCCACAAAGCCACCAGGACACGAAATATTTTCTTTGTGACTTAGTGTCTGGCATAAAAAATTTCAGAAAGTCTAGTTTGCATATGTTACGCAGATGTTATCAATGGTGTAATATGTTGTCAAGTTTAAAGAAACATGAAACAGCGCTGCATTGTAGAAACAAAAATTAATAACATGTGTGAATCCGTAGGGGCGGGTTTTA
>Ga0082335_1008097_pt1 | contig 12227 bp, 10 predicted proteins | sample Subgrocontami58m_FD_72375 | JGI IMG/M metagenome (GOLD analysis project Ga0082335, IMG submission 72375) | Subsurface groundwater microbial communities from S. Glens Falls, New York, USA - GMW37 contaminated, 5.8 m (SPADES assembly) (version 2) ...
GATGAGGCGTGCCGCCCGGGGCGCCGGCCCCCACGCGCTGGTGGACCGGGAGCCGGTCCGTTTCATCAAGCAAGGGTGCCTCCCCGGTCGAGCCGACCACGAAGAATTCGTCGATTCCGGCGCTTTGCAGGTGCGCGACGAGCCGGCGCAGGCTGGCGTGGTCGACTTCGCCGCCGGTCGTAAATGGCGTGACCATCGCCACGATCAGGTGCGGCGCGGGCGATTGCAGGCGGGCCAGGCTCATGCGACAAGCGGGAGGGACGGGGTCGCGGCGAAGAAACGGTGATCCGGCACGGGATCGCAGACGCCAGGCGTGCCGAGGGGCCCGCAGTCCGTTTCATCGCGCAACGCGGCGCGGGCAGATTCGGGGAAGAAACAGCGCGGGGTGGGGTGGGCGGCGGCCATGGCAACCGGCCCAGTGAGGCTCATATTGGTATACCACGGCAAGATTTTTTTGCCGGGCGGTGCGATCCGCTGCGGTGGCACCGGGCCGATGGGGCGACGGCGGAAACCACGGAGATGCCGTGCCGGGCGGGCGGCCCGCGGGCTGCGGATTTGATCTCTGGTATACCACGGCGAGATTGGCCCGCGCGGTTCTCGGGCTCGAATGCGGCCACTGGTGGATCGGGCGGGTGGGTGGATCGACCCGATCGAGGACAACGAACGGATAGGCGAGAACTGGCGCGCCGAAGTGGCGGGAAACTGCCGTGGCGCGCCGGCCGGCGGAAATTCGGGTGCGGACGGCCGGTGGCTCGCAGGCAGGGGCCCGACCCGCTCACGGGGAGGTCGCGTGGGTCGGTGGGTCGTATGGCCAGGCGGCGCCTCCGCATTCGTTGCGGAGGTGGGATTTCTGCTAATACCTCCATTCACCGCAGCAACGAGCTTGGGTTGCGGCGGTCGGCGGCGCAGGTTGGATGACCGGCGCGACAGGAGTGCTCGGCGGCAGGACCTGCTTTGCATCCAGGTTTCAGGCGGCCGCGTTTTCCGGCCAAACGCACTTCGGCCGCGCCTCTTCCTTATGTCACATCCAACCATCATTCAGGGCGGCATGGGCGTCGCCGTTTCCAACTGGCGGCTCGCTCGCGCGGTATCGCGCCTGGGTGAACTGGGTGTCATTTCCGGCACGTTGCTTGCCGTGATTCTCGCCCGCCGGCTCGCGGAAGGCGATCCAGGCGGGCACATGCGGGAGGCGCTGGCGGCGTTTCCCCTGCCCGGCGTCGCCCAACGCGTGCTCGACGCCCATTTCGTGCCGGGGGGCAAGTTGCGCGACGCGTCTTTCCGGGCGATTACCATGCCCACGCTGGTGCCGCCAGCCGCGCTGACGGAGCTGACCGTCGCGGCAAATTTCGTCGAGGTCTTCCTCGCGAAACAGGGCCACGCCGGCCGCGTCGGCATCAACCTGCTCGAGAAGATTCAACTCGCGACGCTGCCGTCGCTGTACGGCGCCATGCTGGCGGACGTCGATTACGTGCTGATGGGCGCCGGCATTCCGCGTTTGATTCCCGGGGTGCTCGACCGGTTTGCGGCGGGCGAGGAGGCCGAGCTGAAGATTGAGGTCGACGGCGCGCTGCCCGGCGCCGACTTCGTCGCGCGGTTCCATCCGCGCGAATTCTGCGGGGAACCCGCGCCACGGCTCCGCCGTCCGCATTTCCTCGCCATCGTGTCGTCGTCGGCCCTCGCGACAACGCTCGCGAAGAAATCGAACGGTCGCGTCGATGGCTTCGTGATCGAAGGCGATGTGGCGGGCGGACACAACGCCCCGCCCCGCGGCCCGATGCAGCTCGATGCGCGGGGCGAGCCGATTTATGGCGCGCGCGATGTGCCGGACCTGGCGAAGATTCGCGAGCTCGCGCTGCCGTTCTGGGTCGCCGGTGCGCAAGCCACGCCGGAACGACTCGCGGCGGCGCAAGCCGTCGGCGCGCAAGGCATCCAGGTCGGCACGGCTTTCGCGTTTTGCGACGAATCCGGCATCGACGCCGCGCTGAAACGCGAGGCGATCCGCGCGAGTCGCGCGGGGACGGCGCGCGTCTTCACCGATCCCGCCGCGTCCCCGACCGGCTTTCCTTTCAAGATTGTGCAGATGCGCGGCACGTTGTCCGACGCCGGATGTTACGAGGCCCGCGAGCGCAACTGCGACCTCGGCTACCTGCGCCAGCTCTACTTGAAACCAGATGGTGGCGTCGGTTATCGGTGCGCCGCGGAGCCGGTCGAGGACTACGTGCGAAAAGGCGGAGCGGCCGCCGACACCGCCGGTCGCAAGTGCCTGTGCAACGGTCTGGCTGCCACGGTAGGGCTCGCACAGTCGCATGGTGGCGTGAGCGAGCCGCCGCTGGTCACCGCCGGCAATGAGATCTCCGACCTGGCGCGGCTCGTCGCGACCGACTCCGATCACTACAATGCCGAGGATGTGGTCCGCTACCTGCGCGGCGTCGCGGCCTCCCGCGCCTCGGAAGAGGAAATTCCGTTGCGTGCCGTCGGCTCGTAGGATCGTAGGCCGGCCGCTGGCACTCCGTCGTCAAGTTTCCCGCAAGAATCCGCTAATCTACAGTGTAACGTAATACGTTACACTCCATTTGAGAACAAATGATGGTTTGGGCCGCGAATGCCGCAGGTAGAGCCACGCGGGAAGGCGACCTGGCATTCCAGACGCTGTCTCGGTGAGATGCGCGCGGCCCCAAAGCGCCGTCGTCGTCACCTCATCATTGTCATAATGATCATCTCCTGGGACATTTGACCCGAGTTTTTGCCGCCGGGCAACGCTGCGGCAAAACTGCCCCGAATGAACATCTGAACTGAGTTTTTGAAAGCACGCACTGCTTTCGCCCTTGGTTGCATTTGAACCAAGTTGTGTCGGTCAGTCTTCGCGATATCAATCCGAAGCGCCAGGAGACCACGCTCACCGGTGGTTCCATTCCCGCAGCACCTCGAGCTCCCATCCCCGTGCGTTGTTTTCCGTGATGCTGAACGTGCTTTCCTGCGACCGCAGATCGTAGACCCAGATTGCCGCCAGCGGGACATGCGCGGCGCGGAGCTTCGTCAGGATAGCTTCCAACTGCGGGCGAGCGGACGGGCTTGTGGCATCGGGAATTTGAAATTCGCCCACGAACAGCGGCTTCCGGAGCGCCGCGGCGGCTTCCGCAGCGACAGCGACCCGCGCCAGGTTCTCGCCGTAGCAATGGACGCTGACGGCGTTAAGCGGGTCCGGAGTCGTCAGCCGGACCATTTCCTGGAACTGGGCCGGAGTGTCGGCGCGCCAGCTTTTTTCCTGCCGGTTGTGCCAGGCCGACGAACGCAGCATCGCATCTCCGTTTTCGATCAGCCGCGTGGGGTCGAGCTTCCGGACTTCGCGGGCGAACTCGGCGAAGGCGTCCACGACGTGGTCGTAGTGCAATTCGTCACGAACCGTTCGGGATTCGGGTGTGCCGCGCTTCGGTGCAATCATCGGCCGGTGTGTCGCGGCGTTCGGCAGATTCGCGGCGAGGCTGAATTCGTTGCCGAATTCCCAGGCCCAGATGGCCGGCGAATCCCGGTACCGGCCGACTACTGCGCGCACATACTGGCGCATGAATTCGCGGGTCTTGCTCTGCGAATTTCCCCATTGGTCGCACGGCTCGCCCACCAAGTCGGGTACGCAGGAGAGGTTCCAGAACAGCGACGGGATTAACCCAATCCCATGTTCTTTCGCCGCCCCCACGACCGCATCGAGCCGGCGAAAGTATTCCACGCGATCGGAGAGGTAGAGCGACATTTCCTTCGGCCAGAACCCGCAGGCGGCGTACCGGGCAAACGGGATCTCGTACCGCGCCAGCGTCGCAAAGCCCGTCGTGTAGGAGGTGTCGCGCGGATCGATCAGTGCGCGCAGGAAGCAGTCGAAGTAATTCACCCCCACGCCCACGTACGGCTTTCCGTCACGCACGACGGTGCCATCGGCCGCGACGGTGAGCCCGGGCCCAGCAGCGCACGCGCAGCCGCACGCGAAAGCACCCGCGGCGATGACAATCCATCGGAAGAGCCGGAAAGGTTTCATGAAGCGGAGGGCACGGATGAGCATGTCGCCATCGTTCAACGAAGTCACGGCTGCTTGATGGCGTGCGCGGGCGCCTGATGCTCGGCTGATTTCCCAGGTCTGCCTCCGGCCCGAGCGGGACCCGAAACAGCTATGGTCACGCGTGTATTTGCACGCCAACATCGGCTCTGCGGAATTTCTCCACGCACCCGATGATCGCTCCTGTCTTCCGGCTTCTGAAATCCGCCGCGTTTGCGGTCGCGACCGCCGCGGTGCTCGGCAACGGCTCCGTTGCCGCCGAGTCCATTCGCCGGCCCAACATCCTCTTCATCCTCACCGACGACGAGGGCTGGCCGACGTTGGGTTGCTACGGCAGCACCCAAGTTGCCACGCCTCATCTCGACCACCTCGCCGCTGAGGGTGTTCGCTTCACCGACGCCTACGTGATGCCGCAGTGCACGCCGACGCGCGCGGCCCTTCTCACCGGCCAGCACACCGCCCGCAACGGCCTGTGGCACGTGCTCCCTTGGTATGGCACGCCCTGGGCGCCGGTTCGAGAGCCTGCCTTTGCCGAGCAACTGCCGCGCGACACGTTCACGTTTCCGAAGGGGCTCCAGGCGGCGGGCTACAAGACCGGGATGGCCGGCAAGTGGCACCTCACCACGAATGCCGATGGCAACTACGTCGCGCTCAAACCCGAGGCCGCGCGGTTCTACGGTTTCGATTTTGCGGCGCCACCCGGACCGGGCTCCCAGAACGAAGGCGACAAACACGTCGACTACCTCACGAACCAGGCGATCGCGTTCATGCGGCAGCATCGCGACGAGCGTTGGTTCTTCTACCTGGCGCACCACACGATTCACGGGAAAGTCTCCGCCCCGGTGGAACTGGTGGCGAAACACCGGGCCCGGGGCGCCCCCGCCACGGGACTGCACAACGCGACCTATCTCGCCGCCCTCGAGCACCTCGACAACTCGATCGGCCGGCTGATGGCGGCGCTCGACGAGCTTCGGCTGCGTGAGCGCACCCTCGTCGTTTTTCTCTCGGACAACGGCGGTGTTTACCAGAGCTACGACATCGCGCCCTTCACCCAGGGACCCGGGACGGACACCCAGTTGCGCGTGACCGCGGAAGAGTTCAGCAACGCCCCGCTGCGCGCCGGCAAGGGCTCGCCTTACGAGGGCGGCCTTCGCGTGCCTTGTCTCGTGCGCTGGCCGGGCGTCGTGAAGCCGGGCGGCGTGAACGCGACGCCCGTCCACATCGTCGATTGGGCGAGAACCATCCTCGAAGTCACAGGCGGCACGGCACCCGCGGGGCACACGCTCGACGGCACGAGCCTCGTGCCGCTGTTGCGCGGCGAAGCGGTGCCGCTGCGTCCGCTTTTCTGGCACCTGCCGCTCTACGATCTCCGCTGGGGCGCGACACCGTGCGCCGTGGTTCGCGAAGGCGACTGGAAGTTAATCGATTATTTCGGCGATTCCTTCGACGTCGCGGGCCGCTACCAGGCCGGCGCCCGCACGGAATTGTTCAACCTGCGCGCCGACCTCGGCGAAACGACCGATCTCTCCGCGCAGGAACCGGCCCGGGCGCGCGCGTTGCAGGCGAAATTACGCGAGTGGCTGCGTTCCGCCGGAGCAGAAGTGCCCGGCCCCAATCCTCACTACGATCGCGCGCATCCGTTGCGGGAGGTGCGGGCCAAGCCCGCATTCCTCAGCCCTAGCCGTTGAGGGACGCGTTGAGGTGTGGATCGAACACGCGGCGAGGAAATGGCGTTTTACTCGAACGGTCGCGCCGGGTTGCATGGCGGCCGCATGAAAGCGGTTTCCCTCTGGCTGTTTTTGAGTTCGTTGTCTGGCCTGAACGCCGCGTCGGCCGTGGGACTGTTTTCAGGCGTGAGCGCAGACAACATCACCGCGACGCCGAACTTGCGCCGCGAAGTAGTCTTCACCGCCGCTGGGCAGGCGCTCGCCGCATTGGGTCAGGGCATGGCCAGCGGTGAAAAGGAAGGCGAGAAAGTGGTGATGGCCAAAGATGGTTTCTGGATCGAGTTCGCCCAGGACCTCGTGCCGGGCCGTTACAACCTCGAGGTGCGGTCGGTGGCGCCAAACGCGGGCAGCGACTCCTTGTGGGTCTCGGTGGACGGAAAGCAGCTTAAACAATCGATCGGCCTGCCCACCGGAAAACTGGATAACCGATCGCAGGTGCTGACCGTGACCGGCAGCGGGGAGCACGCCATTCGTCTCACGTTGCGCGAGAAGCCAGGGTGCGCGATTGCAGGGGTGACTCTCTAAGGAACAGTCAGCAGGCTGCCGGTGGCGGAGCTGCGGAGCGAGTTGCGCGATCAGCATCCGCGGCTGCTTCTCACGCGGGACAGCCTGCCCCTGCTCAAGGCTCGGCTGGCGGACGCGCGCGTCCAACGGTTTTACCGGCTGGCCCCTGCACTCACGCGCAAACCGCCCGCCTATAAACTGGGTGCACGCAATGGCGGCGGGTTTCGGGTTCTTCCCGCCTATGCTCTGAGCCAACTCCTGGATCCGCAACCCGAGAAAATGCGGGGCATTTTGCTCTGGCTGGAATCGGCGACGACGTACCCGGATTGCGGTGCGGACCTGGACGCCGAGTATTTCATGGAAGGCGTGGCGTTGGCCTACGACTGGTTATATGATCAGGTTCCGTCGGAACTCCGCGCCCGCGTGCGCGACACGATTGAGCGGCAAGGTCGGGTGGTTTATGAGGCGTCGCTCGCCGGACGCAGCGGCGGTGGACACCATTTTCAGCAGAACCATTATTGGTACTCGCATTTGTCGCTCGCGCTGGCCGCGGGGGCGGTGCATGGCGAGGTACCCGAGGCCAGCCGGTGGTTGGGGTGGGCGTGGGATCGCTTCGAGCGCATTCCCCTGACGTTCAGTCCCGACGGCAGTTTCCACGAGGGGCCGGGTTATTGGAGTTTTTCGATGCCGGCGCTTTACCTCTTCACCGACCTCTATGAATGGTGCACGGGGCTGCGGATACCGGCAGGTGACGACGGATTGTCCGGGCAGGGCGAATTCCGCGTTCACCACCAGTATCCGGGGCTTCAACTGACGGCGGCGCTGGAAGACACGACCGCCGGGCGTGGCAGCGTGCCGATCGAGACGTTGCTCTGGGAGGCCAAACGGTTCAAGGCCCCGGTGCCGATGGGACTGGCCCACCGTTTGATTCGCGAGCCGGGCAACGCTGCGTGGAACTTGCTCTGGCTCGACGAAAACGTGCCTGCCGCCGCCGTCCAGATGACGGTACCGCTGGCCCGGTACTATCATGATGTCGAAACCGCGTTTGCGCGCACGTCATGGGACGATGACGCCAGTTACGTGGCGTTCGTCAGCCGCCCCTTGGGCGGGCATCGGTGGAGCGAGTTCTGCGCCAAGTTCAACCTGGGCGGCACGGGACACAATCATCCCGAGCAGAATCACTTCGTCTTGTTTGGCCGGGGCGAAGTGCTGGCGGGCGACACCGGTTACACGTACGACAAGCAGACCCGCGACCACAACACGGTGCTGGTGGACGGCAAAGGCCAGTTTGGCGACGGCGAAATGTGGCCCAGCCCGAAGCCGGGCCGCGCGCATATCACACGTTTTGTTACGCGGGACGATGTCAGCATTGTCACTGGCGATGCGACCTCGGCGTATCCGCAGGAACTGGGCCTGACGCAATTCGAGCGGACGCTGGTGTTGGCGGGGCCGGACCTGGCGGTGGTCAATGATCGACTGAGGGCAAACCAGCCGCGAACGTTTAGCTGGCTGCTGCATCATTACGGGAAGAGTTCGCGCGCGGGCGGCGAGTGGCGAATCGTGCGCAATCAGGCGCAGTTGGGCGTAGCGCCGCTACTGCCGCGCAACGTGGCGGCCCAGGAAACCATCTACCGACCGAGTTACATTCACCCGACCCGGAGTGTGGCGCCCACGGAACCAGACGTGCATTTGATCGAACTGAAGACCGCGCCGACCAAAGAAACGAGTTTCCTCGTCCCTATGTTGATAGCTCGGGCAGGCGATAAGTTGCCCGCGGCAGTAGACGTGTCCAACGATACGTGTGAAGCGGTGCGGGTGGGTGACACCGTGGTCGCCTTCAACCGGAGCAAGGGCAAGATGAGCGTCGACTTGCCTTGGGGCGACAAGGTTGAGACCGAGGCGGCCTGCGTGGTGGCACGGGTGAAAGGCGGGAGGCACGACATCATCGAGGCACCCGTCGAAACGGTGAAAAACTGATGTCCAGCATCAAATGGCCCCACAACTCGGATCAAATATCGACAACTCAGTTCAAATGCCCGGCCGGCCGATCCCTCCGCCGTTAAGATCGTCACTGCCGACCCCGCGCTTGGGCGTTTTCCCAGTCGTCGGAAAAACTGAGGCGTTATCTCTCCCATCTGTACGATTAGGTCGATCTGCCGGTCGTCGGCCGCGGTAAGCACTTAGGGGAGAGCTTCTGCCAGTGCGGCGAGACTTGCCGCGTCATGCAGTTTCTTCATTTCGGCGTCGGTGAGCGCGCGAGAAAAAACGGCCAGTCCGCCGAAACGGCCGATGGTCGCTTCCCGGAACATTTTGCCGGAGACGTAGCGGGCGCCGACAGTGAAGTCGCTGCCGCCGCTCGGTTTCGAGGCGGCGTGTTTCGCTGGGTCGTATCGGAAAATGCCGCGGCCATGATAATAGGGATTCATCCCTCGGTCGCTGCCGCCAGGGCCTTCGTGAGTGAAGTAGCGGTCGGTTCGCTTATGGACCACTGGGTCAAGCGGCATCACATCGAGCACGCCGTTGATATAGGCGCGGATGAACTCGCCGTCATAGGTGAAACCGAGGGTGCACCAGCGCTCCGTCGGCACTTCGTTCGCCGTGACCGCGTAGTCTGCGCACCATGGAAACGCACTGCCATCGGCTCGGCGGGTCACCCCACCTTCCGCCGAGATGTGCGGCACCAGTTTGTTGGGCCCTCCGTAGGTCGGCATGTTCATCAGGAGCGAATACTGACGCGTGCCCGTGTCGTCGTTTGCCCCCTTCCCTTCGCTCCACATCCCGGCGATCGTGCGGCTCTGACGCAGGTTCACAATGCGCACCACCGCGAACATGCTCACCTGAGCGTCCGGGCCCGAGATATTCAGGTCGCCGGTTTCCGCGTACGGAATCGAGAAATAGTGCCGCCCATCGAGCTCGGCGGCGTAGCCGGAAAAGGGTCCGCCTGCGACGCGCGGGATCGGACCTCCCATTTCGGCCAGGGGATGCAGCTGACGCGTGCCACTGGAGGTGCGGGGCTGCCCGGCCTCCTCGGCAAATGTCCAAAACGCGACAAGTCCCGGCATGGCCTCCACGACGGCGCGATTGCCGGCAGGCGGAGCCGCGCCAGCCAGCGAAGAAAGCGTGAGGCACAACAGAAAAGGCGTTTTCACAAGGAGGACGGGCACGCCACTAACGAGTGGACGCCACGATGGAAGGCTGACGATTCGCAGTCACGGGGATATGGCGCGGCCGACGAGATTCCGCTTCAGGATCGCCATCGTCTCGCGCTGGCACTGCCGCACGTAGGCGCGGGCTTTGCCCGCTTTTGCGCGCGCAGCGGCGGGATCCTGCGCGAGTGCAAGGACGGTCGCCGTGATCAATCGCAGCACGCCGGGCGTGTGACCGACGTCGCCGATATTGATCGTCTGCCAGGCGGAGCGCAGCACAATGCGCGGTCGCCGTCCATTCGGTGCGCCGCGCAGCGCGGCAGCCAGCATCGCCCCCAACGTTGTCCCAACAAAAGTTCGGCGAATCATAGGGAGCGAACATGTGGAACGAATCGCGCCGTCGCGACTTCGATTTACACGGTCATCGGCCGGCGGGAAGCAATCGAACGGGGTCGACCCGCTGATCGCTGCAGAAGGCCAATCGGGGCGCGACGACCTCGACTGCAGTTCCCCGGTGCCCGATATCACATCATTAACCGCGGCAACTTTCGCCAGCGAGTGTTCTCGACGACGGGCGCCGCGGAGGCGTTTGTCGCCAGCCACCCGAACGAGATGAACAGGAGGCAACGAAGGTAACGAAGAATCCATCTGCCTTGGCGTTCTTCGCGCTCTTCTGTTCAATCGATGGAACAGAAGGGCGCGAAGCTCGCGAAGGAACTCACCGATACTCTTCGCCGGTGATTGCCCCCGGAGCCGGCTCTGCGCCGTCGTCGAATCGCAAATCGCCACGCTCACCACCCACCGCAAATCGCTTATCCACGAATGCGTCACGGGCCAGGGGGGATCGATGCGGTGGACCTTGCCCGGGTGGCCCGTGAACGGCTGGCGGCCGCCGGTTGACACCGGTGGGAATTCCCACCACCCTCGTTCCATGCCAATCGCAACTACCTCCCGCCGAAAGCGCGCGCGCGGCCCCAACGTGGTCGAGCGTTACGACGTCGCGGCTGACGCCAAGAGCCGAATCAGCCTCCGGAAGGCGAAAACGAAGTATTTCCACGTGAAAGCGCTGTCCAACGGCTCCTATCTGCTCGAGCCGCGCGTGCTCGTGCCGCCGCACGCGGTGTCCGCCAAAACCCGGAAGATGCTCGATATTGCTGCGGCCAACCTCAAACAGGGCAAAGCCTCGGCCCCGGTCGATCTCACGCCGTTCCTGAAGCCATAAAGGCGACCCCATGCCGTTCCAGATTCGCATGGGCGTGCCGCAGATGGAAGCGCACTGGAACGATTTCTCGGGCCGCAAGCTCGCCGGCACACTGGATCGCGATCAGCAGAAGTATTTCAAGAAGCTGGTGAAGGCGCTGGGTCACCTTGCGGCGAATCCGCGGCATCCCGGCGCGACGCGTTTCGGCGTGACCGCCGGCAACACGAACTCGCAGCCGGTCTCGCTGCCATCAACCGAACGTTGACGGACGCTGCCAGCAGCGCGAAGGCGGTTCGCTGGAAGCTTGAACTGGCGCTTCGCCTGCGAAAATCGGCGGCCGCACCGTATGCGTGGATGGCGGAAACTCTCGTCATGGGCGCTCCATCTGCGGTCCGTGCCGCGCTTTCCCGCTTTCAGCAGCGATCAGCGGGTTGACCCCTTTGGGACTGCGTCTGCCGTTTTCGCTGCGACGGGTGTGCGAATAGCGTCGTCAATCCTCGCGAACGATCCCCTCTATCTTTACCTGCGGCAGCTACAGCTGCTTAAGGCCTTCGACCGTGTTTGCGCGCCATATCGACGGTCCACAAGACCGTGCGGAAGGGGTCAGGTTGATGAAGATGATGTTTTGGTAAGTCTGGTGCGCTGGTTGGCGCACGGTCACCAAAACATCACGATCATCGACCTGACCCCTTCCGCCCGGTCCCTGCGCTGCGCCCAATCTCCGGCTCAACGCCGGCCGCCGGCCGGCGGCACCCCGCCCAACCGAAAGCCGCAGGCGGTCAGGCTGCCTACGGCTTCGAGTTCGTGAGGTTCACGATTAATGGTATTTATTGGATCGGCTCTCTTATGTGTTCAACGCGGCGCTGCCGCGTGCTCGGGCAAATTTTGTAACCGGGTAAAAATCGCGAGGACTCAAAAACGATGATCGCTAGAGGAGGCGGCTTTCGCAGTCGCCATTAAGCGGGTAGATGAGTTCAGGAGTGACAGGGTAAATGGGTTCAGAACTGACCGCCGGCGCATCATCCGCAATCTCATGATTGGTCAGGCTGAGGATTGAACAGATGATTTCGATAAAGAATCGAGCACTTCCATTTCGCTCTAATTGCCACAGGTTAGCACTACCGAGCGCGGGGCACGCTTGAGAGGTGACAACCGTCTGGACAAGGAGTCTAGTTCCGCAACAATCGGCGGTTAACTCCGGCCGCTTCGCTCCACCTTCCTTACCGTTACACGGATTTCCGCTGTTACGATTAACGTAAAATACCATATTCATTTGGATACGCTAACAGGCGGTTAGATTCTTAGTCCAAACTACACCAGGGACATAATGCAGTCGAGGAACCGGCACGCAACTCACCTCCAAATCCATGGCGGACGAAAATCTATCCAGAGACAGTGGCGTAAGCGCGTCGAGTCAGGAACGATTTCACCATCTCGTCGACGCGTTGGACTCCCTGCGGGACCGTCCGACGGCATTTTATAGTTTAGCCGAGAACTTTCTCGCTCTAGCTTTCCGTTGATATCAACGACGTCAGCTGCGGCGGCACGATAATCCCTCAAATCGGTCCTGAAGCGCGTTCCGAAGTCGTCTTTTCCATCAATCA
>Ga0082335_1008101_pt1 | contig 12219 bp, 13 predicted proteins | sample Subgrocontami58m_FD_72375 | JGI IMG/M metagenome (GOLD analysis project Ga0082335, IMG submission 72375) | Subsurface groundwater microbial communities from S. Glens Falls, New York, USA - GMW37 contaminated, 5.8 m (SPADES assembly) (version 2) ...
GCCCCAGGGCTCCGCCCCGGACCCCGCGAGGGGCGTTGCCCCCTCGCCCCCCACCAAGGCAGGGCCTTGGATGCCATTTATTGGGTCAGGGAAGAAAGGGGGCCAACCATGGCGTTTCAACGTCCGTGTCGGCCCCCTTTCTTCCCTGCCCCAACTGATCGCGGTCCAGGGGCCGTGCCCCTGGTGGGTTCGAAGGGCGAAGCCCTCGCGGGGTTTGGGGCAGAGCCCCAAGGCTTTCTTTCCTTCACCCGATTGCGCCCCCGTTTAGCCCCCCCATGGGATCGACGCAGCCAACCTCCCGGCGGTATGAGTCGCCAACCAAACCGGCCGCCCAGGGCGGATCGAGGAGCGTCGCATGAACGAAATGGTGGACGTGTTGATCATCGGCTCCGGCGCGTCCGGCGCCGCGGCGGCCTGGAGCCTGGCCGATACACGGATGAAAATTCTCTGCCTGGAACAGGGCGACTGGATGAAGCAGTCGGACTACCCCAGCAATGGACGCGACTGGGAGGCTCGTCTGTATGACGATTTCGCCACCAGCCCGAACCGACGCGCCCGACCGACCGACTATCCGATCAACGACGACAATTCGCCGATCAAGGTGGTGAATTTCAACGGCGTCGGCGGCAGCACCATCATGTACACCGGCCATTACCCGCGCCTGCATCCGTCCGATTTCCGGGTCCGCTCCCTGGATGGGGTCGCCGACGACTGGCCCGTCGACTACGCGACCCTGGAGCCGTTCTTCGCCATGAACGACCGCATGACCGGCGTATCCGGCCTGGCGGGCGACCCGGCCTATCCGGCCAAGCAGCCACCGATGCCGCCCCTTCCCCTCGGCAAATCCGGCACCCGCTTCGCCCACGCCATGAACCAACTCGGCTGGCACTGGTGGCCGTCCGACACCGCCGTCGCCACCACCGAGTATGACGGGCGCGCGCCGTGCATCAATCTCGGCCATTGCACGCCGGCCTGCACCCAGGGTGCCAAGGCCAGCACCGACATCACGTATTGGCCGCACGCCATCCGCGCCGGGGTGGAGCTGCGGACCAACTGCCGGGTGCGGGAAATCACCGTCAACGAACACGGCATGGCCTCCGGCGCGATCTATTACGATGCCGACGGGAAGGAGCAATTCCAGCCGGCCGAGGTCGTCATCATGGCCTGCAACGGCGTCGGCACGCCGCGGCTGCTATTGAACTCCACGTCATCGCGCTTCCCCAACGGGCTGGCCAATTCCAGCGGCCTGGTCGGCAAGAATCTGATGTTCCATCCCTATGCGCAGGTGTTCGGCTATGTCGACGAACCGCTCGACAGCAACCGCGCCCCGCCTTTGTGCCTGTGGAGCATGGAGTTCTACGAAACCGACCCGGCGCGGGATTTCGTGCGCGGCTATTGCTATCAATTCGGCCGCGGCATCGGCCCGGTGACCGAGGCGATCTTCAGCGCCGCCGATGGCCGCCTGCCCTGGGGCGCCGGTCATCACCAGATGTTCCGCAAGCTGGTGGGCCGCCGGATCGGCATGTCGGCGATCTGCGAGGACCTGCCGGAGGAACGCAACCGGGTCACCCTGGACCCGGTGCTGAAGGACTCGCATGGGATTCCCGCGCCGAAGATCGACTACACGCTCAGCGAGAACTCCCTGCGTATGATGGATCACGGCATCGCCCGCGCGAAGGAAATCCTGACCGCCGCCGGTGCCACCAGTATCGGCGTCCAAAGCCCCATCCTCAACGGCGGCTGGCATCTTCTGGGCACCGCGCGGATGGGCACCGATCCGGAACGATCCGTGGTGAACGAGTGGGGCCGCTGCCACGACGTGAAGAACCTGTTCATCGTCGATGGCAGCCTCTTCGTCACGTCCGGCGGCGTGAACCCGACCTCCACAATCCAGGCGCTGGCACTTTATATCGCCGACAGCATCAAGCAGCGCCTGGCGACCCTGTTCGATTGACGCGGCAATCCCCCAATCCCCAGCAACGAGGAAACCAAGCCATGGCCACCACAACCTTCAAGGTCGGCGACATCACCATCCATCGTGTCGTGGAACAGGAAGCGCCGTTCTTCAATCCGTTGGAGTTCTTCCCCAATCTGACCGCCGAGGTATTGGAGGAAAATCGCGGCTGGATGACCGAGGGCGGCTACCTGGATAAGAACGGCCAACTGGTGCTGTGCATCCAGTCCTACCTGGTGCAGACCCCGCACCACAACATCCTGATCGACAGTTGCGTCGGCAACCACAAGCCGCGGCCCACGCGCCCGTTCTGGAACATGATGAACACCGACCGGTTCGAGAAGAGCCTGGCCGCGACAGGCATTTCGGTGGATCAGATCGACTATGTGATGTGCACACATCTGCATGTCGATCATGTCGGCTGGAACACCAAGCTGGAAAACGGGCGTTGGGTGCCGACCTTCCCCAAGGCCAAATATGTCTTCTCCGACCGGGAACTCGCCTACTGGACGGAGACCGAGCAGAAGGACGCGACCGCCGCCCCGTGGATCACCGATTCCGTGCTGCCGATCGTTGCCGCCAAGCGCGAGGAAGTGGTGAAAAGCGACCACGTGTTCGGCGATCTTGTGAAGCTGCTGCCGACCCCGGGGCATACGATCGACCACTATTCGGTGCAGGTCGGCAAGCCGGGCACGGATGCGGTGATCACCGGCGACATGATCCACTCGGCGTTGCAGGCCCGCTATCCGGAGCTGGGGATGCGGGTCGACTACAGCTCGCCGCAAGCGGGCGAGAGCCGGCGGAAGCTGTTCAGTTGCCTGTGCGACACATCGACCCTGGTGTGCACGGCGCATTTCCCGTCACCGTCGTCGGGGCGGATCAAGCGGTGGGGTGACGGGTTCAAGTTCGAAACGGTCTGACGGTCGCCTTACGCGGCGCATGCGGGATCCCCGCCCGGCGCCCGACCGTTCGGCGTCGTCAACCGTCTGTCCGGGTCGTCTACCATGGGGCCATCCCGGGGGGCCGTCTCCCATGGCGCCGTTCCATGCGGCCATCCCAGGGGGGCGTCCGAGGGGGCCTGCACGGATCGCCGAAGGCGTGCCCAGGTTGGCCCCGATCCGGTCACCCCACTCCGGTCACCAGGATCAGGCGCCCACGCCCCACCCGATCGCATTGCGCAGCAACGTGGTGAACGCGTCGTTGTCCCATGGGCCACGAAACGTCAGCGGCGTCGTGTCCCCGGGATCGACGTTGCGCGCCGGCCGGGATGCCGGGTTATGGCAATGACCGAGTGCGAAATAGGTGACGCCGCCACCCCCCACGTCTTTTGTGTAGCCGAGAACCCGGGTCTTGCCGTCGGGTTGCAGAGACGTGTCGGTGGGGTAGAGGGTGCCGATACTGGGCGATACCGCACTCGGGCCGTATTCCGCCGTCAGGAGGATCTTCGTCGACCCCGGATCCTGGATCTCGATGAAATACGGCTCGTCTGTCACCTCGAACGAGGCGCCGAGACCTTGGGTCAGCCTGTGGTCGGGGTCGGTGATGTCGACACGGAAGCGGCACAACGGAGGGTGGGTCAGGAAATAGCTCCCCAGCAGCGCGTGGTGTTCGGTCTTGACGGTACGGCGCTGGCGGAAGCCTTCCACCCGTTCGGCGCGACCACCGCTGGTGCCGTGCAAGCCCAGCCAATGCCCTCCGCCCTCCATCCAGGCCTTGATGGCGCGGCATTGCGCGGCATCGGGGTAGGGGCCGGCGACATAGGTGATCAGCAGCCGCGAAACCGGCAGCCATTTCTCGACATCGGCAAAATCGTTGGCGACTGAGGCCGGTATATCGCGTTCGGCCAATAGCTCCAGCAAACGCAAGCGAGCATGGTCGTGGTCGTGCCCTGCGCTCGATCCCACCGGAAAACCTCCGGTAATCAGGTGTGCTCGCCTGGATGTCATGTCTGTCATCGGAGTTCCTCGATCGCCGTTTGGTGTCTGCCACGGGGTTGACGCGCAGCTTCTCACCTTGCGGCCACCGCGGCTAGTGCAACGGCACGTCGAGGGCTCGGGCCTACTGCTGTCCCCGCATCGTGATCCGCGTACCGTGATCCCGGTACCGCGATCCCCTGGCCAGACGGGGGGCCAGCCGCTAGGTTGCCACCCAATCAACCGTATCCGAGGGGGAAACCGGGTGCCATCTGGTATGCGCCGGGGCAGGCAGCTCACTGGGCTGATCATGCTGCTGATTTGTCTCGTGACCCTGTGGGAAGCGCTGAAGCTTTCGCTGTTCGACCGGCTCGGTCCCGGCCCCGGATTCTTTCCCTTCTGGCTCGCCCTGATCGGGGCCGTTCTCTGCGCGCTGGTGCTGTTGCAAGTCTCGCGGATGCCTGCCGTTCGGCCCGACCCGGCGCAACCGGCGGCCCCCATCTTCCCGCGCGGGGACATGGCCTGGCGCGCGGCGGCCATCCTGGGGGTCTCGGTCCTAGGCACGGCGCTGCTGGAGCCTTTGGGATTCCGGCTGGCGATCATGATCTTCAGCGCCTGCCTGCTGGTGGCGCTGGGAGTGCGTCGGTGGTGGGCGGTGGCCCTGTTCGCCGTGGTCGCGGGATTCGGCCTGTTCCACGTTTTCAACAACTGGCTGGACGTGCTGTTGCCCGTCGGCATGTTCGGGATCTAGGCCGATGGATGGTTTTTACCACTTGATGGATGGCTTCATCGGAGCCGCCACCGCCAGCAACCTGCTCTACGCCTTCATCGGCTGCGTGCTGGGCACGCTGATCGGAGTCCTGCCTGGCCTCGGTCCGGCCGCCGGTACCGCGATCCTGATCCCCATCACGTTCAACCTGGATGCCACCGGCGCCATCATCATGCTGTGTGCCATCTACTATGGAGCGATGTATGGCGGCACCATCACCTCGGTGCTGATCAACGTGCCGGGGGAGGCCGCGTCCGTCATAACCTGTATCGACGGCCACCAGATGGCCCGACAGGGACGGGGCGGGGCGGCCTTGGCGATCGCGGCGGTCGGGTCGTTCTTTGGCGGGTGCGTTGCGACGGTCGCGCTGGCCGTGGTGGCGATCCCGCTGGCGAAACTGGCGCTGGGCTTCGGGCCGGCCGAGTTCTTTGCCCTGATGGTACTCGGCTTGTGCCTGGTCGTCGGCTTGGCGGGCAAGAACCTGGCGGCCGCGCTGCTGATGACCGTTTTCGGACTGCTGATGGCCATGGTGGGCATCGACCCCGTGCGCGGCGCGCCTCGGTTCACCGGTGGTATCCCCGAGTTGTTCGATGGGATCGGCTTCATCCCGGTCGCGATGGGCCTGTTCGGAATCGCCGAATTGCTGATCGCGGTCGAGCAGCACAAGGCGCAGATCATCAGCGCGAAACTGACCGATCTCTGGCCGCGGCGGGACGAAATCGGCCCGTGCGTGAAGGCGATCCTGCGTGGCACCGGGATTGGCTTCGTCCTGGGCCTGATCCCAGGTGTCGGCGCGGTCATCCCGACCTTCATGTCCTATGTCGCGGAAAAGCGGCTGTCGAAGCACCCGGAACGCTTTGGCAACGGCGCGATCGAGGGTGTGGCCGGGCCGGAAACCGCCAATAACGCCTATGCCAACGCGTCGATGGTGCCGCTGTTCGCGTTGGGCGTGCCGAGCTCGCCGACCATCGCGGTGCTGATGGGCGCCTTCATCATCAACGGTCTGACTCCGGGGCCATTCCTGTTCGAGGAGCGACCGGATCTGGTCTGGGCGGTGATCGCCAGCTTCTTCATCGGCAATGCCATGCTGCTGGCCCTGAACCTGCCTTTGGTCGGGCTTTGGGCCAGGCTGCTGCGCATGCCGTTCAGCTATCTGTGCGCGGGGGTGCTGATCTTTTGCATGATCGGCGCCTACAGCCTGAAACAGTCGGTGTTCGATGTCTGGGTCATGCTGGGGTTCGGCCTGATCGGCTACGTCCTGCGCAAGCTGGAATTTCCGCTGGCACCGGCGATCCTGGCGATGATCCTGGGTCCCATGATGGAGAAATCGCTGCGCACCACGCTGGAAATCTCCGGTGGCAGCTTCCTGATCTTCTTGGATCGGCCGGTGGCCCTGGTGCTGCTGATCATCCCGGTCATCGCCCTGGGCTTCGTCGTGCTGCGTCCGAAAGCACTGGAGCCGCTGCGGGAGGCGGACGCCGACTGAGCCCCCCTGTTGCCACCAGACCTCGGATCCCAACGCCAATAGGGGCAATGTCCGCTCCGATGGCTCGCATCCGTCGCGGACCACGGGCTTGCGTCAAGGCCCGCTGTATAGAATACGCCGCCCCATCGCCTGAGGAGAGACCCAATGATCACTCGACGCGGCCTGATTGGCACCGGCGCGGTTGCGCCCTTTGCGGCTGCCGCCCTTTCATCCGCCGCCTTCGGGCAGGATTTTCCGCGCCGCCCCATCCAGATGGTGGTGGCGTTTCCGGCTGGCGGTGGCACCGATGTGGGGGCCCGGGTCGTGGCATCCTTCGCCGAGAAGGAACTCGGGCAGTCCGTCCTTGTCGTGAATAAGACCGGCGCCGGCGGGCAGCTTGGCTGGACCGAGGCGTCGCGTGCCCGCCCGGATGGCTACACTCTGGCCTTCATCAACCTGCCCGGTTTGAACACCATCATCCTGGATCCGGAGCGCAAGGCGTTGTTCAGCCTGGATAGTTTCATGCCGGTGATCAACCAGGTGATCGATGCCGGCATCATCTGGGTGAAGGGTGACAGCCCCTACCGAACCCTGGGCGATCTGGTGGAGGCGGCGCGGAAAACCCCCGGCAAGATCAGCGCCTGCACCACCGGCATCCTGAGCGACGACCATCTGGCCATCCTGATGATGAACGAGGCAGCCAAGGTCGATTTCCGCATCGTGCATTTCGACGGCGGGGCGCAGCAGGTCACGGCCCTGCTGGGCGGGCATGTGGAAGTCGCGTTCGACAATGTCGGCGGCGGCGTGGTCAAGCGCATCCAGTCCGGCGATGTGCGGGTGCTGGCGGTGATGGATACCGAACGGTCGAAGTTCCTGCCGGATGTGCCGACGACTGTTGAACTGGGCTATCCCTCAGTCATCTCGTCGTCATCCCGTGGCATCGCGGTACCGAAGGGCACACCACCGGCGGTGATCAAGACGCTGGAGACGGCGTTCGCCAAGGCCATGGCCAATCCCGAGCATATCAAGCGGCTGGAAGAGGTCGGCCTGGCCGTGAAGGTGATGGTCGGGGATGAATACACCAAATATTATAACGAGTTACATGCCAGGGCGAAGAAATACACCGACTGGGCGCTGACGATGAGGTAGCGGCGGGAGCGTGCCCCTCGGGGCGCGGCCGTCGGTGGCCCCCATGGGACCGATGAAGGGGACCGCCAGAGAGCGACCGATACGCGGCATCCAAGACGCGGCGGTCATGCCATGGACACGGAAACGCGTGCTCACCCAGACCGGATACGGCGAACACCTCCAATTCTATGGTTGGGAGCATCCTTCACGACCCGGCGCGATCCCACCACGTCCAATCAAGCTCTAACCCACCGGGATCATCCGCCCAAGCGGCCGTCCGGCGAACAGATGCACATGGAAATGCGGCACTTCCTGCCCGCCATGATCGCCCATATTCGCCAGGATCCGGTAGCCGGGCGCTTCCAGTCCCAGGTCGCCAGCAATCTTGCCCACGGCCCGGATGAAGCCGGCAATCTCCTCGGGCGAGGCCGACGCACTGAAATCGGCGAACGAACAATACCGCCCTTTCGGGATTACCAGGATATGCGTGGGTGCCTGCGGGTTGATGTCATGAAACGCCAGCGCCCACTCATCCTCATGCACCTTCCGCGACGGGATCTCCCCGCGCAGGATACGGGCGAAGATGTTGTTATCGTCATAGGGGGGCAGACCGCTGACCGTCATGATGCTTCTCCGCGCGGGTGAAGTCAGGGAATTTTCTTGGTTTCCACCCCGGATGCAACCGACATCGCCTTCACGCGCGACGCTTTCTCCGCCACCCCGCTGATGCCTTCCCGCCGTTGCAGCTCGGCCCAAACCTCCTGCGGCGACACGTCCGAGGCGACCCAAAGGACGACCAAGTGATACAGCACATCGGCGCTCTCGGCGATCACCGCGTCCTTGTTGCCCAGGACGGCTTCGATCACGCATTCGACCGCCTCTTCCCCGAGTTTCTGTGCCACCTTGGCAGTGCCACGCGACAGCAGCCGAGCGGAATGGCTGGTGGCGGGATCGGCGGTGCGACGGCTCATGACCACGGACCAGAGGCGATCCATCACGGCGGCCGCCCCATTCCCGGTCGGCTCGGATGGCACCGCGATGGTGGCACCCGCCCGGGCTGCGCGCTTGGCGGCGACGGTCAGTTTCTTGGGCTTGCGGGCCGTGTCCTTCGGCTTCACCGCAACCTTCTTCTTGGTGGGTTTGGGCATCTCAGGCAGCCACCCGAGGCAGGCGAACGGGCAATCCTGCGGCGTTCAAGGCGGTTTTGACCTCACTGATTGTAAATGTACCGAAATGGAAGACGCTAGCGGCCAGCAATCCGGTTGCACCTGCCTCGGCCCCCTCCACGAAATGTTGCAGGGTCCCCACGCCACCCGAGGCGATCACCGGCACCCGCACCGCCGCGCAGACCGCACGCAGCAGGGGCAGGTCGAAGCCCTTGCCGGTGCCGTCGCGGTCCATGCTGGTCAGCAGGATCTCCCCCGCGCCGAGGGAGACGACCTGACGGCACCATGCAATCGTGTCGATGCCGGTCGGGTTGCGGCCGCCATGGGTAAAGACCTCCCACTTGTCGGGGCCGGTCTGCTTGGCATCGACCGCCACCACCACGCATTGGCTGCCGAACTTGGTCGCGGCCTCTCGCACCAGGTCCGGCCGTGCGACGGCGGCGGAATTGATGCTGCATTTGTCGGTGCCGGCGAGGAGAAGGCGGCGCATGTCGTCGGTGGAGCGGATGCCACCGCCCACTGTCAGCGGCAGGAACACCCGGGCCGCCGTGCGGGAGACCACGTCCAGGATGGTATCGCGGTTCTCGTGGCTGGCGGTGATGTCCAGGAATGTCAGTTCGTCCGCGCCGGCCGCGTCATAGACAGCAGCCTGCTCCACCGGATCGCCGGCGTCGCGCAGCGAGACGAAGTTCACGCCTTTCACGACGCGACCGTCTTTGACGTCCAGGCAGGGAATCACACGGAGTTTGAGCATGGTGGGCGCTCATAAACCGAGGGGGGCGGTATAATGCAAGCTCAATCCCGGCAAGGCAGGCCTGTAAGGGGCCGGATCACCGGATGAATTCCTGGTTCATCCAGATGTGATATTCAATTGGCGAACAATCCCAGTGCCGCTGCCGCCTCCACCCGTCCATCATACAGCGCTCGGCCGACGATCACGCCCTCAATCCGCGTGCCGTCCGCCACGAGTCCCAGTGCCACCAGATCGTCCAGCGATCCCACGCCACCCGAGGCAATCACCGGAGTGGTCAGCCGTTTGGCAAGGTCCACGGTCTGGTCCAGGTTTAGCCCGGTCAGCATGCCGTCGCGCCCGATATCAGTGTAGATGATGGCGCTGACGCCGGCGTCCTCGAACCGCAGGCCAAGTTCGCCGGCCGGCAGCGACGATGTCTCGGCCCAGCCCTCGGTCGCCACATAGCCGTCGCGCGCATCGATCCCCACGGCGATTCGGCCAGGGAACGCGCGGCAGGCGTCGATGACAAGGGCGGGGTTCTTTGCCGCGGCGCTGCCCAGGATGACGCGGGTGATGCCGGCCTCCAGCCAGGCCGCGATGCCCGCCATGTCGCGGATGCCGCCGCCAAGCTGTACCGGGACCCGAACCGCGCTCAGAATGGAGCGGACGGCGCTCGCGTTCACCGGTTTTCCGGCAAAGGCGCCATTCAAATCGACCACATGCAGCCAGGCAAACCCAGCATCCTGCCAAGCGACGGCCTGCGCGCCAGGGTCTGACGAGTAGACTGTCGCCTGGTCCATCTCACCCCGCTTGAGGCGGACGCATTGGCCATCCTTCAGATCGATGGCGGGATAGATCGTCAGACGGCTCATTCGCTGGCCTGTCCCTTTCTGGGCCGCAACCGCTTATAATAGTAGAAGCCGCCGATGACCTTGCCGCGCACCAGGGCGTATTCCGGATGCACGCCCCAGCGTGTGTAGCCGAGGGATTCATACAGCCGGATCGCGGCCGCCTGGGTTTCACGCACGTCGAGGTTCAGCACGTGGTAGCCCAGCTCCCGCGCCCGCTCCTCTACCCCGATGGTCAATTCCCGCGCCAAGCCGTGCCCGCGGGCATAGGGGGCCACGTAGGCATGCATGAGCTGGGCCGCGAAAGCCTGCGCTTCATTGTTGCGTGGCGGGCGGACCAAATGGGCTGAGCCGACGATGGTGCCGTTCAGGCGGGCGACAAACAACTCGCGCTCAGGGACCAGCAAAACGCCGCGGAAATAGGTTTCCAGAGAGCGGCGGCCGGGCGGGTTGATCCAGCCGAACCCACCGCCATCAATGATCGCCGCGTCGGCCGACTCGCACAGATCGTGCAGATCGTCGCCTGTAAATTCGGCGATCCGCTCGATCAGCACCTGAGGTTCGGCGTCCTGGGTGGGGGAAAGTGCCATTGGGATCAGGGTGTCCAGCGCAGGAAGTTCATCAGGATACGGATGCCGACGTCCTGGCTTTTTTCGACATGGAACTGTGTCCCTGCCCGATTTCCAGCCGCCACAAACGCGACGACGGGCCCGCCATAGTCGGTGGTGGCGATGGTTTGCGCCGGATCGCCGTCGACCAATGCGTAGCTATGGACAAAATAGGCGTGATCGCCCGGTTGCAACCCCTGCAACAGCGGATGGATGCCGGGTTCGAAGTCCAGACCGTTCCAGCCCATCTGCGGCAGGCGCAGGCCAGGTGCGGCCATTTCCGTGACATCACCTTTGATCCAACCGAAGCCTTGGGTGATCGCGTGTTCCAGGCCGCGCTGGGCCATCAGTTGCATGCCGACGCAAATGCCCAGGAACGGGGTCCCGGCGTCGGTCGCGGTTTCGATCGCAGCTCGCATCCCGTCGACCGCTTCGAGGCCCGCGGAGCAATCGGCGAAGGCCCCCTGGCCGGGCAGCACAATCCGGTCGGCGCGTGCGACAATGTCAGCGTTGGCGGTCACCATGACATCCGCCACGATGTCCGCTCGTTCGGCGGCGAGGGCCAGCGCGCGCGATGCCGAGGCCAGGTTGCCGCTGCCGTAATCCACGACGACGATTCTCACCGGGTGGCTCCCGCGACAATCCTCACCGCGCGGCTCCCGGGACGACTCTCATCGCGCGGCGTCCGGTGGCATGAAGTGACGCGCCAGATCGGGGCGTCCGGTCAGCAGGCGGCCCAGAGCCTCGGCCTCGTCACGGGCGGCAATGACATGGGTCAGCAGGTACCCGCGGCTATCGATTGACCAACGACGCAGATCCTGGGCGGACAGCCCGACCAGAACAGCAAGACCGGCATCCAGCACGAAGGCAAGCGGCGTCGGCACCAGGACCGAGACCATAACATCCACCGCCAGCACGATCACGGCCGGAATCCAGGCTCGATAGGCTGCCAGCCAGAGCGGGCCGAAGATCAGGGCGAGCCAGGAAAATCCCTCACGCACCAGGATCGGTTCGGCGTCTGGCCGCAGATGCGCTGTCCATATCTTCATAGCGCGCCCTTGGTGGAGGGAATGGCGTCGCCGGCGCGCGGGTCCATCTCGGTTGCCATGCGCAAGGCGCGGGCGGTGGCCTTGAAGCACGCCTCCGCCACGTGGTGCGCATTGTGTCCGGTCCGGCGGGTCACGTGCAGAGTGATCATGGCGTTGAAGGCCAGAGCGCGGAAGAATTCCTCGAACAGTTCGGTGTCCATTTCGCCGATCTTCGGACGTTCGAAGCTCACGTTCCAGGCCAGGAACGGCCGGCCGGAGACGTCGATCGCGGCTTCCGCCAGGGTTTCGTCCATCGGGATCAGGGCGTGGCCGAACCGGCGGATGCCGCGCTTGTCGCCGAGCGCGCGGTGGAAGGCTTGGCCGAGGACGATGCCGACATCCTCGGTGGTGTGGTGAAAGTCGATATGCAGATCGCCCTTGGCGCGCACGGTCAGGTCGAACAACCCGTGGCGGGTGAGCGCGGTCAGCATGTGGTCCAGGAAGCCGATGCCGGTGGCGATGTCGCCTTTCCCGGTGCCGTCGAGGTCCAGGGTCAGGGTGATGTCGGTTTCCGAGGTGGTGCGGGTGATTGTCGCGGTGCGGGCCA
>Ga0082335_1008102_pt1 | contig 12216 bp, 12 predicted proteins | sample Subgrocontami58m_FD_72375 | JGI IMG/M metagenome (GOLD analysis project Ga0082335, IMG submission 72375) | Subsurface groundwater microbial communities from S. Glens Falls, New York, USA - GMW37 contaminated, 5.8 m (SPADES assembly) (version 2) ...
CGTATCGTCTCGGATTCGGCGCTGACCAGCGCCATCAATGCGGCACGCAAGGCGATAGGCGACAGTGGGCGGGATCAGCGGTTGATCCGTACCAGCTCTCGCAAGGGATTTCGCTTTGTCGGCAGTGTCAGACCCCACGCAGGGGCGGAGCCTGTCCCAGGGCCGGCCGGTGCGGCAAGCTCGACAAATGGGCCAGCTCTTCCGTTGCCCGATAAGCCTTCGATTGCCGTCCTTCCGTTTCACACTATCGGCGGCGATGCCGAGCAGGAATACTTCGCCGATGGCGTCGTCGAGGACATCATCACCGCACTGTCCCGGACCAGATCGCTGTTTGTTATCGCGCGCAATTCGAGTTTCACTTACAAAGGTAGGGCAGTCGACATCAAGCAGGTAGGCCGCGAGTTGGGCGTGCACTATGTGCTGGGAGGCTCTGTGCGCAAGGCAGGCAACAAGGTGCGCATAACCGGCCAGTTGATCGATGCCTCAACTGGCACTCATATCTGGGCAGATCGCTTCGAGGGCGGTCTCGACGATATTTTCGAGCTTCAGGATCAGGTGACATCCCGGGTCGTGGCCGCCATCGCACCTGCGGTCGAGCGCGCCGAGATCGAACGGTCTCGTGTCAAGCTGCCCAAGAACCTGCAGGCCTACGACTACTATCTGCGCGGACTGTCGCAAGTCGCTTTGTTTACGAACGAGGCAAACGATCTGGCTCTTGAGCTCTTTCGCAAGGCCATGAGCCTCGAACCTAGTTTTGCCTGGCCGTATGGTCGGGCAGCTGCTTGCTATCACCACCGCAGAAGCTGGGCATGGGCGACGGATTCCGCGCGTGAAGCAATCGAAGCGGAAAGATTGGCTCGGCAGGCAATCGCGCTGGACGACCGTGATCCGAAAGTACTGACAGATGCCGGATGGGTGCTGGCTTATGTGGTCGGACGCTATGAAGAAGGCCGCGCTATTCTCGATCAAGCCATTGAAATCGATCCTAACAATGCGGGAACCTGGAACTACAGAGGTTGGGTTGAGTGGGCGCTAGGAGGAACCCGAGGTGTCGATTACTTCGAGCGAGCCTTGCGACACAACCCTATCGGCTTCAGGCGCTTCGGCGCGCAAGCGGGAATGGCCAACGCTCTATTCCGGATCGGTCGTAACGAGGAAGCGCTTTCTTGGGCAAATAAAGTGCTGCCGCACTATCCCGGATTTCTACCGACACACTGGGCGTCCATGGCCGCCAACGCGGCGCTGGGGCGTATGGATGAAGCGCGCGCTGCATATGAAACGTACCGGCGCATCCATCCTGCGGCACGGATATCGAACATTGGGCAGTGGATGCCAACAACCACCGACGAGGTGTCAGCAATGTACTTCATGGGCCTCCGGATCGCGGGCATGCCCGAGTGACCGAGCGATCGGGTGCTCGCCGAGGGGCGTTGGGGTTCGGGGACCATGCCATTTCGTTTTGAAGATCAGACGCTCGACACTTCTCGGCGCGAACTGTCTCGCGCCGGCGAGACGATTATGGTCGAGCCCCGGGTGTTCGATCTGCTCGTCTACCTGATCGAGAATCGCGACCGTCTCGTGACCAAGGACGACCTGATCGCCCACGTCTGGGAAGGCCGTATCGTCTCGGATTCGGCGCTGACGAGCGCCATCAATGCGGCCCGAAAGGCGGTCGGTGACAATGGTCAGGATCAGCGGCTGATCCGGACCAGCGCCCGCAAGGGGTTCCGCTTCGTCGGCGATGTGCGGCCGGCGGCTCGTCAGGTGGCCACTGGCGGAGAGCCTGAATCTGCGCTTCCTGTCACGCGCTACGCCCAGAGCGGTGACGTGAACATCGCCTATCAGATCATGGGCACCGGGCCGCGCGATATCGTCATCGTCCCAGGCATCATTTCCCACGTCGAATACCTGCACGAACTGCCAGGCTATACGGAAGCCTTGCGCCGCCTGTCGGCCTTTGCCCGTGTCATCACGTTCGATAAGAGAGGCACTGGCCTTTCCGACGGGCTTGTCGAGACATCGTCGCTCGAACAGCGCATGGATGACGTTCGCGCGGTGATGGATGCCGCCCGGACCAATCGCGCGGCGCTCGTGGGATTCTCTGACGGTGCGGCCATGAGCGCCCTGTTCGCCGCGACTTATCCCGAACGTGTATCCCATCTGATTCTTTGCGGTGGTCTCGTGAAGGGACTCTTCCGCAGTCCAGAGGCAATGGAGGGAATGCTCTCTAGTCGACTGAGGAACTGGGGCGACGGTGCCTTCGTCAAGATCGTGGCGTCAGCAACGCGACCGGTCGGTGCCGAGACGATCGAGCGATTCGGCAGGATGGAAAGGCTGTCTACGAGCCCAGGCGCTTTCAGGGCACTCCTCCTCTTGAACAACCAGATAGACGTTACGTCGATATTGAGCACGATCATGACCCCGACCCTGGTGCTCCATCGGCAAACCGACGCGGTGTCAAAGCTCGAGCGGGGACGCGAGGCGGCGGCACTCATCCCTGGAGCGACAATGATTGAGTACCCTGAGGGCGATCACGCTTTCTGGGCGGGTGACACGGAAACTCTCCTGGGAGACATCGAGCGGTTCGTGACCGGCGGGGGTCACGGCGGTGCCATCGATCTCGGCCGTGTTCTCGCGACGGTGATGTCTGCCAGCATGGCCGGATCAAGCCCCGGTGCCGCTGTGCACACCAACTTAGGACGGCAGATGGTTCACCGGTATCGTGGAACTCTTGTAAGCACGACCGGTGACAGCCTGGTGGCTGCCTTCGATGGGCCGGGGCGCGCGCTGCGATGTGCGCTCGCCCTCACGGCGGCGGCAAAGGAGATCGGCCTGCCCTTGCGCGCGGGCCTTCATACAGGCGAGATTGAAACCCGCGACCGCGAGATCGGCGGACCCGCCGTCCAAGCGGCCGCGCATGTGATGAGCCAGTCGCAGGTGGGTGAAGTGCTCGTCTCCCGAGTCGTCGTTGATCTTGTCGCCGGAACCGGCTTCTGCTTCACGGAAAGAGTGTCTCGTCAGCTCGAAGCTCTACCCGGGTTGCAGCAGCTATATGCGGCTATTCCATCTTGATGCCTGCGGTCTTCGCGATCCGCTGCCAGCGCTCGAACTCGTTGGCCACGACCTGGCGGAAATGCTCGCGCGTGCCACCGACCGGAATCAGGCCAGCTTCGGCCAGGCGGGCTCGCAGTGCCGAATCACGCAAGACCTCGTTGATATCGCTGTTGAGCTTGACGACGATCTGCATCGGGACATCTTTTGAAGCCACGAGACCTTGCCAGACATCGACTTCGACGGTTGGCATGCCGGCTTCAGCAAAAGTAGGAGCGTCTGGATATTCCGGGAGGCGCGTCGGCCAACTGACGACGAGCACTCTCACCCTGTCATTCTTCACAAGCGTCCGCACGTTAGAAGAACCCGCTGGCATCATGTCGATATGGCCGGCAAGTAGGTCGTTTAGCACGCCAGTCTTGTAGGGAACGTGCTTGAGCTTGATGCCCGCGGCATCGGCAAAGTACTCGGCCGAGAAGTGGCCGAGACTTCCGATGCCACCCGAGCCATAGGTAATTTGCCCAGGCGCCTGCTTGGCCGCCACGATGAAGTCCTGGAGGTTCTTGAACCTGGAGCTGGCTGGCACGACCAGGACACCGGGCGATTGCGTGAATTGAACCACGGCCTGAATGGCACCAAGCGCGTCGAAGTCCGGCTTGTAGATAATAGCGTTGTAAGCATAGGATGGCGAAATCGCCAACAGCGTATGACCGTCGGCTGGCTCCCGAAGCGCGGCTTCGGTACCCAGATGTCCGCCCGCGCCTGGCTTATTGTCGACGATGACCTTGTAACCTTTGTCGCAGTGACCGCCATTACGAGAGCCAATGCAGGCGGGGCTCCGGCGCCGGGAGCGTCTGGCCCAACGGGAGGGCCTGCTCCCGCGGTGCAGCCGATATCCTCGACGAGCGCCTCCACGAACCCGACTGGCGTCTTGGCGAACTCGACCGCAGGCCCTTCCAATCAAGCAGTTTTCTCCAAGAGCTCGAATCCGCCGCAGCCGTCTTCAATCCGACGCCGCAGCCGCTTCGTGGCGCCCGGCGCGCGGCATCACGAAGCGGCTGCGGCCTTGCCCCTGGCTCCGGCTCGGTCCCGCACACGGCAGGCAGGCACGGTTCACAGTCCCAATCCCCGCCTCCGCCTGAACGACCAGTCCACATCACCACCGGGCATGGCGATGCCGGAGATCTGGCGGCCGATATGCTGCTCCAGCGGAGGCCGCCAAGGCACGAGGCTGAAGCCCAGCCCATCATCGATCATGGCGAAGCGGCCGCTGGAAAGCTGCGTGGAGCCCACAAGACGGCCACTGACCTGGTTGCCGGCAACGGCCGGCTGCCATTCCCGCCCGCGCTCGACAGCGAGCGCCCTGCCGGCGCGGTTGATGTCGGCAGTTTCAAGCCGCCGGATAAGGTCGCTCGGCGCGCGGACACGGCCACCGCCAAGATCGGCGGCGTGGCCCATGTCGACCAGCGACCGCTTGCGCTTCTCCAGCGCCGCCTTCACCTCCCGGCCGAACCCTTCATCCGCCAGGATGGTCCGATCGCGGGCCGCAAGCTCGAGGTCCAGCCAGGTGGCGCCCTCGTGGCCGATCTGCTTGTCGAGCCCGGTAGGCGACAGGACGCTGATCTGGACGTTCGCCCGGTCGCGGGCAAGGTCACAGGCCCGACCACGCTCGATCAGATCGGCCGGAACGCGCCATTGGCCGGCGTCGATCCGCTCGGCGTGACCGGCCCGGCGGAGCGCTTCCAGCCGGCGGACATGGGAGCGGACGAAGGCCTCGGGATCGCCGCCCATGCGCTCGATGGCGTCCCTGGCCCGCTCCAGATGATCGGATGGCCGATAGACGCCGTCCGGCCCCGCCATGTCCATGATGTTGCGGTCGGCCGCGCGGGGGCCGGCGGGCGCCGAGCCGGCCGCGACGATCATGCCCCGGCCGACCTCCTCGGCATGGGCGGCATCCACCTCGAGGTGATGGACACCGCCGTCCACGCCATCGATCACGAGGCGCACCCGGTTGTCCATCTCGTCGCCGCCCAGGCCCTTGTCGAGCACCCGGCCAATGATGCGCTTGGTCGCGTCCTCGCGGTGCAGGTGGTAGCGCGCGATGGGGCGCGCCTCGGCCAAGCCTTCCCGCTCCAGCGCCCGGTGCATGGTCTTGATGATGTCGCCGCGCTCGCCGAGCTCGTGCAGGACGGAGGCCGCCCGACTGGAGAGGGTCCAGCGGCCGACCTCGACCTCGGTGGCGAGCCCCATCCGTTCCAGCGTGCGCGCCCGCTGGATCAGCAGCGCCCGGTTCTGCCGCAGCGTGTCGAGCATATCCTGGTCGAGGCGCAGGTCGGCGAAGTCGTTACGACCCTGCTGCTCGGCGATCAGCATGCGGTCGAGCCGGGTGAAGCGCTCGGCGTCGACCTCCCGCTCCAGGCTCCGGGATATCTCCTGCTCGGCCTGGCGGCCCAGCTCCAGGGTGACGACCTCGCTCGCCCGCTCGCGGACACCGTGGGCGATGTAGTCGCCGGCGATGTTGAGGGTCTTGCCGTCGTCGGTCACGCCCCGCAGGAGAATGTGGCTGTGGGGATGGCCGGTGTTGTGATGATCGACCGCTATCCAGTCGAGCCGGGTGCCGAGGTCGGCTTCCATCTGCTTCATAAGATCGCGGGTGGTCTGCCGCAGGTCCGCCAGGTCGACGCCATCTTCGGCCGAGACGATGAAGCGGAACTGGTGGCGGTCCTCGCAGCCGCGATCGAGGAAGGCGCGGCCGTCCGCCCCGTCACGGTCGGCCGAATAGACCTGGCCTTTCTCACCGTCCTTCGTGACGCCGTCGCGTTGCAGGTAGCGCAAGTGCGCGTCGACCGCCTTGGTGCTGACGAACTGCCGGCCGCGCGGAGCGCCGCGCTGCGGGTTGAGTTTCACGACGCGCGCCTTGACTGCAACCCGGCGCGCCCGGGTGCGAGCCCCGCCGTCCCGGCTCCAGGGGCTGCGGTTCTTCAGCGTCGCTGCCGCCGCCGCCCCGCGGCCGCGCGCATTGAACCGGCCCCCTCGCTTCGTCCCGGCCAGGCCCAGCCGATCGGGCGTGCCGCCGGCCCGCCGAATCGCCTGGTGGACCGCTCCAACGAAGCTGGTCGGACGGGCTTGCACCGCACGGACACGACGGCCGGGCGAGCGCACGCCACGACGGTCGCCAATCTTGCCGGGGCGGATGTGAAAGTCGTCGTCGTCGCGCGCCATGAGACGACGATCGGAAGCTGCGCGAAGGCCTGCAAGAGGCGAACGGCGATCGTCGTACCGTGGCGTAGAACGAAGTGCGTGAGCGCAGGTCCACCAGTCCCCGCCTCGCGGCGACGGCGTTCGCCGCCTTGTAAACAAAGGGAAAAGTGGCTCGAGCGCCGCACCTCACCTCGGCGGGTGATCGCCAGCGGAGTAACAAAACAACGTGCAGACAAGCTTTCTGGCGCATGGCGCCAGCAGCGGGGCAACCCGCTTTATCTTGCCGTCCATAATCCATGGACTCTCAACCGCTAAACCTCAAGAGCACCTTCGCCGGAATGATCGAAAGCATACGATCGCCGGCGCTTCGCATCACGGCAGCTGCTTTGCGTTTCCACGGCGCACAAACAGTCCGTCAGCTTGTGGGACCAGCGCGGATACGCCGGCAACGGAACGGCTGTCCGACGTTCGGTCTGATGACGTTCGGTTTGCTGACGGCATGGCCACGGGACTGCCCTGATCATGTGCAGCGAACAGCGGCGAGTCCTGCCACGACATGGTGCGCCGGTTGACGGTGACCATGCCATTGGCCTGCCCTTCTCCGATCAGCGGTGCGAGCATGGCGACGTAGAGCTGGGTCTCGGCCGGCAGCTCGCGGCCCGTCGCCAGGTATTCGTCGTAGCGCCCTGGCCCTGCATTGTAGGCAGCCAGAAACCCGGGCGAGCCGAAGCGATCGTGCATCTCCCGTAAGTATGCCGCGCCGGCAAGAATGTTGTCGCGCGGCTCGTACGGGTCGATACCGAGCCCATGACGGACACGCAAACCAGCCCAGGTGTCGGGCATGATCTGCATCAACCCCATGGCGCCTTGTGGCGAGAGTGCCCGCACGTCGCCGCCACTTTCCATCGCCATCACGGCGCCGATCCAGGAAGCCGGCACGCCGAAACGCTGTGCAGCTTCGTGGACAAAACTTGCATGAGGATCGGCGGCAGATGCGTTTGGGGGTTGCGCAGCGACAGCGGGCTCGGCATGTGCCTTCCCAGCAGACCCAGCCGCGCCCGACACCAGCAGGATCACAACTATCGGCACCGCCGATCGGGCGACGGCCCGCCGGAGCTTGGCCGGGAAGGAGGAAATGTCACGACGCCCTGCGAACAAAAAAGCCGCTGTTTGGGTGAGAGGGCGCTGCATGGTCAATCCTCCTTCTCGATCCAGACGGGGTGCGCGCGGCCGATGACGGCGGACGCCGGAAGCGGCCCGAAGTACCGCCCGTCCAGAGAATCCGCCGACTGCCAGTTCATCAGGAAGAGCTCGCCCGCGGCGATGACGTGGCATCCCTGCCAGACGGGAAGCAGCCGACCCCGTCCGTCTCGTTCGCGCGCCGCGCCCATTACAATTGCGTCGATCATTACCGTGAACCCTTCCCTACAGACGGTCTGCCCGGGAAGGGCCAGGACGCGCTTCAGCATGGGAACGCTGCGCGGCAGGTAGCCGCCGTCTGCGAGGAAGATTGCGAGGGGCTCTGGAGGCAGGACGGCGACAAGTTCGGTGATGTACCGCTCGCCAGTGGACTGCAGCCGGTAGAGACCCACAGGCACGCTTGCCGAGGCGTTCCAGACGTAGAACGGAGGCCCACCCCTGCCGAAGGTCAACGCCAGGGCGCCAACACCGGCGAGCATGGTCACGAGCACACGTGTCCGGCCAGTCATGAGCCGATCCGCCGCCGAAGAAGCCAGGCTTTGTGCCGCGCCAAGGTGTAGGGTCGGAGCGCTTCGCCGACCGACAGACGATTGTGAACGTGACGCCAATAGTCCGGTGCTGCATCGGCCGCATCGATGCCCAGCGAGTCGACGATGTCGATCATCTGCAGCACGTGCTTGACCTTCGGCCAGCCGGACGCCCGCAGCAGGATGTCGGCGCCAGGGCGCACAAACGGAACCGTTGCGCAGGCTTCACTGGATCGAACGGCACGCAGGATGTCGATGCGCGACGCGACCGTGCCGTAATCGTTGGCCGCCCAGCGTACGAAGGCAAAGACGCTGCCGGGAGCAAAGGACAGGACACGCCGACGACGATCGAGGATCTGCTCCGCGGCGACCCGGCCGAAGCGGATCCATTGCTCGATCTCCTTCTCGAGCCACAGGAGTTCGACATGCGTGAGGTCGCTCAAGCGGCACCTCCGTCCCGTGTCGGAAGCACGCGCATGAACAGTCCCCTTACCGGGCAACCTGTTATCCCCGACGGTGGATGAGTGCGGTCCGTTAGACAGATTCCGAAGGAATCTGAGTTAGAGAAGTTACGGCCGCTCCAACCTGTTGAACGCCAAAGATTTTCAGGCGATTGCGGTCCCCGATAGCACGAGGATCGCGTCCCCGATGGCACGATGGTCGCCGTCCCCGATAGCACGAGGCGAGTCACGGCTTGTCCCCAGGACGAGCGGTTCGCCCCTCTCGGTGCAACGTCGTCACGACCGGTTCGCGCAGGACTGGCGTGAAGGCGAGACGCTCCGCGCCGCGCGGACCACGCTCTATGACCAGCCGATAACCCGGCAGCGTCTGTCGACGCACGATCTCGCGCAGGTCGTAGGCGAAGTGTTTTAGCGGCGAGAGGCTGCCGGACTTGGCGTGCAGGTGCAGAAAATCGAAGCGCCAGCCGCCGGCCTGACGACCGCCGTGCTTGCGCACGACGCGATAGAGCCAGCGCTCCAACCCGCCCGTCAGGTCGAAGTATGCCCGGTCGATCGTGAGCACCAGCGCATCGTCCAGCACGCCGGCATAGAACCAGTCCGGCAGGATCAGCTCGAGCCCGAGCGGCCGGCCGTTCGCGTCGGCGGTCACCTTCCATTCGTTGATCCAGGAGAAGCGGTGGCGCCGCCGCTCTACCGGTTGGCGGATGGAGGTCAGCACGGAGGTCGATTGCAGCCGGTCAAGCGCGGCCTTCAGGCGATCGTAATCCCGTGCACTGGTGCCGCGGCCGACGAAGGTCAGGATCTCGTAGGGAGTGGCCGCCATCAGACGGGACGTTTTCAACCCGGCGTCCCTCGCCTCGACGATCTGGGAGGCGGCCCAGATCAGCACGTCGGCGTCCCAGATCGTCGCCATGCCGTGGTCAGGCACAGCCTCGACCCGGATGGCAACGGTGCGGGTTCGATAATCGATCGGGAGAACACGCTTGGACTTGGCGAGCGAGAAGAACGGATAGGCCATGAGGTCCTGCGCATCGCGCGGCGCGAGGTCGCCGGGCAGTGCCCGGAACAGGTCGAGCTGGTCCCGCTCGCTGGCCTGCTTATGCCGAGAGGTCACGCTCCACCTCCGATCAGCGCCGAAGCCGGGCGGCATAGGCGGGCGGAGCCGCCACGTGCCGTTTGGCCGGCAGCACGGTCCCGGCGCCGGGATCGGAGGTTGAGTTCTTGGCGCCACGATCGGCCCATGCCTTGAGGTCTTCCACGGCATAGACGACGCGGCCGCCGATCTTCCGGTAGATCGGCCCCGTGCCGTAGGTCCGATGCTTCTCCAGGGTGCGCCCGGAGAGGCTGAGGAAGCGTGCGGCTTCAGGGGTGCGCAGGTAGCGCGGCGGCAGACCGGCGGTGGGATCGGGCATGCGAGAGGCTCCGTGGTTCTGGCGAATGCTGTCGGCGGCGACAGCGGGGACAGCGACCACGGTGGCGGAGAACGACGGCGCGGGGGGATGACGGAGTGGGAGGCTCCGGGCACGGCACCCTTGGAGAGACGAGCGAGCGCCAGGGACGCGACGCGGCTAGCGCTTTGCCCGCAGCAATTGTCGATAACCGCCTTCCATGGTCGCAACCGCATCTCTAACGAGGCGGATTGTCTGACCCCGAACAGACGAGGTTTTCCACGGATACTTCGAGATAGCGTCCGGGCCGTTGAGCACCACGGCAATCTCGCGGTAGCTCGCCCCGGCCAGATGGCCGTCCAGCGCCCGCACCATTGAGATCAGGCGTCGGCGCAAGCGCGTGGTGATCGCCCAAGCCCGCGGAAGAGGTCCAGCCGGACGACCGTCGAGATGGCGCAGGAAACGCAGCAAGCCGGCAAGGCGTAGCAGCACCCTCTCATCGAGGGGAATGAGCGCTGCGATCGGCATTCCCGAACTCAAGTCTCGGAGCCAAAGGCGATGGGCACCTTCGGCGTCGTTCAAGACGTAATGGCTGCTGCCGCTTCGTGAGCCTGGTGACCGCGCCTCGTCGGGAAAGGCCTGCAGGCGGTGGGCGCTTGCAAATCCATCCGGTGCCGGGACCAGAATCACCGCATGAGGCACGAGTTCCGGCCGCCAGACGACGGGTGCGATGGAGGCAGCGAGCGCGGGATCACACGCGAAAGGAGAGCCCCCATCGTTCACAGGCCGCGTCTGCCCTCGGATCCCCTTCGTCGACGTCTTCGGAGATTCCGTCGTAGTCTTTTCGGTATGCCGGATTGCGCCGCAGGAACTCCCACGCGAATCCAGCACGATCGAGGTCCTTCAGGACCTCGGCATAATTTGGCGACCTCCAATCCGGCTTCTTCCTCATACGCGACCTCCGACTAACGCGAGCTTGCACGGGCTAAGCCACCCGACCTTTCCATGGCGACCACCGGTTGTGGAAGAACCCAAACGTGAAACGCGCGACATCGCGCGTGGAGGCCCATAAATGCCTATCTGAGGGCGCGCCCTTTGATCGAACCGGTCAGTTCGGCGGCGGACGTAACAGATGACGAAATCCTTTCTCTGTCATCCAACGCGCGCGCGCCAAATGACTGTCATGAACCAGGCGGGCGCGCTCGGGTTCACGCTCGGGATCGATGCCAAAGACGATCCGCACGGCTTCGCGCCAATCAGCGCCCTCGTCCGCAGCGTCAAGCAGGCGGAGGTAGGTCACGAAATGCCGCTCGTCATAGGGCGTGACCCGCGCGCTCACGGGTGGGCTATCGTCGAAGGGAGGTGTGGTCATGGCGGCTCGCAAGCGAGGGAAGAAGTACGCGGGAACCCGGGCCACCGCATGGTCACAGCACAGTGGTTCGGTGGTGATGCACGCAGCGCATCGCGACAACCATTTCGTGCTGCCGCCAAGGGCGCGGCGGCTGCAATCGAAGCCTGATCTGCATGGAAAGCATAGAGACATGGTCATGCCAGCAAAATGGCCGCGTATTATAGTACGTAGCGCCAGAATACGCGACCGCCTCCTATCCTGCGGATGGATATTCGCAGGGTCTTCGGAGCCAACGTCCGTCGCTATCGGTTAGCGGCGCGTCTCAGCCAAGAGGCAGTGGCTGAGCGTATGGGCGTTGACCGGGCTCATGTCAGTGCGATCGAACGCGGCCTGCAGAACGCAACCCTGCTGACCATCTTGCAGGCGGCGCAGGCGCTGAGTGTGCGACCCGCCGAACTGCTTGAGGATGACGTACCTAACGTGAAGAGCTGATATCGCGCGAGGGATCGTTACCGCAAGGCGAAGACGCCCTTCCCCCGCTTTTTAACCGAAGGGCGGCTTCGTGCGGCCGCCAACCCCTCCCAAGCGGACGCATAGAGCCCGGTCCGGCGGAGCCGGACGCGCTCAAGTTCACGACATTGAATCCCGACTCGATAGACGCCGACCGTCATGTGCAAACGGAGGAACATTCAAATCTGACCGCTTTGACAGCGGAGTCTTACTCCTCATGCAGCCGCCACGGCCTCAACGCGCATGGCGGGCAAAGAAAAAGCCCCGCCCGGCGGACCGGGCGGGGCCTCGGAGGCGTCGGCTTACTCGCCGTTCTTCTTGCGGCTGCGCGACCAGATCAGGGTGAACCCCTCGCCGTCCTCGTCGTCGAACAGGTTGGCGAAGATCGGCGCGTTGAAGCTCGGATCGTCGAGCTTGAGCGAGAGGTAATCGCGGCCCTCGTTGGAGCGCTTCGACCAGGCAGCCCCGATCTCGGCACGGCCGACGAAGACCCGGTGGCTAGGGGCATTGTCATTCGAGCGGTTGGC
>Ga0082335_1008105_pt1 | contig 12212 bp, 12 predicted proteins | sample Subgrocontami58m_FD_72375 | JGI IMG/M metagenome (GOLD analysis project Ga0082335, IMG submission 72375) | Subsurface groundwater microbial communities from S. Glens Falls, New York, USA - GMW37 contaminated, 5.8 m (SPADES assembly) (version 2) ...
CAAGAGAGGGTTGGATAGGGTTATGCCAAAGGTTAACAAAGAAAGCAAAAATTCAGGCGGTAAATCTAACGAGAAGCCACAATCTTGGTGGGGAACTTTACCGGGCATTCTCACGGGAATCGCGGGGATCATCACTGCGGTAGGCGGATTGATTCTGGCATGGAATTCTATTTCTCCTCGCCCCACTCCCACGGCTCCTCCTACGTTCAACTCATCCCCTGTCATTAGTTGCCCCGACTATTTCGATGGATTAAAGCAGCAGACCAAACCCATTAAAGTCGAGTTAGACAAGCTTCAATACCAAATTGACATTACGCCCGCTAAAGTGGAAAGCGACTTCATAGGTATTCAGTTGACCGATTACAATAAAATTGTTGCGAGCCTAAAATTCAAATTCTCGGCGAATGAGGATGTGTTTAGGATTGCGACTGTAATAGACGCGCAATGCCAAGAACAACTCGGGGGCGCAAGCAAAATAGTAAAGAACGCAAGCGAGTTCGACCTGCTTGAAAAATACCGAGTCCGCCTCACTTACACTTCGGGAAACGTGCTAGTAGACTTCAAAAAAAAGTGATCCGATGAGCAAGCAAGAAAGTTAAATTTTTTCGCACTCAAGCGACGTTGCCATCAAGTCCCATCTCCATTTCCTCGGCACACCCTCCTCAAGGCAATAGCTATTCTCATCCATAAGCGCAAGCTGTAAGCAAAAATTTTTCGTCACTACGATAGACGATCTTTGTCACCACTTCGTCCTCAAAAAACTTCACGACTAATCACACCTTAATATCGTGTGACATCCTTCCAACGCTCCGCCATTACATTTCACACTGATAGAAATTACACAGCATGTCTATGATGAAGACAGGTTATGCGCTTTCACGCATACATGCTTAAGCATATAGAAGGATGATCATGAAACCCGAGCTTGAAGCCGAAGTCAATCAGTTGCACGCCGATATTTGTTCGGCGCTGGCAGACCCGAATCGTATTCTCATTCTGTATGCTCTGGCTGATACGCCACACACCGTCAACGAAATCGCAGTCGAAGCGGGCTTGAGCCAACCCACCACCTCGCGTCATCTCAAAGTATTGCGCGAGCGCGGCTTGGTGCGCGCCACGCGGCAAGGCATGAGCGTGGAATATAGTCTCAACGATCCACGCATCATCCAAGCTCTCGATCTGCTGCGCCTTGTCCTTCGCAGCAGCATCGCTCACCGCGCCAGTTTGCTCGGAGAAAAAACTCAACTCACTCCGCAGGAGTCTCTATGAAAAACGCTCGAACTTGGATCAGCGGCTTGATCGCTACTCTCGCCGTCATTATCCTCCCCATCCTTTGGTACAGCCCCAAACCGGTTGAGGCACGCGACAACCCCAGAGCTAACTTACCTCAACGTAAGACACACGTCAGTCATGCAGATTTGATGGCTGGCAACTACAAAACCGGGCAAGAAGTGACACAGAAATGTCTCACCTGCCACCCCGATGCCGCGAAGCAAGTGATGAAGACTTCGCACTGGACTTGGGAAAGCGAACCCTTCACGGTAGAAGGTCGCCCCCAACCCGTGACCATTGGCAAGATTAACCAGATCAATAATTTTTGTATCAGCGCGCAGGGCAATCAAAAAAGTTGCACCAGTTGTCACGCCGGTTATGGTTGGGAAGAAGGCAGTGCCAAAACGAATCTCACCAAAGTTGAAAACGTAGATTGCTTGGTGTGTCATGCCCAAAGTGGCTACGCCAAAGGCAAGTATGGCAACCCGGCAGATGGCATTGATCTCGCCGCAGCCGCGCAAAGTGTTGCCGCGCCGACTCGGCAGCAATGTGGCAACTGCCACTTTAACGGTGGCGGCGGCAACGGAGTCAAACACGGTGATCTCGATGAGAGTCTGTACTATCCCGCCGCCGAGACCGACGTACACATGGGCAAATACAATCTGCAATGCACCGATTGCCACACCACGCACGATCACGTCATCAAAGGCAAACTTGTCGCCGACAACTACATTATCAAACCGGCGGAGCAAGTGGCGTGTACCAATTGTCATAGCAGCGATCTCCACAGCGATAAACGCCTCAACGCTCACACGCAAACCGTCGCTTGCCAAACGTGCCACATCCCTTCGATGGCAACCAAAGACCCCACCAAAGTTTATTGGGACTGGTCAACATCGGGACAAGACAAACCCGACGATCACTTCACATATTTAAAAATCAAAGGCACGTTTGAATACGCCACTAACGTGCAACCGGAATATATTTGGTTCAACGGCAACTTGTCGTACCGCTATTTGCTCGGCGACAAGATCGAGCCCAACAAACCCACCTACATCAATCAACCGGCGGGCAGCATCAAAGACCCCAACGCCAAAATTTTTCCGTTCAAACTGCACGTGGCGAAACAACCTTACGACACGGGCTACAACTATATTCTCGCGCCCATCACTGCCGGACCCGACGGCTACTGGACAACCTTCGATTGGAACAGCGCTTTCAAACTTGCCGAGCAACGCATGGGGTTGAAGTACAGCGGCAAGTATATCTTCACCGAAACGCTCATGTATTGGCCCACCACACACATGGTGCAGCCCAAAGAAAACGCTTTGCAATGCACTGCTTGTCACAGCAACAACGGGCGACTCAACTGGCAAGAGCTGGGCTACCCCGGCGACCCAATGCAATGGGGCGGACGGTTTAGCAAATAGAGAAACTCTATGCACACATTAACTTCTCATCGTAAATTGATTTTACTTGGCGGACTCTTGATCATCGGATTGTTGATCACTATCGTAGGACAAGTGGTTGCCGCCACCACGCCACAACCCATCACTCAAGCCTCGCAAATGCACCCCGCTTTTCCGCTGTTGGATGCCGACGGAAAAAATGTCCTCGACACGCGCAAGCCGCTCTCTACAAATAAAACCTGCGGCGCGTGCCACGACACTGTCTTCATCACCACCCACAGCTTTCATTCTGATCTTGGCTTCAGCGAAAGTAAACCGGCAGGGCAAGTGAAAGACGGTCGCGCCTGGGATACGTCAACCGGACTCTATGGAAAATGGAATCCCCTCACCTATCGTTACCTCTCGCCTGACGGCGACGCGCACGTTGATCTCACCGCCAGCGATTGGCTGAAGTTAAATGCGGCGCGCGTGGTCGGCGGCGGACCCGCCGAAAAAGCTGCAGGCGTGGAGATGAATTGTTTCCTCTGCCACTTCACCAACCCCAACAACGCCGAGCGTGTTACCGCCATTCAAAGCAATAACTTTGCTTGGGCGAACACTGCTGTGTTACTCGGCACGGGCATCGTTGAAAAATCTGGAACGCAATATCAATTCGTCCCCAATGCCTTCGACAGCAAAGGCGAACTGCAGCGCGCCTTCATCACCATTCAAGACCCCAGCAACGCCAACTGCGCCCAATGTCACGGCATCGTCCACGACGCACCTAACCCGCTCACAATTAATGGACGCGATCTCAATCAATGGCAAACGGCGACCACCGGGCAGATCGTTTCGCCGCAAAAAATTTCGCAATCGGGTATGAACCTCTCCGATAAAGCGAAACTGACTCGCGCCTGGGACATTCACGCCGAGCGCGGTTTAGAATGTGTGGATTGCCACTACTCGCTCAACAATCCCATCTTGGCGCAGACCAACGCTAAAGTTCAACCTGATCACATCCTCTTCGACCCGCGTCGTCTCGACATTAGCGAGTATCTACAAAAGCCCAACCATCAATTCGCGCGCGGGCAGAGCGCGCAGTTCACCGTCGCCGCTGATCTTAAGGGAACCATGCGCCGCTGCGAGTCGTGTCACGAAACTTCGCAGACTCACAGTTGGCTGCCCTACACGCAACAACACATCAACAAAGTCGCTTGCGAGACGTGCCACATTCCACAGGTGTATGCGCCCGCCGTGCAGTCGGTAGATTGGACGGTGTTGACCGCGAAAGGTGAACCGGTGATGGAGTGGCGTGGTGTGGAAGGCAACAGCAACTCGCTCAACGATCTGATTACGGGTTACACCCCGGTGCTGATGCCGCGCAAAACTATTGACGGCAAGACCGCTATCGCTCCCTACAATCTCGTCACAGCCTGGTATTGGATGTACGACTCGCAGGATGGCGCGCGTCCGGTGTGTTTAGAAGATTTGAAATCTATCTATTTTGAAAAAATTTTTAGCGGCTGCTCGAAATTGGCGCGAATAAGAAGCATAGATGATTTGAAAGGCACATTCACCGAGGCAGAAGCTTATCGCGCCGACATTGTGCAAGCTCTGGATACGAATGGCGACAAGACTCTGGTTGGGGCGGAATTAAAACTCGACACCCCCGCCAAAGTCGCTGCTATCGCCAACCGTTTGCGAGCATTGGGCTTAAGCAACCCGCGTCTCGCCAGCGAAGTGCAGCCCTACAGCATTAACCACAACATCGCGCGCGGCGATTACGCCATCCGCGAATGCGCCGCCTGCCACAGCGACAACTCGCGCCTCACACAATCCATTTCACTCACCAATGGCGGACCGGCAAACGTTTCATCGCAATTTGTGAAAGATGCTAACACCCAGACCAATGGTGTTATCGCCAAAGACGGCAGCACCTTGAGGTATTCGCCATCGCCCGAAAACATTTACATCTTCGGACACAATCGCGTCTCGTGGATCGATTGGTTCGGCGTGGCGGCAGTGTTGGGTACATTGCTCGGCGTGACGACGCACGGCGGCTTGCGCTTTTACGCCTCGCTCAAAGTGAAGACTCATCACGCGCCCGCCGTGAAGCAAGTGTATATGTACGCCGTGTACGAGCGCTTCTGGCATTGGCTGCAAACGTTCACCATCCTGCTGCTCATCTTCAGCGGCTTGGTCATTCATCGCCCCGATATGTTTGGCATCTTTAGCTTCGCTTATATTGTGGTGATGCACAACGTGTTAGCGGCGATCTTGGTGATCAACGCCGCGCTCTCGCTGTTCTATCACTTAGCCAGCGGCGAGATTCAACAATTCATCCCGCGTCCTTACGGTTTCTTTGATCAGGCAATTGTGCAAGCAAAGTTTTATGTGCAAGGCATCTTCACACACGCGCCGCATCCGTTTGAGAAAACGCCGCAGAAGAAACTTAATCCGCTGCAACAGATTACCTACTTCGGTATTCTCAATGTGTTGCTGCCATTACAAGTGATCACCGGCGCGTTGATGTGGGGCGTGCAATCCTTCCCGCAAATTTCTGCATGGCTCGGCGGCTTGCCTTTCTTGGCGCCATTCCACAGTTTGGTCGCCTGGTCGTTTGCGGCGTTCATCATCGCCCACGTCTATCTCACCACCACCGGACATGAACCGTTGGCGAATATGAAAGCCATGATGGTCGGTTGGGATGAGGTTGAAGAAATGACAAATGAAGAATGAACAATGAACAATGGCGAATAGCGGGATAACGGTTGAGATCAGAAAAATGCTAAACAGCGGACTAGAAAACCGTCCCCCGCAACATTCAAAAAGTTTCCACAACACCTGACAGGTCTGTTTACAATTCGGCAGACGTTAAGTTCGGCAAGACCTGTCAGGTGTAGCGCAAAGATAAGGAGTCACTATGACCACTCTCACACATACAAAACCTGCAAAAAAAATTTGGGCGACATGGTTACACCGCCCCACCAAAGATTATGTTCACCCCTACACTGGCGGCTTGCTGCTCGGCTTGGTGTTGTTCGCCGCGTTCTTCTTCACCGGCAATGGGCTGGGCGCTTCGGGCGGGCTCAACCGCTACATCGTCTTCATCGAAGACCTCATCGCGCCACAGCACGTTGATCGCACACCGTACCTGCTCAAAATGGCAGGCGGCAGCAAAGACCCGCTCGACGATTGGGTGGTGTTCGCCGTGGCAGGCGCGATGATCGGCGGCTTCACCTCCGGCTGGCTCAATGGACGTTTAAAAATCGAAACGAACAAGGGACCCAACATCTCCGTGCGCCAACGCTGGTTCTTGGCATTTCTCGGCGGCGCCATTATGGGTTACGGCGCGCGCATGGCACGGGGCTGCACCTCAGGCTTAGCCTTGTCGGGTGGCGCAGTGTTATCAGTCGGCGCGTGGGCATTCATGTTTTCGGTTTTTGGCGGCGCGTACATGCTTGCCTATTTTGTTCGGAAAGAATGGTTATAACGGAATACGCACTACGCAATACGTATTTCGTGTTCTATATTCCGTAAGGAGATCGCTATGAACTTCCCTCTCGCTTCATTACAAACAACCAGCGCGGCAAACCCCTGGTCGTATCTGGTTTTCCTCGTCATCGGTTTTGCCTTTGGCTACGTGTTAGAAATTTCCGGCTTCGGCAATTCCAAAAAACTCGCCGCGCAGTTTTACTTCACCGATCTCACCGTGCTTAAGGTGATGTTCGGCGCGATCATCACGGCAATGGTCCTGCTCTTCACCATGATCGGCTTGGGCGTTTTGGATTACAGCCAAGTGTATGTCAACACAACTTATCTCTGGCCGATGATCGTTGGCGGCTTGATAATGGGAGTCGGCTTCATCGTCGGCGGCTTCTGCCCCGGCACGTCGCTCGTCGGCATGGTCACCGGCAAAGTTGACGCGCTGTTTTTTGTGTTGGGCGTCCTCGCCGGCATCTTCGCTTTTGGCGAAACCGAAATCTATTTTGATTACTGGTGGCAGAACAGCGGCTATCTGGGTCGCTTCACGTTAATGGATTGGCTCAACTTGCCCAACGGCATCGTCGTCACCCTCGTGGTCTTGATGGCGTTGTTCATGTTCTTTGGCGCCGAGCTCTTAGAAAAATATGTGGGCAAACGTGATCTGGCTAAAGAACCCAAACTACGATTCGCCGGTGCTGCCGCCTTGATCGCGGTAGCCTTGAGTGTCATCTTCATCGACTCGCCCTCCACCGAACAAAAGTATACGCAACTGGCTCCCGTTAAAGATACGGCGTTGGCGAAGCGCGAAGTGCAAATTGTCCCCGCCGAATTGTTCCACACCATGTACGACAACAAACTGCAGTTGGTCATCCTCGACATCCGCAGTGAAGCCGACTACAACCTCTTCCACTTACGCGGCGCGCGCAACGTGCAGCCCAAAGAAGTGAAAAGCATCGTGCCGGAACTTCTGGCAAACGCCGCGCCCAACAAAGTGGTTGTGCTGATGAGCAACGACGAAGCCACCGCCACTGCCGCGTGGAAGACTCTCGTCGCCGAAGCCATCCCCAATGTCTACATCTTAGAAGGCGGCGTGAACAATTGGCTGGCGTTCTTCGGCAAGGAAGACCGAACCATCACACCGATAAAAGCAACCGTTAGCGAAAGTCTGCAATATAAATTCACTTCGGCATTAGGGGATCGTTATCTCGCCTCTGCCCCAAGTTTGATTGAATACGAAACCTTGAAGTACGAACCGAAGATCAAACTGCAATTCAAACGCGATAAGAGCGGTGGAGGGTGCGGGTAAGAATTACAAGCTAGACGGTCAACGCTAAACCCGAAGGGTCTTTCACAACTCTCGATAACTAATCGTATCGGGTAAGACCCTTCGGGTTTGACACTAAAAAATTAAGACCGGCGCAGTTTTGCTAAGCACTGCTACGCATAGCGAAGCGAAGTGGGCAAAGCCGCGTCGGTTTTGTTTTTCGGTTCTGGATTCTATTTCGCATTTCTCTTTGCTAAACATTTCCGTATAATATGCTCATAGGCAATGGAAATTGGGAGACTTACACATGAGCAAAAAGACTATCGAGAAAAATCTGGCAAAGGCACTACTCAAAAACGGAGATTTCGCAATCAAGTTATTCGAATACGAGTTAGCAGAGCATGTGGGCGAGTACTTAAAATCCAAACAGGATGATGGCGACAAATATTTCTTCGCTGTAACTGAACATACAAATGATGTCGCCATGCTTCTTATTGATGAACAAAACACCGTTTATCAAAATGAAATCGCCCGAGAGATATTAAAGTCGCTTTGGCGCAATGCCTACGTGACCAACGTAAAAAGATTGATACCCGATATTGCTGCAGAGCTCGACGCAGGTCGTTTGTTTACCGCAGGGGTTAAAGAGATTTAAAAGATAGGGAGATCAGCATGAAACACAAACTCATCAACTCGATCTTCGTGATCGCCACCCTCACCTTCGCCGCGCTTGCCTGCGACTCGCCCCTACCCTCCACCACCGCGACAGCCGTCACCCCCAAGCCAACTGCCACATCGCTAATGAAGTGTGACATCAGCAACATCAAGATCACGCTCACCAAACAAAACAATGGCAGATCCATCGCCTTGAAGAAAAACGAGTCGTTAGTGATCGCTTTAGCCAGCAACCCCAGCACCGGCTTTCAATGGACAGTCGAGTCCTACAACGAGAATACCCTGTTCGCCGCCGAAAAAAGTTATACAGGGAGCGGCATCGGGGTCGGCAGTGGCGGCACAGAAATGTTTTGCTTCACAGCCATCAACAGCGGCAGCACGCCACTCGTCATGATCTATCATCGTCCGTTTGAGAAGAACGTCGCGCCGATTGAGACGTTTAAGATCACGGTGGAGATCAAGTGATCAGCAATCAGTGATCAGTAATTGGTGATTGGTAATTAGTAATTGGCAAGAAGACCCTTCGGGTTTTAGATGCGCTTCAACATGAAGCCGCGTTAATAAAACCCGAAGGGTCTGGATGTTGTAAATAGTTTGACGCGCAGGTGAAGAGGGTTATACTTTCTTCAAGATAGAATCGTGTTGGGCGAAAGTTTTTCGTTTAGTAACGAGTTGGGCGGCAAACAACGCCAAGTGAAGTTTGGAAACAATAAGCAACCATTAAGAAAATGCAGAACGCAGATGATCTTCTAAGCAGTTTCAAAAATAATTTATTTGTCCCGTCAACGGACTCGAGTGATAGAATTCCAGATTGCGCTGGCAACTATATTATGTGCTTGCAGCACGAGTCAAAACTTCCGTCAATCGGGATAGAACCACTCTTTAAGACATTCGAGAGTTTGAATGTGATATACACAGGTATCTCCGGCGACAGCTTGCAGAGACGAGACTACAAGAAACACTTTACAGGCAATAATGCGGGACAGTCAACTTTAAGAAAAAGTCTAGGCGTAATGTTTGGGTATCGGCAAATTCCACAAGGTAAAAATCCGCGTAGAACCAAGTTTTGCCGCGAGGACGAGCAACAACTGACAGAGTGGATACGAAAGAATTTAGTGATGTTCTATCTTGTCCACCTGAATTACAGACAAATTGAGAGCGATCTTATCAAGCACCTTAATCCGCCGTTGAATTTGCTGGGCAACCATAATCCGATTAACATTGAATTTAGAAAGCTACTATCGCAGCTCAGGTGCAAACGCGCCTAACCTATGCCTCCAGCCGATGCACTGCGCACGTGGCTGACGCGCACCATAAAATCTCATTTCAAAAAGTTTCTCGCTCATGTCCCTCACCCTCCAAGCTGACGAACTCATAATAGCTTTTGAGAATAACGATTCGGAGATTCGCCATTTTTTGGATCGACAAACAGGCGAACTACTTTTAGTCTCCGATCTCATTGCGAGCGACGATGATCGTGAGCGCATTGACGAAGATTTTAAACGCTACGCCGAGCTCGAGCCAGTGCCATCTCACGTTGGGTTTCAGATCATGGCAGACTTTGTAGAGAGTTTGCCCGAAGGCAATGCGCGACGCGATTTGGCTTGGGCGATTAATCAACGCAAACCGTTTCGTCACTTCAAATCCAAACTCTATAAGCACCCCAATCTCGACAAGCAATGGTTTCGCTTTCGCGAACAAGCCTTCATCGAGATCATCAAAAAGTGGTTAGACGATCACAAGATCGAAGCCGCTGTAGTCCCTTTCTACAAATCTCCGCCCGAAGATTAATTTCCATCTGCCATCGGCAATTCGCCATTCGCTATTTGCCATTCGCCATTTGCATGACAACTCTCTCACCCTCTACCTCTCTCTTTCGCAAACACATCGCCCTGCCACAACAACACGGCTCGTGGGCGTTATGGTTGGGACCTTACGTCATCGGCATCGGAGTCGGCGGCGCGTTTAAGATCGAACTGATTTGGTTAACGCTGGCGAGTCTTGGCGGCTTTCTTCTTCTTCAACCTCTCACGACATTAATCAAAGTGTTCGCCGGACGCAAACCCCAAACCGATCTCGCCCCCTCCATCTTTTGGTCAATCCTTTATTCACTCCTCGCCCTCATCACTCTCACTCAATTACTAATTACCAATTACTATTTCCTCTATCTCGCCCTCGCCGCCCTCCCCGTTTTAGTTTGGCAACTCATTCTCATCGCCCGTCGTGAAGAGCGCGGACAAATGGGGATCGAATTAGTGGGTTCAGGCGTGCTAGCCCTCGCCGCACCCGCCGCGTATTGGATCGCCAAAGATGGAATGAACTTAACCGGTTGGCTGTTATGGATTCTATGTTGGATACAATCGGCTGGCGCAATTGTTTACATTTACTTACGACTCGAACATCGTCGCTTAACTGAAATGCCAAACGGGCAAGATCGATTCAATATGGCAAAGCGCGCGCTACTCTACAACACCTTCAATGTAGTCGCCGTCATCGCATTGGCAACGTTTAGTTTCATCCCGCCCCTGGTCGTGATTCCATTCATCGTCATGTTACTCGAAGTGATCTACGGCGCGCTGATCAAACCCGGCATCGGCGCAAAACCCGTCCTCATCGGAGTGAGGCAAGTAGTGATCACGGTAATCTTTGTGGCTCTCATGATCCTCACTTATCGCTAACAACAGTTTCACGCATCACTCATCACGTATCACGTATTCCGTATCGGCTCATTTGTCTCCCAATCTTCAATAGTTCATGGCTATCAGCCATCAGCCATTCGCTATCCGCTACTTCACTCATCTTCTCCTAATTCTATCTACAAAAATTTTTGTTATAGTATCTGCGTCGTCAAGAAAAACTATACGGTGTAGTTTAAAACTGTGAGGCTACCGTGCGGCAGAAAAAACAACTCGTCGTTCGTCGTTTACCCCGTAAAGCTGAACCGCCTCTCCCCACGCCTCCGCCTCGCCCTTCGCTCTTTGAAGTTTGGCAGCATCGCATTCAACTCTTTGGCGCGCGTTGGCGCAACGTCATTATGGTTGTGATGGGCGCCTTGCTCGCCTTTGCCATGGTGTTAGTGTACGACTCGACAAAGCCGCCGCCGCAAAATTTAACGCAGCAAGATATTGACGACGCGGTGTCGCGCACAATGGCTTCGGCAACTCCGCCGCCCGCCATTGCTTCGCAAGTGTATGCCTACGTGAGACCGTCACTGGTGCGCATCGAAGCAACCAACGACGACCCCGATCCTAAAAAACGAACCTCTATCGGCACGGGCGTGATCTTTGACGACACCGGCACGATACTCACCGCACTGCACATCGTCAATGGCGCCAAGAAGATCGAGGTGACGTTTTGGAACGGCGATAAATCGGACGCGACGATCCAACTCAAGCAAGCCGAAAATGATATTGCCGTTCTGCGCCCCGACCTGCCCCCCGACAATTTAATTCCTGCCACGCTCGGCAATCCTAATTCGCTGCGACCCGGCGATCTAGCGATTGTGGTCGGTCATCCGTTTGGGATTCAGAATTCTGTCACCGAAGGCGTGATCTCTGGCACGAATCGCAATTTCATGTCACCCAACTCGGGGCAAATTATTCAGAACGTGATTCAATTCGACGCGGCAGTGAACCCGGGCAACTCCGGGGGACCGTTGTTGAATCGTTACGGTGAAGTGATGGGCATCGTCACCGGATTAATCAACCCCACGGATCAAGGTGTATTCATCGGTATCGGTTTTGCCGTCCCGATTCAAACTGCGGCAAGAGGTCTGGGCGAACCAGAGGATTAAACCCAAAACAATTTTTTGTCCACGAAGAACACGAAGAAGCACTAACAACCCTTTTACCTTTCGTGATCTTCGTGAACTTAGTGGATAAGAATTTTTACTCGCAAAAAACTCTATTATTTCTGGAGACAACATGACAACAACCTACAATGAAAATTCCCCCATCATGGAACGGGTTTTATATGAAGTAAAGAAAGTGATCGTCGGGCAAGATCATTTGCTAGAGCGCGTGCTGATCGCTGTTCTCTCGCACGGGCACTTGCTCGTGGAAGGCGTGCCGGGTCTGGCAAAAACGTTGACGATCAAAACGCTAGCGGATGTGATGCACGGCGAATTC
>Ga0082335_1008109_pt1 | contig 12201 bp, 12 predicted proteins | sample Subgrocontami58m_FD_72375 | JGI IMG/M metagenome (GOLD analysis project Ga0082335, IMG submission 72375) | Subsurface groundwater microbial communities from S. Glens Falls, New York, USA - GMW37 contaminated, 5.8 m (SPADES assembly) (version 2) ...
GCCAAACGGAACGGACCTTTGCCATCACAGAAGAGAGGACGAATATATTCCGGAACGAATCCGGGAATATCGAAAGCATTTTCTAATCCGTTTTCTTTTGCTTCTCCGCGGATGTTGTTGCCGTAATCGAAAGCAACAGCACCGCGCGCTTGAAATTCCAGTAATGCTTTAACGTGTTCTACAATTGTTTTCTTGGAAAGTGAAATGTATTTGCTCGGATTACTTTTACGAAGATCTAATGCTTCTTCTAAACTCATACCCATCGGGACATATCCGTTAAGAGTATCGTGAGCAGAAGTTTGATCTGTAATAATATCGGGAGTAATTCTTCTTTCTAAAATTTTTGGCAGAATTTCTCCGGCATTGCCGAGCAATCCAACCGAAAGAGGAATCTTTTTTTCTTTTGCATCAAGTACAAGCTTAAGAGCTTCATCCAAATCTTCAGTCATAATATCAAGATAACCGGTATCAATTCTTTTTTGCAATCGTGTTCGGTCAACTTCAATTCCAAGAAAGGCAGCACCGTTCATTGTTGCAGCTAATGGTTGAGCGCCGCCCATTCCGCCGAGTCCGGCAGTAATCAATAATTTTCCACTTAAAGTTGAGTTAAAATGCTGACGTGCGCATTCAGAAAATGTTTCATAAGTACCTTGCAAAATTCCTTGTGTGCCGATGTAGATCCAGCTTCCGGCTGTCATTTGTCCGTACATAGTTAGACCAAGCGAATCGAGCCGGCGGAATTCATCCCACGTTGCCCAATCGGGAACGAGCATTGCGTTGGAAATAATTACACGCGGTGCGTTCTCGTGCGTCTTAAAAATTGCAACCGGTTTACCGGATTGAACTACAAGAGTTTCATCGTTCTCTAAATTTTTTAGAGAAGAAATTATTGCTTCATAAGATTCCCAGTTGCGGGCGGCTTTTCCCGAACCGCCGTAAACAATTAAATCTTCAGATCGTTCCGCAACATCCGGATCGAGATTGTTCATCAACATTCTCATTGCCGCTTCTTGAATCCAACCTTTACAACTTATTTTAGTGCCGGTTGGTGCTTTAATAATTTTTTCTTGTGTTTCCATTTAATTACTGAAATGAATTTCTAAAAGATTTTTGTACTGGTTATAAGCAGATTTGTAAAGCCAGCGTTTAAGAAAAAATCCTTTGGTGATCTGCTTTTTCATGTGATCAACATTTTCTTTAAGACGGAAAACTAATTTGGTCTTTTCATCCTTTGTTAGTTTAATCTCATCTGTTGGATCGTTGACCTTATCAATTATGGAATTAAACGTGCGGAGATCGGAATAAAATCTTTCATCAGCGGACATTTGTTTCTGAATTGTTTTACAGAATTGGAGAAGGATTTTTTTCTCGTTCTTATCGAATTGATACGAATAATTTTTAAAAAATGGTTTTGCCATAAACAAATTATACTTTTAGTGAAAGAAGTTTTTCCCGCATCTTTTGGAAACCGGGTTTGATAATATTATAAATGTATGGTAATCTTTCTTTGTATGGAATGAAGGAAGATTTCATTGCATTGATATTTAATTTTTCAATATCATCCAACGTTAAACCGAACATATCCGTTGCGATCAGATATTCTTTGGTAAGAGTTGTATCGCTCATCAATCGGTCGTCTGTGTTAAGAAAGACTCTGTACTTTTCTTTGTAAAGTTTTATAAATGGATGATTTTCCATTTTATCAATTGCACCGGTGTGGACATTGCTTAACAGATTAATTTCGAGAGGAAGGCGGGTATCTAAAATATACTGAGCAAGATCACCCAGGGAAACAATATTGCCGTCTTTATCGAAATGCATGTCTTCAATTAAACGGGTTGCATGCCCTATACGGTGAGCGCCGCAAATCTGAATTGCCTGCCAAATAGATTCTATACCAAATGCTTCTCCGGCATGAATGGTAATATTAAAATTTTCCCGCTTGATGAATTGAAATGCATCAATATGTTTCTTAGGGGGATAACCGCCTTCTTCTCCTGCAAGATCAAATCCTACAACTCCTTGTCTTCTAAAATTAACGGCGAGCTCGGCAATCTCTAAAGTATTTTTCATATTACGCATGCCGCACAGAATCAAACCATATCCAACACCAAAATCTCGTTTTCCTTTTTCCAATCCTTCAAGAACAGCATTAATAATGTCTTCATACCAAAGACCTTTTTCTGTATGAAAGACAGGAGAAAAACGAGTCTCCACATAGCAAACATTATCCTTATACATATCTTCCATCATTTCGTAAGCAATACGCGCCAGCCCTTCTTTGGTTTGCATGACTGCGCATGTATGTTCAAATCCTTGAAGATATTCTACAAGATTTCCTTTATTTGCGCCACGGAAGAACCATTCGGAAAGTTCACCCGGATCTGAAGTAGGTAGTTTTGTGTATTTCAAATCCTTGGCTAGTTCTATTATGGTTTGTGTTCTAAGACCGCCGTCAAGGTGATCATGTAGTAATACTTTTGGAACGCTGCGGATTATCTCTTCTGTCTTCATGTTTATTCCTTTATTTCAAAATTATTCTTTTACATTCCGAAAATCAATTAAGTTAAGTTGGTTTTTAAGAAATGAAAATACTGATCTGAATTTCGGGTAGTATACTATTAATTAGCAAAAAGATTAATTGGAATAACTGAAGAGAAATTGTGAAAATCCTTATCCAAAGTGAAAATTTGAAAATTGTTCTCTATAGCAACGGCACAAATTAAGAAATCTGTATTTGAACCATGAATTCCAGCTTTGTTACAGATATTATAATATTCTGCTGCTTTTTCATAATCAATCTCTTTAATAGGATAATCGCGGAACGATCGAAGAATATTTCTTAATATTTCAAATTGCTTAAAATCTTTAATACCGGATAAAATTTCTTGTCGGATTGGTCCGATCATAACGATTTGACCATTCTTAATTAAGTTCGTAATACTATTCGTGATAGAAGAATTTCTTTTGTCTTTTCTTCGGAGTGCTTCAGACCAAATACTTGTGTCAATAAGAACTTTCATGCCGCGCTGCGTTGCTTTTTATAATTGTAATCTTTTTCATATTCAATTTTATTAAAAAGCTTTACAACTTCGGATTGCTTCTTTCTCAGAATATATTCTTCTAATGCTTTTTTAACTGCTGCTTGTTGAGTTTTGTGTCTGCCAACTTTTACCGCCTCATTTACAAGTTTATAGTCAACTTTCAAATTTGTTGTCATATATTCTCCGCTTTACTTCTACTTAAAAATATTCTTTTGCTTTCCGAAAATCAATTAATCTATTTGTTGTTTATTATTATTCATTCGAAATCTATATTCTTGTAATTGATGCTCTGAATAAATGAACTAATTTAACCTTGACTTGGCAATCCTAAATTGGTTATTTTTGTTCGAATTAATTTCGAATTTATTTTTATAAATAGGAGCATCAATGAAAAAAGCATTTATTTATTTGAGTATTTTGACAATGGTCTTAGGTATAACCGCTTTTGAATGCGGTTCTGCGGAATTAGAAGGCGCTAAGTTATACATTAGACAAAAGCAATATGATAAAGCTAAAGAAGTTTTGTTAAAAGAAGTTGCTAAGAATCCGGCAAGTGATGAAGGATGGAGTATGCTTGGAAAGCTATATTCTGAAGAAGGAGACATTCCAAAAATGCTGGAAGCTTTCGATAAATCACTTGCAGCAAGCAAGAAATTTGAAGTTGACATAAAAGAATTTAAAAAATATTCATGGGCAAACAGCTTTAATAAAGGGGTATCATACTTTAATTCTGCTATAGCGACTACAAAGCAAGACAGTATGAACATGTTTTTTGAAAAAGCTGTTGAACAATTTAAGTATTCGATTATGTGCGAACCCGATTCGACAGTTGGATATGAAAATATTGCTGCAGCTTATCTAAATATGGGTAAAAAAGAAGAAGCAGTTCCGGTCTTAGAAAAATTGACCAAGATTGGTAAACCTTCATACTCATTTTCAAGATTAGGGGCGCTATATTTAACTAAAGGTGCAGATTTAATGGATGGTTATAGAAAATCTAAAAATAAAGCAGATAGCGTTAATGCTTTTGAATGGTATAATAAAGCAATATCAGTTTTAGAAAGCGGCAGAGCAAAATTCCCGAACGATGCCGATATTCTTCTACAATTAGGTAATGCATATTATTCCTCAGATAAAATTGATGTTGCAACTGCTTCATTTAAGGACTTAGTTGAAAAAAATCCTAGCAATAAAGAAATGAGATATGCATACGGCGTAGTTTTATTAAAAGGTGGACATTATGCAGAAGCTGCTTCTCAATTAGAACAAGTTGTAAAAATGGATGAGAATAATATTGATGCATGCTATAATCTTGCAGCAACGTATATAAATTGGGGAAATGATCTTAGAGATGAAGCTTTGAAAAAAGAGAATAATGATAAGTCATATCAAGAAAAATTTAAATTAGCAGCTCCGCTCTTAGAAAAATATTTATCGGTAAAACCAAACGATGCAAGAGTATGGATGAGCTTAGGACAAGTTTATGCACATCTCGGTATGGAAGATAAATCTAAAGCAGCATTCAAAAAAGCAGATGAGAATAAATAATTATTTGTAATTTATTTTATTTCAGCGAGGCTTATCAAATCGGCAGGAAATTACTTTTGAGATAGCCTCGTTTTTTATGAAGAGCCCCACCCAACCTCCCCTAATGGGAGGAGACGGAAAATAAAGACAGAGGATAATATGAATCAGAACAACGATCCAAACGCACAGCAGATAAACATAGAACTCGGTGAAAAAGAAGCTGAAGGAATTTATTCCAATCTTGCAATCATAACCCATTCACCGGCTGAGTTTGTAATTGATTTCACACGTGTTGTACCCGGAGTTCCTAAAGCAAGAGTGCTTTCCCGTATAATCACTACTCCGCAGCATGCAAAGATGTTAATGCGCGCGTTAAAGGATAACATTGATAAATTTGAATCGCGTTTCGGTGAGATTAAGATTGATAATCAACCAACTCCACAGTTTGGTTTTATAAGTGGTGATAAAAACGAAAAAGTAAATTAGTATAGAGCTGTAATTGCGATCCCGATGTTAATCGCTTTAGCGTCAACTTAACTCATAATTACCAAGAGGAAAGACTGGTGAAAATATTGATAAGCAATAAAAACAGCAATTATTTGTTAATCCTCTACGAGGATTATTGAGGATTTCTTGAATTTTTTTACTACAATAATGTGACCTCTACGAGGTCATTGTTAGTGGAACATCGTAGATGTTCAATTTTTGTAGAATAAAAGAAACACACAACTTTTTTATCATACCAAACGGAAGAGCTTCCTTATTTCATCAGCAATAGCTTTTTGGTTGAATTATAATTTGGTGTTGTAAGCTGGTAGAAATAAACTCCGCTCGGCAAATTACTTGCATCAAAATTTACTTCGTGATACCCTGCTTCAAATTCTTCATTTACTAAAGTTGAAACTTTTCTTCCAAGAATATCATATACAGTTAGTTTAGCATTCGTCCTTTCAGGTAATCCGAATCTCAACTTTGTAGTTGGATTAAATGGATTAGGGTAATTTTGAAATAATGAAAAATTTAGTGGAAGATCATTTTCATAACTTACTTCAGTTATGATTGGATTAATTAAAAATTGATCTTGCGGACTGCTCGTTGGAGAAAATGGTGCGCCATTTATTCTATTCCACGTAGCCATATACATTACTCTATGAGGGGCAGTGGCTGAGATAATATCACTCTGGTAGGTACCTGAGATAATATCACTCTGGTAGGGACCTGAGATAATATCACTCTGGTAGGTACTATTTGGTGTAGTTGAATAAGGTTCATCAAAAATAAAAAGCCATTCCCTTGGACCATTAGTAGCGGTATTATCAAAAAGAAGGTCACTTCCAGGCCAGTATTTTCCATCAACTAATCCGTTAGCAGCATTGTTTTCTAAGAAACCAACAGCTAATCTTTGGGGTAATAACGGATTGGTAACATTCCAAGCTGAAAAAGGTACATTTTGAGTGAATTCTTGATAAGCATACACTGGAGAAGGATTAATAATATATGGTGCAAAAGCCGGTTTTGCCGGTGCAGCAGTTGATCCTCTCAAATATCGGTAACCATACGATATGTTAGGGTCGCTTAAATTAAAAGAGGGGCTATAGTCGCTCGTGAAATTTACAGTAGCAAGTTTCAGTAATACTGTTTTACATTCGGAAGGTAAAACAACCATAATACCGTCGTCAAAAAGTTTTCTTGGACTATCATAGCCTAATGCCCCATTAAACGCTTGAAACGCGAACCCATTAGCCTGAGCAGCAGAAAAACGTAACGTTCCGTTTGGTACAGACGTAGATAGACTTACAGTTTGAGCATTCAAGATATTTGATGAAATTAAAAGAACAAGAGACGTAAAAAGACTTATTTTTTTCATTATACCCTCCATTAATTTTAGAGAATATTATATCCATCAGAATTAGAAATTATTTATTTCCTTCTTAAACACCTTTAATATTATAACTCACAGACTGCAAAGTAACTTCCAATAGAAACTTATTAATATCACCCGTAAGCGATTGAACAAATGGACCGAATACTTCAAGAGGTTGATCAGTTAATTCTTGTTCGCTCTTAATATTTGCAGAGAAATATATTGTGTAGTTCTCGTTGTTGCTGAAAATCTCTAAAGAGAAATAGTAAGCTCCGGCAATTGTTCCTTTGTAATCAGAACGTGATTTTCTGTTAGTAAAAAATTCTTTCGGCAGATTTATGTTAATAGAAAATTTTCTTTCTGTTACTGTTTGTTTTTCTTTCCCGGTATTTTCTTCTGGCTGAATCATTCTAACCATGAACTGACCGAGTGAATCTGTTAGTCCGGTTGCAAATGGCTCGCTCTGCGAATCTACCTTAACAGAAATTTCTGAACCAAAAACATGCTCTTCAAAAACTTTTTGTTGAGCCGGTAAGTTTGTTTGGCAAAGAAAAAAGATCAATGTTACGAGAAGAAATAGTTTTGTTAAATTGTTTTTCATTTATCTCCTCTTTAATAAGCTACACTTACCACAAAAGAGCGACTGCCTTGAGCTTTTTGCTGAACCCAAGTCAACGTACACAACAGCTACTAACAAATTACCAATGAAACTACTTTACACCTTCTTCTTTTATTCCAACTTCTAAATCAACTCGAATTGTGATTTTTCCTCCTTTTGGTCCAATAGTTACTTCAATTGGTGCGTCAGGAGATTTCGGTCTGCCATCGTATATAAGCGTAATGTTAACTTCCCATTCCGTTCTGTCACCTCGACCGATTGAGGTGGACGTATTGGAGCGAGAGGAATTATAGTTGTCTCCTAGAGGAACATTAGCCCCCGTTCCGCCTTGCTTTTCATACTTTACTCCACCAGGTCTTTTGCGAACAAAAGTAATTCTATAATCCCCTGGTTTAAGATAGTTAAATGTAACCACCCCAGAACTGTTCGTCGTTCCACTTATTTTCTTACCACCAGGGACTTGTTGTAGCGAAACATCTACACCAGGGACTGGATCTCCAGCGAAAAACAGACCGGACGATATAAGAACTAGAACTGCACTAAGAACGATAAACCTAAAGAAACGTTGACTATTCATAGCATCCTCCTTGAGTTGTTTATAATTTATTCTTATAAAAGATATCTGAATTAAATATCTTGAATAGTTATTTCACATACAATACAATTCAATTAAGACTATATCTCCTACTTATTTTTGTGATCTTCAATATGAAATCCTTCTTGTGTTAGAATAAAGAAATATTTAGTTTGATTAAGAGATTAATAAGAGTAGCCATCCAAAGAAGAAAAAGGAGTAGTGATAATGAGAAGACTAATTGTAATGCTCATATTATTCATTTCACTTATCTTTCCAAACCATGTAAGATCTCAGCAAGCAAGCATTTCATTGGAGCTGTCTGATCTAACAAATCTTGATCTTGGCGGATTAGTTATGTCCCGCGGATTAACCAACCAGCCGAGGATTGCCAGAATTGTAATCTTGCCCGAGAACAAAGAAGTCTATATTGAAATAGTAGCAGTTTGGAAAGAAGATGCAAGCAGCAGTTTCCGCCAGATTTCAACATTTAAATCCAATTCATTTTTATCACGGGTTGTTTTCAATGATGACTTTGAAATTATCGGTGGAGACGGAAATTGGGATAAAGATTTAGTAAGCGACTTAATTTCCAAAGGTAAACCAACCGGAATTCTTGGTTTTACAGTCCGTTTGTTTGATAAAAATAATTTGTTTTTAGCTCAAGATTACAAAGAATTCTTTTTTCTAAATCCTTCTCCAACTATTTCAATTATTTCTCCCCTTGAAGGCAATACTTACGATGTTGGTTCTGTTGTTGCAATATGGACCCCGGTACAAGGCGCAACCAATTATAAAATTTTAGCTAGTATAGTTCCGGATGGAAGTTCAAGTGCAGAAGCTGCATTAAAAAGTGCAAATCCTTTAATTGATAATAGAGAAGTGGGAGACGTAACAAGTGTTGATCTGAGAACTATTTTGGATCGTCAATGGCTTGGCGGTCAAAAAATTGTGTTCTCAGTAACTGCAATTATTCCAGGTACAGGCGGAGGCAGTTCGTTATCAAGCGTGCCCGTTACTTTCCTTTTGAATAAACAAGGTGAAGTTTCAGTACCGATTGTTAGTCCCGAACTGCTAAAACTTGTTGAAGTGATCAACGGTCAAGTTAGTCAAGATTTTATTAACAGAATTATGAGAGGTGAAGTTTCTATTGAAGGAATTACGGATGAGGCAGATCGAAATGTTGATCAAAATGATTTACAAAGAATACTTACCAACTTGCTGGTAAATAGAGAATCAATTATTTCAATAAAATTCGCTCCTAAAAACTAAGACTGGGAATGACATGAGAGCTAAAAGTTTAATATTCATTTTTATACTCCCAATTGTTTTCGGATTTACATCAGACAAAATTTTAAAGTCTGTTGATGATACTCCGGTTGCCTTAGTAAAAAAGATCATCAAAGATGTAACATACAAGAAAGCCGGTGTATCCGACTGGGAGAATGCAAAAACCGGGTTGCCGCTAAAAGACGGCGAGGAAGTTAGAACCGGATCAAAATCTTTGGCTCTGATTTTATTCTCCGATGGTTCAGGATTGTTGAGAGTCAGAGAAAATGCAATTCTTCATATTTACGGAGCTAAAGATGGAAAGAAACTCAACAAAAATACTTTTATAGAGAAAGGATTAATTGGATTTGATGTGAACAAACAGGGGGATGAAGAATTTAAATTTACTACACCAACAGCAGTTGCTTCTATCCGCGGGACAGCGGGATTTATTGACGTTGATGATAACAACACAACAACACTCTCTTTGGAAAGCGGAACTGTAGAATTTGAATCAACGAAAGGCGAGAAAAAATCCGGAACTGTTACCGGCGGTAATACTGCTAAAATTGATTTTGAAGGTAATATTGAGATTAACCCAGCTTCAGAAGAAGATAAAAAGAAGAACGAACAGACAAGATCGCTTACTACAAAGAAAGTAATAATTAAAACTAATCGCGGTACAGTTGTATTGGAATATTATTCATCCGGAAATTAATTGATAAATAAAGTTCCTTAAAAATCTTGAGGAATTAATTATGAGCAGAAAAAAATATTTCGGCATAAACTTTTTATTCATGTGCCAATTCGTAATCTTTTTTATTCTTGCAAACGGATTTGTATCGGGACAGATAAGCAATATTGTATCTTCAGTACGTGTAAGTGATGCAAAAGAACAGATGCCGATTACGATAACAGCCGATCTTTTTTCTACAGATAATATTTCTTCGATCAATATTGCTTTTAGATCATTCGGTCAAACTGAATTCCGAAAAAGTGAAATGATCATAATGGGGAACTCTGCTAAAGTTACTATTCCGGCTGAAGCTGTTGCACCGCCGTATCTTGAATATTATCTTTTTATTTCATTGCGTGATGGTTCTACACAAACATATCCTGTCGGAATTCAGGAAGGAGTAGCTCCATTGCAAATTTCTGTTTCATCATTTTCTGAAAAGGATAAAGAAATTCTTCTGCTTAGTCCTACCATTGGAGAAATATTAACACAGCCAGAATTAATGATCTCTGTTTCATTTATTAAAGCTCCGGATAATATTGATGCGGCAAAGACTAAAATATTTATTAATAATGAAGATGTTACTTCACAAGCTGTTTATACAGGCGATATTCTTGTTGTCAGCGGTGAAAATCTTCCTGGAGAATTAAAAATTGGTCCCGGTTTGCTTAGAATAGATGTCTTTGATAAAGAAGGAAATTTATACCATACAATTTCAAGAAACTTCCGTTTAATTAGTACAGAATTAGCAGTCGGTGTTTTTTGGAACTATAACGGTTCGTTAAAAGGTGAATCAAGAAGCGAGCAGTTTAATTCCCAATCTACATTGTATAATAATATTACTGCAGATATAAATGCAGAATTTGGGAACTGGTCCATAAATGGAAATGCTTACGTAACTTCTGAAGAAGTTAGTGATCAACAGCCATATAACCGATATAGTTTATCCTTAAAAGGAGGCGATTGGTTAGAATTGCAAGCGGGTGATGCTTTCCCCCGATTTCCAAATTTAATTATGGATGGTAAAAGAGTTCGCGGTTTTAATGGTTCTTTGAATTTTGGATTTTTAAATATTCAAACAGCATACGGAGAAACTGAACGCTCGATCGAAGGTAAATTAATTGAGAAATTTACTGCGGATGATCCTGCAACTCTTGAGAGTGACGTAATTCCTATTAATGCACAAAGATACACGTTGCCTTACGGCAGAGTTGAGCTTGGTACTTTTAAAAGAAAAGTTTTAGCTGTTCGTCCTTCGTTCGGAAGCGGAGAACATTTCCAGCTTGGGTTCAGTTATTTGCACTCGAAAGATGATGTTGGTTCAATTGAATTTGGAACCAGACCGGAAGAAAATCTTGTTCTCGGTACTGATCTTATGTTAGCATACGATAGTCAGAATATAATGTTTACAACTCAAGCTGCAGTAAGTTTGAATAATAAAGATATTTCTTCAGGAACACTTACCGATAAACAGATTGATGAAATATTCGGAAGCAACAGCAACTTTAGCGTAGATCCGAGCGATGTAAAAAGAGTTAGAGATTTAATCGGAAATTTTATTACTGTAAACCAATACTTAGGTCCGTGGAATCCTCAAGAGTTTGCATCACTTGCTGCGGAAGCAGCAATGACGCTTAATTATTTCAATAATAATGTTAAGGCATCCTATATCTACCGCGGCAATGATTTTCAATCCTTTGGTCAATCATTTCTACGGACAGATGTTAAAGGTATTAATCTTGTGGATAGAATAAGAATGATTGATAATAAACTTTTCTTATCAATCGGTTATGAAGAACTGAAAGACAATCTTCAGAAGACCAAAGTTGCAACAACAACATTTCAAACTATTAACGCTTCTATTTCACTTTTCCCAAGGGCGGATTTTCCAAATATAACTTTAGGTTATACGCGTAACGCTAACAATAACGGATTGAGCATATCCGATCCTCTAAAGAAAATGTATGTTGTAGATGATATTACCAATCGTGTTATGCTTCAGTTCTCTTACGATTTTAATGCATTGGTAAAACACAGTTCATCATTATCGTTTTCTACTTCATCTAAAGATGATAACGGTATGATGAACATAGATGCAAAATTCAGTATGGGATCTCTTAACGTTACAAGTTACTGGACCTCACAATTGACTTCTTTATTCGGCATCGTTGTTAACAACAGTGAACTGTTTGGAAAAACATCAAGTTATGTAACGCTGTCATTCGGCGGTAAGTATAAATTGCTGGAAAATAAATTACAATTATCCGCAACGCTAAGTCCGAGCTTCGGAGATTTTAAGCGTCAAACTCTCGAGTTCATTGCCGATTACAATGTGATTGCCAATTTAAATCTAATGTTTCAAGCAAGATTGTTTAGAATACCCGGTGCTTCAACAAATTCTATTATCGGGTTAGTTACACGGCTCACTATTTAACATGAAAATTTTTATATGAAGAGCGGTGCAGGTAAAAAGAAAGATTTTTTCAAAAAGATTTCAGTTGTACTAAGTGCCGCTCTTTTCACTATTATTCTCACTCAAGATTATATCTTTACTTTCGCTCCTCTAAA
>Ga0082335_1008110_pt1 | contig 12199 bp, 11 predicted proteins | sample Subgrocontami58m_FD_72375 | JGI IMG/M metagenome (GOLD analysis project Ga0082335, IMG submission 72375) | Subsurface groundwater microbial communities from S. Glens Falls, New York, USA - GMW37 contaminated, 5.8 m (SPADES assembly) (version 2) ...
ACCGACTGGCCGGCTTGGTGAAGCTGGGCAATCGTGCACCTCTCTTCGAGGCTGAGGTGGCCGTAATGTCTCCCCATCGCAACACCCTAGTCTGGTGTTGCACTTCGTTTGTGAGTTCAGGCGGCGCTTCGTGACGCCGGCGTTCCTCGCGGCGATCGCCCGCGAGTACACCGAAAAGGGCCGGCTCCTGTTCGTCGCGACGGCCAACCTCGACGTGCCGGTCGGGGTGCTGTGGAACATGGGCTCGATCGCCGCCAGCGGCCACGCCCGGGCGGCGGAGCTCTTCGCCCGCATCCTGCTCGCGTCGGCATCGATCCCCGGCATCCTGCCGCCGGTGATGTTCGACATCGAGGTGGGCGGCGAACGCTACCAGGAAATGCACGTCGACGGCGGCACGCTGGCCCAGGTGGTTCTCTATCCACCGTCGCTCGGCGGCGACGACGTTCGCAAGGAGGCGGCTGCCGCGGCTCCCCGCGCGGTCGAGACTCTGCTCGAGCGCAAACGCCGTCTGTTCATCATTCGCAACGCCCGGCCGGGCGGCAACCAGGAGACGGTCGCGCGCAGCACCATCGTGATCGCCGACCGCGCCGTCGCGACGCTCATCCAGTCGCAGGGGCTGAGCGATCTCTACCAGCTCTACGTCATCGCCCGGCGTGACGGCATCGACTACAACGTGGCCTACATTCCCGAGAGCTTCACCGACAAGCTGGGCGAGCCGTTCGACCAGGCCTACATGCGCAGGCTCTACGCGGTCGGCCGCGACGAGATGTTGAAGGGGTCGCCGTGGATCGGCGTGCCGCCGGGGTTCAATCCGACGCCGATCCATCGGCTCGCGCTGGAGTAGCGACGCCAGGCCGCGATGGGGCACGGGGGCTGCTCGCCCCGCCCGTCTCCGATCGCGTGGACCTGGCTTCGAAGTCGAGTATCATTCGCGTCTGGGCGTCTGGTGGACGGTTCGATGCGGTTCGGATTTCGGCTGGCCCGCCACCACCGGCGCCGATGTCGCGCGGCGGCGTGTTGAAGCCTGCCCCCCGTTGAGGATAGGTTCGGGAATGACCTTGCCGGTTGTTGCAACCAGACGGCTGACGCTGCGCCCGATCGAGGAAGGCGACGCCGAAGGCCTGCATGGCGCCTATGGTGACGCCGGGGCGATGCGGTTCTGGGATTCTCCCGTCTCGCGCGATGCCCTGGAAACCCAGGCCCGTATCCGCCAGTCGCTGGCCGTCGAACTGCGTTGGCACGGCATGTGGGCGATCGAGGCGCACCCCGGTGGCTTCGCCGGCATGATCAACTATCACAACGTCGATCCCCACAACCGGCACCTGGCGTTGAGCTGGATCCTCGCGCCGGCGTTCTGGCGTCGGGGGTTGATGACGGAGGCGGCGCAGCTCGTTCTGGCCCACTGCTTCTTCACGATGGAAATGCACCGGGCCGAGGTGCTCATCGAGCCGCAGGATGTCGCCTCCCGCGGTCTGGCGGCGAAGCTCGGCTTCAAGCAGGAGTCCGACCTGCTGCGCGACCGGCGCCGCATCGGCGACAAGTATCGCGACGTGCTGATGTACGGCCTGTTGGCGGAGGAGTGGGCGGACAGCGGTCGTAAGGCCTGACGCGGCGCACAAGTCCGCGATTTGGACGCCGAACCGGAATCGCACGCAGCGCCGAAGTTGGCCATGCCGGCGGCCAGCACCGGCAGGGCGGCCGGCTGCTTCGCGAAGGACCCCTACTGGGGGACGCCCTTGATCTCCGCCATTCCGAGGCCCAGCGACTCTCCATTCTGCGCCCAGGTGGCAGGGTCGGAATCGACGAGCTGATAGGTGCCGCTCGGCAGGACGACGTTCGGATTGGCGATCCAATAAGCGTCGGGAACGCCACCTTGCCCGGGCTGTCCGGTGGCCTGCCACGGCCCGTAGGTCACGCCGCCTGCCGAGACCAGGGCAATGGTGCCCGGCCGGCGTCCCCTCGCATTGTTCCAATGATAGGTCATGATGTAGGTGATCCGCGTGGGGCTACCGAGGGTGAACTGCGGTGGCCGGCCGCCATTGGCGACGCCGCCGACGTTGCCGTTGTAGAAGACCCGCACCGGCTGGGCGGCCGGCTTGGCAGGGGGTGGTGGCTTGGGAGTCGCGGGATTGCGCCGCTTGGCCTCGTCGAAATCCTTGGCGGCGAGATCCTGCTTGCCGAGCCCCGCATAGGTCTCGCCGCGCGTCTGGTAGTTGCCCCACCATGTCGGATTGAGGCGGATGGCCTCGGTGCACTCGGGCAGCGCCTGCTCGTAGCGGCCGAGCTTGTTGTAGGCGAGGCACCGGTTCTGCCAGGGCGGCCAGTAATCGGGAGCGATGCGGCTCGCCTCGTCGTAGTCGGTGATCGCGCGTTCGGATTTTCCCTGATCGAGGTATGAATTGCCACGCCAGTAGAAGGCCGTCGCGCTCTTCGGCACCAGGCGGATGTACTGATCGAAGTCGGCGATGGCTCGCTCGAACTGGCGTTGATTGCGGGACACATGCGCCCGCACCCAGTAGGCGAAGGCGTTCTTCGGATCGAGGTCGATGGCGCGATTGGCGTCGGCCATCGCCTCGTCGAGGGCACGCCGGTCGTTGTAGGCCGATCCGCGATTGGCAAGGGCGATCGACCTCTCGGCCGGCGTCCCGAGCCCCGTCTGGAGGACGGCGGAGCAGGCGGCCACGACGACATCCGCGTTCTTTCCGCCTTCCCGCGCTTCGACGCAGCCGTGCAGCGCCTCGGTGAAGGCTTGGGTTTCGGGCGACGGTGCGGCGGGCGCCGGCGCCGTTGTCGGTGCCTTGGGCGCTTCCTTCTGCTCTGGAGGTCTGGTGTCCGCCACTTTCTTGTCGGGAAGCGCGGGAACCGGAGGCACGGCTCTGTTGGCGACGAAGAAATACCCGCCGATGGCGAGCACGGCGACGGCCATGGCGACGGCCGCATAGAGGCCTGTGCGGTGCTTCGCGCCAAGGCCGGCCGCCGGCGCCGGCATGGCGACCTTCGCCGGCCCTGGTGCCGGCGATGGCGGCCGCGCTTCGATCGGGTCGGCAGGCGGCATGATCTGCTGGACCCGCTCGACGATCCGCGCGATGCCGGCTTCCCAGTCGTCGAACAGATCGATCCACTGTCGCGACGACAGCTCGTATCGGAACGAGGGGTCGATCGGCAGGAGGTCCTCGACGCGGGCCGGGATCACCACCTTGTGGGCGTCGCCGGCCAGGACCAGCTCCTTCTTGATCTGGTCGGAGTTGTCGGCATTGCGCGAGAAAACCAGCACCATGGCCACGGCATCGTCGATGGCCTCGGCGATCGAGCCGCCCCAGTTCGCGCCCGGCGCGATATCCCGTGGCGCGATCCAGCAACGCACACCCGCCTTCTCAAGCGATTGGCAGACCCGCTGGGCGACCTCGCGATCGTGCGAGGAATAGCTGACAAAAATGCGCTTCATCGAAGCCATGGCCAAGACCTCCTGCCGGGCGATTGGCATTCAACGACCACCGTCGCCTCCCATTTTCAGCATGTCGCTCATCAGCAACGACACGATGCGTCCGCGAATCGCCGCAAGGGCGATGCCCGCGAGAACAGCCAGGCCGATGCAGGCAATCCCGAACCCGATCCACTCCCCGGCATCCATGGTGCCGAAGCCGGTATAGGTGTTGCCCGAGGACAGGCCGGTGTGCGGTGCGAGTCCCTGCAAGGCGAGCGTTGCCGCGATCCAGGCGATGCCGCCGAGCACCGGCCAGCCCATCAGGGGGACCAACCAGACGGTCGCAACCGCGAAGCACAGGACAAAAATGATCGAGAACAGGTGCGGCTCGAAGGGATAGGGCATGCCGAACAGGGGCAGGACCGAGAGGATGACGGCAAGCGTCAAGCCCAACGCGCGCCACAAGGGATTGCGGCGGCGCCGGCCGGATCTCTTCACGCCGGCCAGGCCATCGGCGATTCGCCCGGCGGCCTCCTTGTAGGTCTCCGGCGTGCAGAACACGTGGATCACCGGCCGCCAGTCGTTGTGGAGCGTGATCGTATGACGTCGCGGATCGTAGCTTGCGCGTGCGACGCCGCTCCAGACCGTCCCGGTCTCCTCATTGCTCATGGCGATCAGCCCGGCGCCGGCGACGCCTGGGCGACCGGCGAGGCCGCCGACGACCGCGGCAAGACGATTTGCGATCCGGGCCCTCCTGTCGACGACCCGCGCGTTGACCCCGCGGTCGTCGATCACGAACGCCATGCTCATGCGATTTCCGAAAACGACCAGCATGATCAGGAGCGACAGCACGAACAGCCCGCCACCCATCATCAGCCCCATGCCCACCATGGGCAGGGCGCTCCTGACCCCCTCGGTCAAGGCAATGATGCCGCCGACCAGCGCGATCATGATGAAGGCGGAGGCACCGCACATGATCGCCAGGCTCCGCAGCATCACCGGATGCGTGACAAGCGGCACATCGCATTGCCACGCCAGCGGCGCGCGGCCCGGATTGCGCGATCTGGTCATGGCGCAGCCATCACATCGCCCGGTGTGCAGACGAAGATCCTGACCTCGCGGACGTTGTGTCGATTGCCGGGCGTATCCATCCTCGCCGTCCATTCCTTTCGTGCCGTCGTTCACAGCAGCTTGAAATACTGGTCGTAGCGGTCGCCCGCGGCGCGTCCCTCTGCGCCCCCTGCCAGGGCCTTGCTTGTCAGCGAATAGGCAAGCCCGACCGCTTCGGAGAACTGCTTCTCGAGTGTGTTCCACTGCTCCGGACTGATCCCGCCGCCGATACCGAAATGGGCGGCGCCCTTTCGCAAAGTCTCGGCATCCTCGGCGGCGAAGGCCGCGCGCGCGGCCGGTACGAACGCGCCGGTGGCATTGCGCACGTGAACCGGGTCCGACACCAGCCGGTCGATCAGCGCCTCGTATCGCGCCACCAGCTCCGGCGCATTGCGGATGAGGACACCGTTGTTCGTGTCCATCATGAAGCTGCGCAAGTCGGCATTGGCCGAGCCGATGAAGATCTCGTCGCCCAGCACCCAGACCTTGCTGTGGAGCGTCTGCAACGGCGTACCGGCCGGGCGGATGGTCTCGAAATACTCGAAGCGCGCGGCCCGCGCCGGGTCGCGATGCCGCGCGACGTGCTCGGTGAGCGCCAGCATGACGTAGCGTCCGAAGGTGTTCACCGAATTGACGTCGATCGTCTCGCGGGAATTGGTCACGACCGTCACGGTGACGTGTCGGCAGTCGGTTTCGCCGGTCAGCATGCGGCCGAGCGGCAACAGCAGGTCCGACGGCGGCAGGAAGTAACCATTGTGGAGGATGAGCCGGCGCGGCTGCGCGGCCGTGGCGATCCGGCAGACGCGCTCGAAGCTCTCCGCCAGCATGGCATGGATCGCCTTGCCGTCGGCCAGTTCCGAGCTCGCCCTGGCGCCGTAGATCCTTCCCGACACGCGGCCCTGGGCGTCCCGGACGAACGGCAGGTTTTCGAGATAGAAGAACTGCGCGGAAGCATCGACCGGCAGACGGGCGCCTGGTTCGCCGGACGTGGCCGAATAGGCCGCGCGATACCGCCGCGCCGCATCGGCCATGGCGGTCCGTCGCATCTCGAGCCGTTTGTCGAGCGGCATCCCCTTGCGGTCAATCTCGCGCGCCACGCAGGCTTCGGCTGCCGTGGCATCGTGGCCGGCGCAGGCCGAGATGGAGGCGCGAATGGCGGCGAAATTGGCGACGAATTCGTTCGGGGCGACGGCCCGGATTTCCTCGACGCCCGCCACCATCGCGCTGAACGACCAGAGGTCGTCGAAGGACCTTCGCGCATCGGCCCCGCCCGCCGCGAGGTCGGCGACCAGGTCGGTGTCGCGAAAGACCGGCCGATTGCCTGTCAGGCGATTGGGCCGCATGTGATAGAGATTCTCGATGTTGCGACCGCCGATGACCAGCCGTGAGTCATCGACCAGTAGCAGCTTGGCGTGGGTGTAGTCGGTGAAGTGGCTCCAGTCCCGCGCCGCCGTTCCCAGGTCGCGCCGGTCGATCGGCAGATAGGCGGCGATCGCCTCGTGAAGGGGATCGAGCACGTCGCCATAGAAGGCGTGCGCCAGCGAGAGCTTTATGTTGGCGACGATGCGCTGGAAGCCCGTGCCCGTGCGGGCCTGCCAGTAGATGACGGCAAGCTCGCGCAACCGGGCCAGATTTGCCGCAGTCAGACGGCTCGCGCCGTCCCGGGCATTCGCCGCAGAAGGCTGCTCGCCGTGCAGGACGGAAAGGGCCAGGACCTCGACGTTCTGCGCGTAGAGACCGGAGAGAAACAGTCCGGCCCCGCCGGCCGGTCCATCGTCCGCTCCGGCCGCTGCCCACCGCTCGATCTCTTTCGTCTTCCAGGCGGCGCACCCTTCACGCCGGCCATCCGGGCAGGGAAGCGTGGCATAGGCCGCGTCCATGATCATGTTGCGCGTGGGTCGATTGAAGAGGCGCACCTCCAGGCTGCCCTTCCCTCGCGATCCCTCGCGCTCCATCAGCGTGAACAGGTCGAGCAGCCGGTAGTTCGTCGAGAGGTCGACGAGCAGGCGCACCTTCACGCCGCGCCGGGCCGCGGCGATCAGCTCGGTCGACAGGACCGACGAACTCTCGTCGTCCGAATAGATGAAGTATGTGGCATCGATCGACGTCGAAGCGCGGCGCACCAGGTCGAGACGGACCCGGAAGGCATCGTCGTTGTCGGTGAGAAGAGTTGCCGAAGATACCGCCAATGGCGTGAGGGCGCGGGGTGGTGGTTTGACATCCGACGGGGCGACGCATCCGGATGCGCCGATCAAGGCCGCGGCGAGGCATGCCATTCGAAGGACACGTGGCATCAGGCAGCCGGTAGCACCCCCAAGAATTGCCATGACTCCTCTGGCTCCCCGCAGCGCGACGCCGTGTGAACACCCTCCGCATTGCGCCGTCCGGGAATGTTTCCCATAGGGGCATGCCGAGACCTTGATCTGGCGCAAGGTGATGCCAGGCGGGTGATTGGCAGAATGTCGGCGTTGGTTGGCGTCGTGGTGCCGCTGGCGTACTCGGCGGGCGGCGACTTTCCCGGCCGGGGAGAGTTCGGATGGGGATCGGTCGAAGGACGTTGCTGGCGATCGGACTTGGGGGGCTGGTCGGATCGCCCGCGCGGGCGGAGATCTCGACGCCGCCTCCAGGATCCGCCCAGAGACGCGCCGTCCTCGATGCCGTTCGGCCCCGCGTCGAAGCGGAGATCGGCCCGCCGGTTGTATTCAACGTCAGCGTCCTTCGCGTCTCCGGCCACTGGGCGTTCTTCCAGGCGACGCCCAAGCGGCCGGGCGGCGTGGACGTCGACTGGAAGAAGACGAAATTCCGGGAGGCCTTCGAGAAGGACTTCATGAGCGACATCGTGATGGGGCTGCTCAAGTACGACGGCGCCAAGTGGAGTCTGGTCGAGTATGTGCTCGGCCCGACCGACGTCTTCTGGGAGAACTGGCTGCAGAAGTACCGCTTGCCGCGACAACTGTTCCTCTCGCAGTGAAGTCATGCGAGCGATCCTGGCCTTCGTCCTCGCCGTCGCCGCGACGGCCGTTCTCACCGGCCCTGCCGGGGCGGAAACCTGGAAGAAGTACCTGAATGGGCGTTACGGCACCTTCGCCGAATATCCCGCGGACAGATTCCGGGCCCTGCCGGCGCCGGAAAACGGCGATGGTCTGAGTTTCGAAGCCGGGGACGGCGGCAGCCTGGTCATCTCGGGCGGCCACAACGTCGAGAACTTCACGCCGGCCACCTATGAGAAGTTCCTCCGGACTTCCAGCGAACGCGACTACGGCAACGTCACGTACCGAGCGGCCGGTGCGCGCTCGCTCGTCCTTTCCGGTCTGCGTGGCGATCGGATCTTCTACGAGGAGTATCTGTTCACCGGCGACCTGATCCACACCGTGGTCATCCTCTATCCGCGCGCGGCAAAGGCGGCGTACGACCCGATCGTCACACGCATCGCCCGGTCGCTCGGACCACGGAGCGATGCCCGTTGAGCGTGCTGTGGCAGCGCCGGATCCGACCGGAGCAACGGCACGCCGGTCAGGCGGAAGACCGGGGAGGCGGCCAGGCCGTCTGGGCGAAGATTTCGGGAAAATGCGAGAGAGTGACGTGGCGTTGCGCAATGGCGCGACCGATGTCGACCAGCTTGTCCATCATGGACGGGTTGTCCATCGCCTGGACCCGCTTGATGTCTTCCGGCGAGATCTGGATGCCGAGGGTCTGGTCGAGCCAGTCGATCTCCAGCTGCGCGTCGTAGCGTAAATAGTGCAGCAGCTTGTGCTCCGTCACATTGTCGGCGGTCAGATCGCCCATTTCGGCGTCGACCACGCGTGCGGTCGGAGAAACGCCCAGGAGCTGCAACAGGGCCTGGTTCAGCCTGTTGGAGTCGTCGATCATCGAAACCAGTGCGTTGACCGCGAGCTGCGCCGGCAGCATGCGGCGCATTTCCGCCTCGGTGGAGCGGCGGCGGAAGACGCCGGTGCCGACCGACGTCAGCATCAGGTTGCGCTCGCCGACCGGCCAGTTGAAGTTGTAACCGCGCAACGTGGCCAGCAGCAGCAGCAGCAGCGAAGGATTGTTGTGCGGGCTGGCGCTGCCGTCGACGAAGCCGCCGCGCAGGCCCTGGGCAATCTCGAAGAATTCGGGCTGGAAGTAGGTCGGCGCCGCGGTGCTGGCGAGGATGGCGGAAACGAGCTTGATCTTGCGGTTCGGGAAGGCCTGCCGATCGTCTTCCGGCGCATCGTAGTACCGGCCGCGGGGATTGTTGGTCAGCACCCATACGCTGCCGTTGTCCGCGCGCTTGGTGACGATGGCCAGACCGGTGAGGAGGCGCGGCGAATCGAAGGCTGCGTCGCCGAGCACGTCGGTCAACACTTCGTTCAGCGGACCGCGCGCGAACTTCGGGCCGAACAGGCCGAGGCGCCACATCGAGCGCCGGAACACGCGGCCCGACATGTCGCGGTACATGGTCAGCAACTCGGACGCCGAGTGGCCGATCGCAAGCCCCGTGGCGATGATGGAGCCGGTCGAGGTGCCGCCGATGAGATCGTAGTAGTGGGCGAGCCGGAAGCTCCCGTCGGTCCGCCCCGTCGCCTCGGCGAGCAGCGCCTCGATCCGCTCGAGGATCGCGAGGGTGATCATGCCGCGAACGCCGCCGCCATCGAGAGCCAGGATGCGCTTGGGGCCGGGGACAGTTAGCCGATTGGGGTCCATGGACGACTCGGTGTGGACTGGGGATCCGGAACATCGGGCAAAGACCCAATATATCAACTCTGGACAAGCCGATGCGCGCTGCCTTGATCGAGATCAATCGCGCAGGGGCGGGCCGACACGGCCGGCAGGAGGAGGCGGACATGCTGGAAACGCGGGAAGGCGGGTGCCATTGCGGCCGTGTGCGGTTTCGTGCCGGGGTCGACCTCGAACGCCTGTCCCATTGCAGCTGCTCGATCTGCACCAGGAAGGGGATACTGCCGCCCGGCGCACACGGCGCGAAGACACTGCAGGCGATCCTGGACCGAGCGGCGGAATAGGAGTCCCGGGCGACTCTTGACCCCGGGCTCGATCCGGTCAGGCTGGCAAAAAAGTGGAAACGCCAAGCCGATGACCGCCGCATGACCGCCGCCGCCCGCGCGACCGCCCTGCCGATCCTGATCGCCGCCTCGGTGATGATGAGCCTCGCGATGGGCATGCGTCAGTGCCTGGGGCTTTTCCTGCCGCCGATGACGCAGGCGCTTGCCATGTCGGCATCGGATTTCACCTTCGCGATCGCGGTCCAGAACATCGTCTGGGGTCTCGCGCAGGCGCCGCTGGGCGCGGTGGCCGATCGCTGGGGGCTGCGTCCGGTCATGGTGCTGGGGGCGGCCGCCTATGTCGCCGCGATGGCGGTGATGGCAAGTGCCACGGGCCTCTCGACATTCATCCTGGCGCAGGGCCTGATCGGCATCGGCATCGCCTGCACGGGATCGTCGCTGGCGATGACGGCGGCCGCGCGTGCCGCCTCGCCCGAGCGGCGCAGCGTGATCCTGGGCATCGTCGGCGCCTTCTCCTCGGTCGGCACGCTGGTGATCGCGCCCGTGCTGCAGGGGCTGCTGGGGGCGTGGGACTGGCGCTGGGGCGCGGGGCTGTTCGTGCTGCTCGCGGCCGCGATGGTGCCGGCGGCGATGATTACCGGCCGGGTCGACCGCCTGCCCCAGCCGTCCCTGCAGCGGGCATCGGCCGCCGCGGCGATCGGCGAGGCACTGCGCAACCGCCGCTTCGTCGTGCTGTGCTGCACGCATTTCGTTTGCGGGCTGCAGCTCATCTTCATCAACACGCACCTGCCGAACTATCTCGCGATCTGCGGTCAGGACCCGATGCTCGGCGCCACGGCGATGGCCATCATCGGCGGCATCAACATCGCGGGCTGCCTGCTGGCCGGCTGGCTCGGCCAGCGCTACCTCAAGAACGTCCTGCTGGGCCTCACCTATCTCGCACGCTCCGCCGTGCTGATGATCTATTTCCTGCTGCCGCCGACGCCCGCGACGACGATCCTTTTCGCGGCGGCGATGGGCATGCTGTGGCTGGGCGTCATTCCGCTGGTGTCGGGCTATGTCGCCGACCTGTTCGGCACGCGCAACATGGCGACGCTGCTGGGCGTGTCGTTCGTCATCCACCAGATGGGCTCGGTCGTGGGCGCCTGGGGCGGCGGCATGATCTTCGACATGTTCGGCAACTACGACCTGGCCTGGCGGTTCGGCGTGTCGCTGGGCATCGTGGCGGGCATCGTGCAGATCCTGTTCGGGGGACCCTCCGGCACGTGGTCGAGGGCCGGGAAGGCCGAGCTCCGCTCGGCCAGTGGTTGAGAATTCGATTCAAATAAAGAAACGTCAATACAGGGAGAAGGCAAAATGAAGATCGTCCACTGGCTCGCTGCACTCGCGGCCGCTGCGGGTCTCGTATATGCGGGCGCCGCCTCGGCGCAGCCCTATCCCAGCAAGCCGATCCGGCTGATCGTTCCCTTCGGTCCCGGCTCCGGCAGCGACATCCTCGCCCGCATCATCTCCGAGCCCCTGACCCAGGCGCTGGGCCAGCCGATCGTCATCGAGAACAAGCCCGGCAACAACACGACGCTCGGCACCGAGCTCGTCGTGCAGTCGGCGCCGGACGGCTACACGCTGGGACTCCTCACCAACTCGGGCCTTGCCGCCAGCCCGGGCGGCCTGACCAGCGGCGTGCGCTACGACCCGGTCAAGGACCTCGCCTACATCTCGATGGTCGCGTCGGTGAATTATGTCCTGCTCGTCAATACCGACGTCGCCGCCAAGACGGCGGGCGAGCTGGTCACGCTGGTCAGGGCCAATCCCGGGAAGTTCAACTATGCCAGCGGCAACACCGGCGGCATCGCCTACGGCGGCTATTTCAAGAACGCGCACAAGCTCGACATGACCCACGTTCCCTACAAGTCGACGCCGCCCGGGCTCGCCGACCTGATCAGCGGGCACGTGCAGATCATGGTGGCGGATGTGCCGGCGTCGCTCGCCATGATCCGCGCCGGCAAGGTGCGCCCGGTGGGCGTCCCGGCGGCAAAACGCTACCTGCTATTGCCCGAGGTGCCGACCTTCGCCGAAAGCGGCCTCGCCACGCCGCCCGTCATGGACGGCTGGTGGGCCCTGGTCGCCCCCGCCGGAACGCCCGATGCGATCCTCGACCGCCTCAACAGGGAAGTGGTGAAGGTTCTCGAGTCGGAGGCGGTGAAGACCAAGCTCCTGCAAAGTGGAATCGTGCCCACGCCGTCGACCCGGCAGCAGGCCGTCGAGTATCAGAAGGACCAGCTGAAAGTCTGGACGACGATGGTGAAGGACCTGAACCTCAGGCTGGAGTGAGGCCGAGCGAAGCTCGGCCGTGGAGCGTCAGGCCGCGGCTTGTTTACAAGCCGCTAAGCGCAGCAATGTCCGGGAGCGTCGAAGACCGCTGCAACAACACATCTCCCTTGCTCCTCTCCCCCATTCTCCTCTCCCGCTTGCGGGGGAGGTGGCGCGCAGCGCCGGAGGGGGTCATCAAGCGCGGTAGTGCTCCGGCGAGTATGATATTGCCGATAGCGACGCCCATCCCTTCTCCTTCTTCGCAGAGCGCCAATCCGATGACACGACAGAAGTTGCTCGTCGCCAATCGTGGCGAGATCGCCATTCGCATCTTTCGCTCGGCCGCCGATCT
>Ga0082335_1008113_pt1 | contig 12197 bp, 14 predicted proteins | sample Subgrocontami58m_FD_72375 | JGI IMG/M metagenome (GOLD analysis project Ga0082335, IMG submission 72375) | Subsurface groundwater microbial communities from S. Glens Falls, New York, USA - GMW37 contaminated, 5.8 m (SPADES assembly) (version 2) ...
ATAACGGCAATCCCATTGAAACCGATCTTAAGGTACGGAGTTTGATCGACGGCACACCGGAAGGCCCTAATACCATCAGGAATGTTTACCGCTACCTGGAAAAGAAGAACATGTACAGTCCTCTTTTCCATTGCGCTTACAGGATTTTTAATGAGGGAACTAACCGGGAGGCCATCAAGGAGCAAGTCCTCCAAGCCTGCCAGTTCGACAGAAGGAAGAAAGAATACATCGGGCCCACATCCAGACTGCTATACAGGCTCGTACCGGACTATTGGTATAGAAGGCACAAGGGGCTGCTCGCCAAACTGGACATATGACGCCGGACGGTTTTAGAGTAAACTCAATGTTTTGAAGAAGATTTTGACAGATTTTTCGCCACCATAGCATGAAGTTTTTTTCTAATTTGCGCTATACTTTCGGGTTCCATTTTCTCGGCAATATCTCTCCGAAATAAATTATTTGCACAACTTTCAGCCACCCTTACGATTGCCCCGGGATGGTGCCCCATCCATTCCTGTTTTAGTCTTACTTCCATGATGCTACCCCCTGATTATCCTGGCCTGATTGTCGGCAGTTTCACAGCCCTGATCAATCTACCAGTTGCAATGGCCCCCCACAACTGATCGACCGTACCATCATTACCCTGAAAACAACAGGTGTTTAAATTGTACGCCCCCGCACGAATTGCCCTGAGGGTGCCCCCCGCACGGCAGTTAACTTCTCTTTCTATTTCTGATTCATTAGTGCATTAATATGTAAATATGCACATAAACGCTTGGCATAATTACGGTTGTGTGGCATATTGCCGTAATAAAACTCTGGAAAGGGCAAAAAATGTTGGGAATAATCTCAGGCACACTACTCCTTAAGGAATGCGAAGTTTTCAGGAACGTGAAGGAAGTCTATAAGGGCAATGAATATGGTGAGGTCAAACTGATGGTAACCGACGATATTACCTTTATTGCTCGTCATGGGTATGGCCAAAATAATCACATCTTGCCCCATATCATAAATCATCGAGCTAACATGAAAGCCTTTCAGGAAATAGGAGTGAAGGAAATTATCGGTGTCAATTCAACGGGCTCTCTTAAAACAGCCTTGCAACCCGGCAGCATTGTCATTCCCGATGATTTTATCATGCTTGCCCCCTACCCTTCCGTTTTTGTTAACCAAGCGATTCACCTGGCAGCCGGACTGGACCGGGAGGTGCGCGGAAAGGTGCTTCAGGCGGCGAAGGCCGTCGGCATTGATGCAAAAGATGGCGGCACATACTGGCAAACTACCGGACCCAGACTAGAAACATGTGCCGAAATCCGGATGATGTCCCAATTTGCCGATCTGGTGGGCATGACGATGGCAAGTGAAGCGATCCTGGCGCAGGAGCTTGGCTTAGGATATGCGTCTGTTTGTTCAGTCGATAATTATGCCCACGGTCTTGTCGGGAAAGACGAACTGTCCATGGATGAGATATCCGCCAGGGCTCGCATCGGCGGCGCAACCATCAGCCGCCTGATTGTCAATTACGTTGCCGCCATGTAATTCTTGTTAGGCCAGTTTAAGCAGGGCTTGTTTAATCCTTTTCAAGCCTTCCTCGATGTGATTCATTGCGGTTGCGTAAGAAAGACGGATGTGGCTGTCATGTCCAAATTCGACGCCGGGAACGACGGCCACATTAGCGTTCTCCAGGAGAAATGCGGTCAGGTCGGAAGAGTTGGCGATCACCTTACTTTCATAATTCCTCCCATAGAAGGAAGAAACGTCGGGGAAGACATAGAAGGCGCCATCCGGCATTATACAGGTAACACCCGGGATGGCATTAAGCATGGCCACGATAGCATTGCGGCGCTTTTCGAACTCCTGTGTCATTGCCGTTACACTCTCCTGCGGGCCATTTAGGGCCTCTACGGCTGCCTTCTGAGCAATGGAAGTGGGATTCGAGGTGCTCTGGCTTTGAAGCTTTACCAAGGCGGCGATGATTTCTTCCGGGCCGGCGGCATACCCTATTCGCCAGCCCGTCATGGCGTAAGCTTTGGAAACACCATTTACTAATATAAAATTTTTCTTGAGAGCAGGGCTTAGGGCCGCCATGGAATAAAATTTGCCACCGTCATAAATAATTTTTTCGTATATGTCGTCGGAGATTATCAGGGTATCCTTCTCTGCCAAAATAACTGCCAGGGATTCCAGTTCCGCTCGCCCGTAGTTAATGCCCGTAGGATTGGAAGGGCTATTGATAATAATGGCTCTGGTGCGCTCATTTATCGCCTTTAGCAATTGCTCCGGTTGCAGTTTGAAACCATCTGCGACATTTGTTTCAATAATCACCGGTTTCGCGCCGGTAAGGGTAATAATATCGACATAGGAAACCCAGTAGGGAGCGGGAATGAGTACCTCATCACCATCTTCAAATAGCACCTGTGCCAGGTTGTAGAGGGTATGTTTCGCCCCGCAGGAAACTGCCACTTCTGATCGTTTATAAATCAAGCCATGATCACGCTGCAATTTACTGATAATCGCATCTTTCAGATCATCGGTCCCGCCGACAGGAGTATATTTGGTAAATCCCGCCTCTATCGCCTTAATGGCAGCTCTTTTTATTGATTCCGGCGTGTCAAAGTCAGGCTCACCGGCGCCAAAACCGATAATGTCACGCCCCTCCGCGCGCAGTGAATTGGCTTTGGCGGTGATAGCGAGCGTGGGAGAAGGTTTTATTTGGGATATTCGTTTAGATAATTTCATGGATGCTCCTTTCCCATATTTAACTCTTCATATTTATCCTGCAATCTTTTCAAAACAATATCCGGGACCATCCCCTTTACCGATCCGCCTAGAGAGGCGGCTTCTTTAATGATCCTGGAGCTGGTATAAAACCACTTGAAACCGGCCATAAGAAAAACTGTTTCCACCTCACGGTTCAGGCGGCGGTTCATCAAGGCCATCTGAAATTCGTATTCAAAATCGGACAAGGCTCTCAATCCCCGAAATATGATGTTAGCCTCTATTTTTTTAAGATAATCAATTAACAATCCCGAATAATGGTCAACCATTACCCGGTCGTTATCTTTATAAATCTCCCCGATGATCGCAACCCTTTCCTCAACGGAAAAAAGCGATTTCTTCTCGGGATTGGTGGCTATGAGAACAACAATTTCATCGAACATTGTTAACCCACGTTTAACAAGATCAACGTGTCCATTCGTGAAGGGGTCAAACGATCCAGGGTAAACGGCCACTTTCTTCATGATTTCACATTCCTCCATTAAAACTTTAAAAACGACAACATGGTATCGCCATACTTTCTTTGATCAAACAAAATGAGTTCTCCGGCTTTATCCAATGCTCCTGCTTCGCGGGTAGAATGCTGAAAGATGACGACCCCATCTTCGGCAACTATGCTAACATCTGCCAAATAACCCAATGTTTTACCCACCAAACCTTTATCGTAAGGCGGATCAGCAAAAATTATGTTAAACGAAGTTCCCTGTTTATGAAGAAGAGAGACCGCCTTATCCATTGTGGTAGAAAGAATCCGGGATTTATCTGTAAAACCGCATAGCAAAAGATTCGCTTTGGTATATCTGGCAAGAGCTGCATCTTTTTCAATAAATACGGCACTTGCCGCCCCGCGACTGAGAGCCTCGATCCCGACATTACCCGCCCCCGAATAAGTATCCAGAAAACTGTCGCCTCTTAGAGATCCTAAAATACTAAAAAGCGCTTCCTTGATCTTGTCCGCCGTCGGACGCGCCCGGCACTTGGGTGGGTAAAGGACGTGACGTCCCTTTGCCTCACCGCCGATGATTCTCATAGGTAATCTTTAATCAGTTTTTCGGCAATCTGCACGGCATTGAAGGCCGCGCCTTTCCTTAAGTTATCCGATACGATCCACATGTTAATGCCGTTTTTGACGGACTCGTCATCCCGTATTCGCCCCACAAATGTGGCGTTCCGGCCCGCAGCGTTAATTGCCAGGGGATATAGCTTTTGCCGGGGAGAATCAGTAATCTCCACTCCCGGAGCCTGGGCAAGAAGTTTTCTCACTTCGGCAGCGGTAATTTTTACCTCTGTTTCAATGTTTACCGATTCCGAATGTCCGTAAAATACCGGTACCCTGACGCATGTGGCAGTTACCCCGATGGAATCGTCGGCAAAAATCTTTCTTGTTTCGTTGATCATCTTCATTTCTTCCTTGGTGTAGCCATTGTCCAGGAAGACATCGATTTGAGGCAAACAGTTAAAGGCAATCTGGTGCGGATAGACTTCCACTGTCGGATGATGGCCGTTTAGTACTTCCCGGGTCTGGTTTGTCAACTCCTGGATGGCCCTTGTCCCCGTACCGGAAACCGCTTGATAGGTCGAAACGACGATACGTTTAATCCTTGCTTTATCGTGGATGGGCTTTAAGGCAACAACCATCTGGATCGTGGAGCAGTTAGGATTAGCGATAATGCCGCGCTCGGTATACATTTTTATTGATTCAGGATTTACCTCAGGAACCACCAGAGGTATTTCAGGAACCATCCGGAAGGCGCTGGTGTTGTCAATTACCACGCAGCCGGCCTCAGATGCAATTGGTGCAAAACGCTCACTGACGCCGCCTCCGGCGGAAAACAGTCCGATTTGCATCCCTTGAAATGAATCTTCCGCAAGAGTTTTGACGGGGATATCCTGTCCCTTATATCTCATGATCTTCCCGGCGGATCGTTCCGAGGCCAGCAAAGTCAAATTGCCCACGGGAAAATTTCTTTCCTCCAATATTTTTATCATTGCGTTGCCCACAGCACCGGTGGCGCCCACAATCGCAACATTCCAGCTTGCCATATTGCTTCCTCTCATGAACTTTTAATCTTTAGACTTGTTTCTGCTTTTCCCTTTTCCGATTTCTTGCAATGGTTAACCAACCACCAGCATGGTCCCGACAAGGCATAGCAAAGCGCAAAAATAAAAAGGGTAATCTGTGGTTCCGCAGCCACGACCATCATAATAATCACAATCAGCACGAAGGACATAAACGGTTTACGGGAAAAAAAATTCAAGTCCTTGAAACTGTAATATTTAACATTGCTCACCATGAGCAGTGCCAGCGCAACAACAGCAACAAAGATGACCGGGTTACTATATTTTCCTGCGCCACCCAAATAAAAATAAAACATAATTCCTGTGGCGACCACGGAAGCAGCTCCGGGGATAGGTAAGCCATTAAAAACCCGGCTTTCGACAATGCCACTTTGCACGTTGAAACGGGCAAGGCGCAACGCCCCACAAACGGCAAATAAAAACGAGCCCAGCCATCCCCATTTTCCATAGACAGAAAGAGCCCAGGCATAGGCAAGTATTGCCGGCGCAACGCCGAACGTAACAAGATCGGCCAGGGAATCCAATTCTGCGCCAAACTTGCTCATGGTATTGGTCATTCTGGCAATTCGGCCATCTAAGCTGTCAAGAGCAGCGGCAAGAACGATAAAAACACCGGCGATATTGTAATCTCCCCGCATTGCAGCCAAAATGGCGTAATAACCGCAGAAAAGATTGCCCGTCGTGAGAATGTTGGGCAATAGAAAAATTCCCCGTCTGCGACGTTTTTTTTTGTTTGACTGTTCGTTTTTCACGGCAATTCCCCTAGCACCGTTTCGCCAGCCCTTACCAGGTCCCCTATGTTGACGGCAATCCGTGACGCCGCCGGCAAATAAACATCCAGTCGGGAACCAAAACGAATCAGTCCGAATCTTTCACCCCTCTTAACCGGCATCCCTTCTTTAATCCAGCAAACAATTCTACGGGCGATCAGGCCGGCAATCTGTACCGTCAGAATATCATGCCCCTTGTCCGTAGTAATAACGATGGCATTATTTTCATTAAGCGCTGAAGCTTTGTCTAAATGGGCGGATATGAAGCGGCCCTTGTTGTAACAAATGCGTTTTACCGTACCGGAATAGGGGATTCTATTTACATGTACATTGAAAACGTTCATAAAAACGCTTATTTTAATAAAATCACCTTGCAGTAAATCAGAACAGCGCACCTTCTCAACCTTAATTATTTTCCCATCGGCAGGCGAAATAACTAGCCCTTCCTGATCCGGCGATCTTCTTGCGGGATTGCGAAAAAAACAGGCCACAAAAAAGGTGACAGCAAGTGAAATGCCGGCGAGGATGCTAAAGCCTAAAGCGCCCAGACCGATAGTAACAATAGCGGCGGCAAGGATAAAGGGAAGCCCTTCCGGCACTATGACGCTTTGGCGATTAAGGATCACTTAAATTCCCTCCTGAAACACCTGCTCTTAAGCCCCGCTCTTGGGGATTTATATGAATTACCCTGGGTTGTCAACGCCCTTGTTATGACAGGCATCGGACATCAGAAACTTTCGTTCTGCCTCAGAAAGGCGCAAATATCGTGGTGCCATGGTCAGAAAGTCGGATGTTTCGCCACGATAAAATTTATCCAACCCCAGTAAACCAACCGTGCCTGCCCTTATGTGAGATGATTCTGCCGGGACAATCAGGGCATTTGGAAAAACATTCTTAATAAATCTCGCATATTTTAACGCTCCGGAGCCGGTGAATATGGCCCCTTCCCTGGAAGTTAAATCAGACAAAAACGATCCGACATCGCAAATCCTCTCCTCAACGAACGGTTCCAATTGAGAATCTGCTCCCATCTGGTAAGCTGCGGCGTAAATCTGCCCATTCTGAGCGTCCAGCATTGCATACACAGTCAAGAAAGGTAAGAAGGAAATGGCGGTGGCGGCTAAAGCTTCAAGGCTGGATACACCTACAATGGGTTTATTGGCTGCCATTGCTAAGCCCTTTATGGTGCTTACAGCTATACGCACCCCCGTGAAGGATCCCGGTCCACGGGTACAAACAAAAAAATCCGTGTCCAGCAGATCTGTGTCAGTAAGATCGCATGCATCTTTGATGGCCGTCAGCAAACGGAGAGAATGATTTTCGCCGGTATTGAGGCACACCTCCGCACGCACGGTTCGACCTTCGAGAAGAGCTACACTCAGGGTAGCCACCGCGCCATCTATTGCCAATATCTGCATATCAGACTATCCCGCAGGAAATTAATTTAGCGCAACAAGTTTACAATGGGCAACTATCTGGAGAAATAATTACTTATGTCTTGGATAAATTTGATGTTTAACCTCTCTATATCCATGAAAAGCACAAACATCATCAACATGATGAGCAGCACAAAGCCGATCTGTTGGGCTCTTTCGCGCCATCTAACGTGTATTTCTTTACCGGTAACGGCCTCGATTATATAAAAGAAGAGGTGCCCACCATCGAGAATAGGAATGGGCAATAGATTCAATACGGCCAGATTAATACTTAGAAGGGCCATAAAGAGCAGAAAAGGTATCATGCCCTCCCTGGCTTGAGCGCCGGCTAGTTGGGCAATCATAATTGGCCCGCCTAACGTTTTTGGTGAGACGATTCCCTGAAATATTTTAAAAACACTCAGCACCGTCAATTTCGATAAGGCATATGTTTGTTTTGTAGCTTCTGTAACGGCATTCCAAGGATTTAGGCGTTCTATCCTTGTTTCCATCGAAGGAGAGACCCCTATTTTATAGGAATTTACCTCTTCACCAAAGATGGATTTAGCCTTTAATAATTCGGGCTTTATATCGATGGTATAGTTCTTCTTGGTTCTTAAGATAACGAGGCGCAGGGCCTTGCCGTCGCTTTCACTTATCAGCTTGGCCATGTCTGCCCAAGTATTTATTTGTTTCCCGTCAATAGACAGAATTGTATCTGATTTTTGCAGACCGGCGTGTCGGGCGGCTGAACCTTCCTGGACTTCGCCTATCTTTGGTATCAAAACAGGTAAACCCCAACTATAAACAAAGGAGAATATCGCTATAGCCAAGAGTAGATTAAAAATAGGGCCTGCGACCACAATTAACATCTTATTGGCAACCCGCTGTTTTAGAAAAGAGCGCTTCTGCTCCTCAGGGGAAATAACATCGTCTTCCGCTTCCCCCAGAAGTTTTACGTAGCCGCCCAAAGGAAAAAGAGAAATCATATACTCCGTTTCCCCGATTTTCATGCCCACCAGGCGAGGCCCGAAACCAAGGGAAAACTTAAGAACGCCAACCCCGGTAAGCTTAGCCATCAGAAAATGGCCAAGCTCATGGACAAAAATGAGCGCTCCTAAAAGTACAATCACCGCTATAATACTTATCAATTTAGCCCCCCATGACTATTCATGTCCTCAAGAAAAAAAGGTCGTTTTTTATACAAATCCGCTCACAATCCTATTTTGCAGATAATTTCGCCCGCCGTTAACCTGGCCCAAGCATCGGCGGCAAGGATGTCGTCAACTGTCACATTATCACCATTATTACAAGCTGTTAGAGAAATAGTATCTTCTATAACTTTACATATTTCCGTGAAAGATATTTTACTCCCAAGAAATGCCTCTACGGCCACTTCATTTGCAGCATTGAATACTGTCGGCGTCGTGGCGCCTCGTCTCCCTGCCTCGTACGCAAGCTTTAGGCCAGGAAATTTCTCAAAGTCAGGCGGTAAAAACTCCAGCGTCCGCACGGAAAGTAGGTCAAGATATTGTCCCATTGCTGCCGTTCTTTCCGGAAAAGAAAGGGCGTAAGCAATGGGCGTCCGCATATCAGGTGTGCCAAGTTGTGCAAGCATGGCCCCGTCGAGGTATTCCACCAGTGAATGCACAATGCTTTGAGGGTGAACATGTATGTGGATACGATTATAATCAAGGTCAAATAACCAACGTGCTTCAATGACTTCCAGCCCTTTATTAATCATAGTGGCCGAATCTACAGATATTTTCTTTCCCATCTGCCAGTTTGGGTGGCTTAAGGCCTGCGTGGGCGTCACGCTGCCCAGTTGCTCTCTGGGTAAATGCAGAAAAGGTCCCCCGGAAGCAGTCAGGATGATCCGTTTGACATCCTGCCGATGCTGCCCGAGGAGACATTGAAAAATGGCACTGTGTTCACTATCTACCGGCAAGATTCTGCTGCCTGTTTCTCTGGCCTTTTTTGTTATCAGTTCTCCCGCCATCACCATAATCTCTTTGTTCGCAAGGGCAATGTCCTTGCCGACGTTAATCGCCGCCAGAGTAGGCACCAGGCCGGCCGAACCGGCCATAGCCGAAACAACCATGTCGATGCCATCGGCTGCCGCAACATCACAGTATCCTTTTTCACCCCAAAGGATTTCCGGTCTGGAAGACCCTGGCAGCGCTGCCGCCAGTTTTTCCGCCAGGCTCTCTTCCTTGACAACCACTTGGCGAGGTTGGAATTTCACTATTTGTTCCAGCAGAAGGGGAAGATTGCTGCCAGCTGCCAGGGCTCCCACGCGGTAGCGCTGAGAATTTCCCTGGACCACATTCAAGGTGTTAACGCCGATGGAACCCGTTGAGCCTAATATCGTTAAATATTTCATCTTAATAGCAAATATTGATAGTAACATATTAAAGGTGCTATGAAACTGACACTATCTAAACGATCCATGACACCACCATGACCAGGGATTATGCGACCGGCATCCTTAACATCAGCGCTCCTTTTCAGAGCTGATTCGAACAGATCTCCTAGCTGTCCCATGATACCACCGAAGAAACCGAGTATGACAGCGTCCATGAGTGGTAATTCCTGGAAAAAAAAATGTTGAAAAACCATTCCGCCTAAGGTACTGCCGAGAAGCACTCCCAAGGTTCCCTCCACCGTCTTACCCGGACTCAAGTTGACTTGCAAGCTTCGCTTGCCAAATAGTTTGCCTGCGTATAAACCGGCAATATCACCGGAAAAAGCCAGTGCCAGGGTGAAAATGATCCATTGGACCCCATGTATTGTTTGGCGCATAAAGATGAAAGAAGAAATTAGCAGGGGCATATACATAAAGCCGAGGACAACCTTGCCCATGTTTGACATTTCAATTGCCGCCGCCTTGATTTGCAGAAGAAATAAAAGGGCGGAAAGAAGCAGGGAAAATGTCAACACGGCGGTCAGGACGGCAAAATTGCATGAATATGAGGCAATGGCAATAGCAGTGGCGAAGATAACTATGGAGCATTTTTCCCTGCCGTATCCTTCGCTGCCAAAAGCCAACCGATTATATTCCCATACGGCAATCTGAATAAGTAACAAAATGAATAGAGAAAAAACCTTTTCCGAAGTGAAACTTACAAAGGCAATCAGCAGGGGGGTGCCAATCAGGCCGGTTAGACATCTCTGCAAATGCTGATTCATCCAGGCGCTACCTTGGGTAGTTGATCACTGGTTAAGCCAAATCTTCTTTCCCTCTGCTGGTAGTTAATAATTGCCTCTAGCAAATCATCCCTTCCAAAATCAGGCCATAATATTTCGGTAAAATAGAACTCCGTATAGGCCGTTTGCCATAAAAGAAAATTGCTTAACCGGTATTCCCCGCTCGTCCTGATGAGTAAATCAGGATCGGGGAGGGCCGCAGTGTCAAGGTAGGATAAGAAAACTTCGGCGGTGATGGGTTCAGAGGGAAGTTTGGAAAGGCGCATATCAGTAAGAAGCGTGTTAATTCCCCGAAGAATCTCATCACGACCGCTATAGCTTAAGGCCAGATTGAGCACCATTCCCCGATTGTGGGAGGTTTTTTCCATGACTTCCTTAAGAGATTTGTTTATTCGTTCTGGTAAAGCAGACCGATTGCCGATAGTTACCAGACGGATATCACGTTCAAGCATTTCATTAAGTTCTGAACGTAAGTACCTCTCTAATAAAAGCATAAGAGCATTAACTTCCTGAGTAGGGCGTATCCAGTTTTCCACAGAGAAGGCATATAGCGTTAGATATTTGATGCCAAGTTCACAAGAAGCTCTGACGATATCTCTTACTGCTTCCGTTCCCTTCTGATGGCCAATAATGCGACCAAAAGCGTGTTTCTGCGCCCATCTCCCGTTGCCGTCCATGATGATGGCGATATGCTGAGGCAATTTTTTTTTGTCAATTTTTTTTTCCATAGTCATCGGTAGGATGGTAAAGCATTAATTTGTCGAGATGTGGCACTAGTAGCATATGCCTGGGGCATTATCAAGCCGCATTTGGGTCTCAAAAAAGAAAAGGGGAGCCACAAGCTCCCCTCAAGCGATGAGATTAAATGCCTTATATTTCCATGATCTCTTTTTCTTTGGCTGCCAGTATGGTGTCCGTCTTTTCAATGGCTTGATCGGTCAGTTTCTGGACTTTCTCCTGGTAGTTGAACATTTCGTCTTCAGGTATTTCGCCCGCCTTTTTCATGTTTTTCAATTGTTCGTTGGCATTGCGGCGGGCACTGCGCTGATTCACCTTGCACTCCTCTGCCATTTTCTTTACTGTCTTGACGAGATCCTTCCGGCGCTCCTCAGTTAAGGGAGGGATGGCAAGACGGACGACTTTACCATCGTTCGAAGGCATCACGCCCAAATCTGATTTATTGATAGCCCGTTCAATAGCACTAATGATGCTGCTGTCCCAGGGAGAAATGACGATTAGGCGGCTTTCTGGTATTGAAAGAGTAGCAACCTGGTTTAGGGGCGTAGCAACGCCGTAATAGTCGACTTTAATCCCATCCACAAGTGTAAGCGAAGCTCTGCCGGTTCGCACTTTGCTTAAGGCTTTTTCAAGGGTCTGCAGCGCGTGTTGCGTCTCCTCCTTCAACTCTTCTATTAATAAATCCTTCATCGCAAATCCCTTGCTCTGGCTATGAAATATTAATTACCAACTTTAGTTCCGATTGGATGACCGCAAACAACCTTTTTGATATTGCCTGACTGATGCATGTTGAACACCACGATTAAAAGACCGTTATCACGGCACAACGAGATTGCTGTGCCGTCCATAACTTTCAAGTCCCTGGTCAAAACATCCGTGTAGCTGATGCTGTTAAACTTATTAGCATCGCTGTTACGCACGGGATCCCTGTCATAAACGCCATCCACCTTGGTGGCCTTCATTATTACATCCGCCTTTATCTCCATCGCCCTCAAGGAAGCCGCTGTATCAGTAGTAAAAAAAGGGTTGCCTGTGCCCGCAGCAAAAATAACCACCCTGCCCTTTTCCAAATGGCGGATAGCTTTGCGTTGAATATAGGGTTCGGCAATTGCTTTCATTTCTATCGCCGTCTGCACCCGTGTTTCGACGCCAATTTTTTCTAAGGCACTTTGCAGGGCCAGGCTGTTGATGACCGTACCCAACATCCCCA
>Ga0082335_1008114_pt1 | contig 12196 bp, 9 predicted proteins | sample Subgrocontami58m_FD_72375 | JGI IMG/M metagenome (GOLD analysis project Ga0082335, IMG submission 72375) | Subsurface groundwater microbial communities from S. Glens Falls, New York, USA - GMW37 contaminated, 5.8 m (SPADES assembly) (version 2) ...
TTTTGTCTGTTTCCTTTTTCAGGGATTGACGTTCAATCTCCAACTGGATAACTTTTCGTTCCATGATATCAATCTCTTGGGGGAGACTGTCCAATTCTATCCGCAGGCGCGATGCTGCCTCGTCAATAAGGTCCACCGCCTTGTCCGGCAGAAAGCGGTCACTGATGTAACGGTGGGAAAGGGTGGCGGCGGCAATGATTGCCGGGTCTTTGATGCGCACGCCGTGGTGAACTTCATAACGCTCCTTCAAGCCCCGAAGAATCGCGATCGTGTCTTCCACTGTCGGCTCTTTGACAAAGATCGGCTGAAAACGTCGTTCCAACGCTGCATCCTTCTCTATATGCTTGCGGTATTCGTTAAGAGTGGTGGCGCCTACGCAGCGCAGTTCGCCCCGTGCCAGGGCCGGTTTCAGCATATTTGACGCGTCCATGGCCCCTTCCGCGGCGCCGGCGCCCACTACCGTATGAATCTCATCAATGAAAAGAATGATTTCACCCTGGGCGGCAGCCACCTCTTTTAAGACGGCCTTCAGTCTCTCTTCAAACTCTCCCCGGTATTTGGCACCGGCGATGAGGGCGCCTATGTCGAGGCCGATCACCCTTTTGCCCTTCAGACTTTCCGGGATATCGCCATTGACGATCCTTTGAGCCAGCCCCTCCACAATGGCGGTTTTGCCTACACCCGGTTCGCCGATCAGTACGGGATTATTTTTCGTACGACGCGACAGCACCTGCATGATTCTTCTTATCTCTTCATCCCGGCCAATAACGGGGTCAAATGTCCCCTTGCTGGCCAGTTCGTTAAAATCTCTGCCGTATCTTTTCAAGGCCTGATACTTTTCTTCCGGATTCGGGTCGGTGATCCTTTGGTTGCCACGGATTTCCACCAGGCTCTTGAAGATTTTATCCTTGGTAACACCGGCGTTACGGAGGATAGTGGCCGTTGCTCCCTCTTTTTCCTCCGCCATGGCAACCAGAATATGTTCAGCGCTCACATATTCGTCCGTCAGATGTGCCGCCTCGGTGGTGGCGTTGTCCAACAGTTTATTCAGGCGCGGTGTCAGCTGGGGCTGTGCCCCTTCCACGCGAGGGAGCCTGTTCAGGGATTTTTCCACTTCCCGGCTGATTGCGTCCGGTTCCGTGCCGAGCTTTTTCAGGATGCCGGCGACAATGCCTTCCGGTTGCGCCAGCAGAGCCAGCAAAAGGTGCTCTACATCCAGCGCCGGATGATGATGTTTATTTGCTAAGGTTTGTGCCTCCTGCAATGCCTCTTGCACTTTTAAAGTAAATTTATCGAATCTCATAATTCCTCCAATTTGTGCTCCGGCGCTATTTCTTGATATGCCTGCCTCGTAATTGCCGAGTTGATTTATGAAGTCGTCAAACACGAGTAAGTTAAACATTGTTGCGGGCATGTCAAGACGCAACACAGCCAAATTCGGAGAGCAAATCATGAACCTGGGCTAGAGGATTATGGGGTACGGTATTGATGCTTTAAAAGAAGTTGCTTGACGACCCTCAGAAAAGTCTTATACAAGATTCCCTGCCTGTCTTACAAAATGTGAGAATTGCGGAGAATCATGCTTAAAAAACCAGCGATGCGCCACCCCTTTTTATGGGTGCCTTCTCTTTATGTGGCGGAAGGCATTCCCTACATTATAGCCATGACGGTCTCCGTCATCCTCTATAAGCGGCTGGACGTCTCCAATACCGACATCGCCTTATATACAAGTTGGTTCTATCTACCCTGGGTCGTCAAACCGCTCTGGAGCCCCTTGGTTGATATATACCGTACCAAGCGAGGGTGGATTGCGGCCATGCAAGTGCTGATCAGCCTATCCCTTTTTGCAATTGCTCTTTCCATTCCCTCGGCAGGCTTCTTCCCCTATACCCTCTTTTTTTTCTGGATCATGGCTTTCAGCTCTGCCACCCATGACATCGCTGCGGACGGTTTTTACATGTTGGGCTTGCGCGAGGACGAACAGGCGGCCTACGTGGGAGTGCGCACCGCCTTCTACCGCGTCGCCACGATTGCCGCCAAGGGTGGCCTGGTGATGCTGGCGGGTTATCTGGAAATGCGCGGCATGACCATCGCTTCCGCCTGGTCTATCACTTTCTTTATCCTGGCGGGCATTTTTACTCTGTTGTCTCTTTATCACTTTTTCTTACTGCCCTTCCCAGCGTACGATCACCCGGCCCCCGCCGCGTCACCGCTGCAACGGGCCGCCGACTTTTTTCATATTTTTCTCCTTTTCTTTAAGAAAAAAGACATTATGCCGTTAATTGCCTTCTTTATGTTTTACCGTTTCGCCGAAGCGCAACTGGTCAAAATGGTTGCTCCTTTTCTACTCGATCCCCCGGCCAAGGGCGGCCTGGGCTTGACAACGGGCGAAGTTGGCTTCGTTTACGGCACAGTAGGCGTCGTGGCCTTGATGGCTGGCGGCCTGATGGGGGGTTGGGCAGTTTATAAGCGGGGCTTGAAATACTGGCTCTGGTTCATGGCCTGCGCGATGCACCTGCCGGATATGATCTTCGTTTACCTGGCCTATGCCTTGCCAAAAAATCTCCTTATCATTAATCTGGCCGTCGCTATTGAGCAGTTCGGCTACGGCTTCGGTTTTACGGCTTTCACCATGGTCATGATCCGGGCAGCGGAAGGAGAGTACAAGACCGTGCATTATGCCATCGGCACCGGTTTGATGGCCTTGGGGATGATGCTGCCCGCCATGAGCAGCGGTTGGCTGCAGGATCATTTGGGCTATCGGCTCTTTTTTATCTGGGTGGTCTTGTCCACGATCCCCGGTTTTCTGGTCACCGCCCTGATCAAGATTGACCCCAGCTTCGGGAAAAGGGTGGAAAAATGCAGCCCCTGAAAGAAGCAATGCCTAAAACCGCCTTTATCTTGGGGGCGGGTCTGGGCACACGCCTGCGGCCCCTGACGGATAGCTGTCCCAAACCACTATTGCCGCTGGGAGGACGGCCCCTGATTACTTATGCCATGGAACACCTCCTTACCCTGGGCATTAAACGCTTTATCGTTAATACCCACCATCTGCCCCATGCTTATAACATGGTTTTTCTGGATCGAAAATGGCAGGGGAACCCGATTATGTTCAGCCATGAGCCCTCCCTGCTCGACACGGCCGGCGGTTTGAAAAATATCGAATCCCTGCTGGAAGAAGATGACGAGGCAATACTCGTTTACAACGGCGACATCGTCAGCGATCTCCCCCTCGTACAGCTCCTTACGGCCCACCGGGCGCAGGGGCGGGAAGTGACTCTGGCCCTGCGCAGCAGCGGCTCCCCGCTCAATGTATGTCTCAACGAACAGTACGAGATATGCGATTTCCGCGGCCTCTTGGGAAAGGAGGGTAAAAAATGCCTCTTTGCCGGCATCTATGTGGTGCAAAAAAGTTTTCTCAAACGCTTGGAGTCGGGACGGCGGGAATCAGTGGTTAACATATTTCTGGAAATGATCCGGGCTGAACCCGGTTCTGTGGCCGGGCTCATTGTCGATGCGGGCATGTGGTATGATGCCGGTTCCCTGGAAGAATATGAAAGATTGGATAAATTACTGTGGGAAAAGAAGAACGGCGTGTGATCGATCCCTATAAAGAGATCGGCGCCATCGCAAAAGCAACGCTAAACTTGCCGGAAGACCAGCCACTGGAAATCATACCCATTGTCCGGGGTGGTTCAACCCGGTCTTTTTATCGGGTCCGTTTCAGCCAGAGTATGGTCAGCATCATATTCATGCATTACCGCCACGATCATCGGGAAAATGCCTATTACGCCGCCCAGACTGCCTTTATGCAAAGCATCGGCGTTCAGGTGCCGCAGATTCATCATCACGACTCCGACCGGGGTTTTATCCTGATGGAAGACCTGGGCGAACTGGATCTATGGCATTACCGGCAGGAAGTTTGGGGGAAACGCCGGAAGTATTACCTGAAGACCATGGATATGATTCTCAAACTCCACGCGATAGGTCCGGAAGACCCCCGTATGGCCGGCGTACCGCTGATGGATGCTTTTAACCTGGAACTCTACCGCTGGGAAAGAGACTATTTTCTGGGAAATTTTGTGCGCAAACTTTGCGGTGTTACCTTGGAAGGTGCTGCGGCAGAGGCGCTGGAAAAAGAACTGGCCCGGCTCGCCGCCAGGCTGTGGGAGCCGGTGGCCGGCCTGATCCATCGCGACTTGCAATCTCAAAATATCATGATCAGGAACGATGAACCGGTGCTCATAGACTACCAGGGGATGCGTTACGGCAACCCCTGGTACGATCTGGGATCGCTTCTTTACGACCCCTACGTTACCTTGGCGGCGGCAGAACGTCAGGATTTGCTGCAATACTATTATGACGGCCTTGCCACTGTTCCCCACCCGCAAGAATCCTTTCGGGAAAAATTCCATCTGGCGGCCGCCCAACGGCTTATGCAAGCCCTGGGCGCCTACGGTTTCTTAGGCCTGCGGGGAGAGCGCCCGCATTTTCTGACTCACGTCCCTGCCGGACTGGCCAACCTGATCGAGGTTACACAGCTTACGCCGCAACTTCCCCGGCTCGGCCACTTGGCACGGCGCTGTCAGGAGGCCCTTGCCGCTCAGAATTTTAAGATGAGAGGATAAAGGACACCCGTATCGGTAGCCCTCAACTGCAAGCGTAGCTCCTTACCCTTCTTTTTGGCTTCGCCGGGGAAAAAGATAAACCCGTGGGCCAGCTCATGGGGCTTTATGGCCCTTCTTTCGAGGGACCTGTTTCGCAGATCTTCTCTTATCTGGACCTGCACATCCTCGTTATCCATCCCTTTCGCGCCGCCCATGGTCATGCCGGCGACGCCTCCGATCACCGCGCCTTTTCCAGCGGTTTCACCCACGTTTTGCCCCGTAACGATTCCGATCGCCGCACCGATTATGCCACCCGCCACGCCGCCCAGCGTCCCGTACTTGGCCCCCTCCGGCACTACTTGGCCCAGTTCCGTTTTCTTGGTCAGCCGGTCATAGGCCTGATTCTGATCCAGGATCGGCCAGACTTCATTGGTCTCATCAACCAGAAAGGTTTGGCCCGGCACGATTTCAAGCGAATGACTGCCTCTATTGTCAAATATCACCTGTACCGGCAGGATACCCGCGCCTCGAACATCAAAGCCGAAAGCCGCCGCCGCCTCTTCTTTGCCGTCAAAAGATCTGGCCGCAATGGTTGCGCCTGCGACTTCCGTGGCATTGGGAAGTGCGGAGGGCATCTTGAAAGGAACCACCTGCCGCTCATATTTGGTGGCGCAGGCCGCAATTGCTATCACCAATAAAAATAACGCAGTACAGTTGATGCAACCCCTATGTCTTATCATCGCTATTCTCCATTTCTCCCGGAAATATTGATACTTTTTATACAGTATATTAAGCGGCGCTGACAATGTCAATCATTGGGGCGCCCTTGGGACGCCAAAAAAGCAAATTTTATTGACAAAAAGAAGTGATGTGACTATGATGCCGCCGTCGTGACTAAACATCTACAGTGGGAGGTGGCCAGTGGGCACTAAAATAGCGATCAGCGGTTTCGGCAGGGTTGGCAGATGTCTGGTCAGGGCCTGCCTCAACGAAGATGAAGTGGAAATCGTCGCGATTAATTCGCGTGCCAAGCCGGCCGCTTTGGCCCATCTGCTCAAATATGATTCCGTCCACGGCAGAATCGCTGCGGAAGTTTCCGCCGATGAGAACTTCATTTTGCTAAATGGTAAAAAAATCATGGTTCTGGGGGCTACCACCAATCCGGCAGAGCTGCCTTGGGGAGATCTGGGTATCGACGTCCTGGTTGAATCAACGGGTAAATTTACCAAACGTGAAGACTTGGCAGGACATCTTGCCGCCGGCGCGAAAAAGGTCATCCTGGCCGCCCCCGGTAAAGGGCTTGATGGCACGTTCGTGATGGGGGTCAACGAAGACACTTATGATCCGACCCGTCACGATGTTATTTCGAATGCTTCCTGCACCACCAATTGCCTGGCGCCTATCGCCAAGGTGCTCAACGATAAATTTGGCATTCTGAAGGGGCTGATGACGACCGTTCATTCCTACACCATGGATCAGAGGTTGCTGGACGGTTCGCACAAGGATCCACGGCGCGGCCGCGCGGCCGCCCTGTCGATTGTGCCCACCTCCACCGGCGCGGCCGTGGCGGTTGCGGAAGTAATCCCCGCCCTGAAGGGAAAACTGGATGGTCTCGCCCTCCGGGTGCCGACGCCTAACGTTTCCATCGTCGATTTGTCGGCGGAACTGAGCAAACCGGTGACGGTACAGGAGGTAAATGCTGCATTTAAGGACGCCGCTGCTGGCCGCCTGAAAGGCATTTTGCAGTTCTCCGAGGATGAACTGGTTTCCATAGATTTCATGGGGAGCAATTATTCTTCCATCGTAGATGCCCCCCTGACCAAGGTGATCGGCGGAACCTTAGTCAAGGTCTTTTCCTGGTATGACAACGAATGCGGCTATGCCAGCCGCATCAGGGATCTGGCGCTTTATATCACCAGACAAAAGGCAATTTAGGATCATGCGACCGCCCCTTATCGTCGGCAATTGGAAAATGCATAAGACGATCCGGGAAGCGCGGGAATATGTAAGCCTGCTGCGCGTCGAGCTTCAGGGAACAACGGACCGGCAGGTGGTCCTGGCGCCGCCCTTTACAGCCCTTGAGGCCGTGGCGGAAGCACTGGCAGGAACAGACATAGAACTGGCCGCCCAAAACGTCTGTGACCGGGATGACGGCGCTGCTACGGGAGAGGTTTCCGCGCGCATGCTTGCGGAAGCTGGTTGCCGCCATGTGCTTATCGGCCATTCCGAACGTCGGGCCTATTACGGTGAAGACGACGTTTTGATCAACCGGAAGCTGAAAAGCGCCTTGCAACATGGTTTGCAGCCGATTTTATGCATCGGTGAAACCCTGAGCCAACGGGAAGCCGACCAAACTTTTGATGTCGCGACCAGGCAGCTCCAGGAGGGCCTGCGGGGTGTTGGCTCATCCGAGGCGACACGGGTGGTGGTGGCCTATGAACCGGTATGGGCAATCGGCACAGGCTTGACTGCTTCACCGGAACAGGCAGCGGCAATGCATGTTTTTATCCGCGGGGTAATGAGCAGCATTTATGGCGAAGATTTCGGCCTCAACGTGCCCGTGATTTACGGGGGAAGCGTTAATCCAGCCAATATCAAGGCGCTTATGGCGCAACGGGAGATCAACGGTGTCCTGGTAGGGGGAGCAAGCCTGGAGGCGGAATCCTTTTCCCGGATTGTAAAGTTTTGAATAATGATTGGAGGATTATTAGGTGCATATTTTTCTTACCATTTTGCATGTTAGTGTCTGTATCGTCCTGATTCTGGTTGTCCTGCTGCAAGCCGGCAAGGGGGCAAATATGGGCGCCGCCTTTGGTGGCTCAAGTCAGACGGTTTTCGGCAGCAGTGGCGCTGGCTCATTTTTGGGCAAGCTGACCACCATCGTGGCCGTTGTGTTCATGATGACATCGCTGACCCTGTCATACTTTTCTGTTTCCAGGGGTTCTTCTGTGATGGACAATATCCCCCTTACTGCGGCCAGGAAGGGCACGCCGCAAAAACCAGCCCAGCCGGGCGGTGCTGAAAAAGCCAATCAACCAACGCTTCCGGCAACGCCACCGGCGAAATAAGCGTGTAAATTATTAAATTGTCTCTTTAAAATGCCGAAGTGGTGGAATTGGTAGACACGCTATCTTGAGGGGGTAGTGAGCCACGCTCATCCGGGTTCAAATCCCGGCTTCGGCACCATAATTTGAAATAGTCTGATTTTTTGCAGTGGCGGGCGGCAGTCTAAAAGCTACGGTTGATGATATAATCGGCAATGCTCAGGAGATTGCTTTTGCCTTCTCCATCGGGAAAAATTCCCAGCAGATTCTTTCCTTCCTCAACGTAGCCCCTGGCTTTAACAAGGGCGTAATCCACGCCATCATACCTCTTTAGCAAAGCCATGATTTCCTGCACCGCGTCGAGGCTCTCTTCCTTATGCTGCACCACTTTTTTGACGATAGCCTTCTCTTTGGCAGTGCATTGCTTCAAGGTACGGATGAGCGGGAGGGTGATCTTGCCTTCCGCCAGATCCTTGCCGATGGCTTTGCCGAAATTATCTTCCCGGGCCACGTAATCCAGCGTATCGTCGGTGATTTGAAAAGCTGAGCCGATTCGCATACCGAACCTGGCCAGGGCTTCTATTTGTTCGTCCGGAACATTGCCCAACATGCCTCCCAGAGCGCAGGCCGTAGAAATAAGAACGGACGTCTTCTTTTCAATGATGGCAAGGTAGTCTCTCTCCGTCAGGTCGAGTTTGCCGCATTTGACCAACTGGAAAATCTCTCCCTCCGACATGGTGTTGGTTGTCTGGGACAGGAGTTTCATCACCGCCAAGCTGCCATCCGCCGCCATAAGCTTGAAGGCCATGGAGTAGAGAAAATCACCCACCAGAACACTGGCGGCATTGCCCCAGATTTTGTTTGCCGAAACGCCGCCCCGCCTGATCTCGGCCTCATCAATCACATCGTCATGTAGCAGGGTGGCCGTGTGGAGAAACTCTATGACGATCGACAAATTGCAGCGCCGTTCACCATGATATCCGCACAGATCTGCGGCAGCCAGAAGCAAGAGTGGCCGGAAGCGTTTGCCGCCGCTGCCGATAATATGATTAATAATCTGGGGAATCAGGCGGATGTCGGTGCGCAGGCAACCCTCCATCCCTTCTTCCACGCGATTCAGCTCGTTGCTGTAATTCTGAAACACTGTCTGTATCTGCATAATATCCTTCATTACCGGTTTTTCTCAAAGCATAATTTTTCAATATTTTCCGGTGGCGCCAGGGGATACCGACCATCGTAGCAGGCCTGGCAAAAGTCCGTGGGCGCCATACCCGTGGCTTCCAGCATCCCTTTCAGAGAAAGGTAGTGCAAGGAATCCAGGCCGATAAACTTGGCAATCTCTGCCGCATCTTCACTCTGGGCAGCAATCAGTTCGCCTTTTGAGGAAAAATCAATCCCGTAGGGACAAGGAAAGGTTGTGGGCGGGCAACTGACTACCATGTGCAGCTCCTTGACGCCGATTTCCCGGAGGTGCTTTACCCGGTTGCGGCTGGTGGTGCCACGAATAATGGAATCTTCCACGATCATGACCCGTTTGCCCTGCAGGAGGGGGCGCACCGGGTTAAGTTTGACCCGGACGCCAAAATTCCTCATAGGCTGCGTCGGCTGGATAAAGGTCCGACCCACGTAATGATTGCGGATCATGCCCATTTCAAATGGTATGCCGCTTGCCTCCGCGTAACCGAGCGCGGCATAGACGCCGGAATCGGGAAAGGGCATGACCAAATCCACCTCCGGCCGGTACTCCTTAGCCAGTAGATGTCCCAGGCGTTTGCGGCAAAGATAGACATTCTGTCCGAAGACTTGGCTGTCGGGCCGGGCAAAATAGATCAATTCGAAGATGCAATGGGCGGGCTGGACTTTCGGGAATGGGGTCAGACTCTTCATGCCGCCCTGATCGATAATGATTATTTCTCCTGGTTCCACATCACGCATATAGGTTGCCCCCACGAGATCAAAAGCGCAGGTTTCCGAAGCAATTACCCAGCCACCGTCCAACCTCCCGAGTGACAAGGGGCGGAACCCACGGGGATCACGGGCGGCAATGATCTTGGTCCTTGTCAGCATGACAATGCTGTAGGCGCCTTCAATTCTGTTCAGGGCCGTCACCAGGGCTTCTTCGAGACCATTTTGCAGATGGGTTGCCATCAGATGGACGATAACTTCGCTATCCATAGTGGACTGAAAGATGGAGCCACGCTCTTCCAGTTCAGACCGCAAGGTAGCGGCATTGACAATGTTGCCGTTATGGGCCAGGGCGTAGTATTCCTCGCCGTGGTGCACCAGGAAGGGCTGGGCATTGGAAATGACGGAAGAGCCGGTGGTGGAGTACCGCACATGACCGATGGCCAGATTGCCCGGCAGTTTGGATAGCGAATCTTCCCGAAATACCTCCGAAGCGAGCCCCATGCCTTTGCGCTCCAGTACCTGGCAGCCATCCGCCGTAGCGATACCGGCACTTTCCTGACCCCGGTGTTGCAGGGCAAAGAGGCCAAAAAAGGCGATGCGCGCCGCATCCTCATTGCCATAAACGGCAAAAACCCCGCATTCCTCCCGTGGTTTGCCAAAATCTTCATCTTCCATAGCATTAAACATGATGACCCTATCGTTGCTTATTATTGTTGAGATGATATTCCTGCAGCGGTGTCACCTGCCACTCTTCCTGCTGCAGGGCCGCAATGGCTTCGGAGAGCGCCTTGGCGCCGGCGAGGGTGGTGGTGTAGAGAACATTATAAACCAGGGCGCCACGCCGGATATGATAGGCGTCAACATTGGATTTTCTCCCCACGCTCGTGTTGATGACGAGCTGTATCTCGCCATTTTTTATGTAATCTACCGCATGCGGCCGTCCCTCGCTGACCTTGAGGATCGTCTCAGCCGTCACGCCCTGAGCGCATAAGTGGGCCGCCGTCCCACGTGTAGCCACAATCTGAAAGCCCTGTTCCTGAAAGGTACGGGCGATCGGAACGATTTTTTCCTTGTGGGAATCGTGCACGCTGATAAAAACGCGCCCGGCGCGTGGCAACTGAAAACCTGCCGCCATTTGTGATTTTGCAAAGGCAAGACCAAAGGAATGATCTATTCCCATCACCTCACCGGTGGATTTCATCTCCGGCCCCAGGAGAATATCGACATTGGGAAAACGATTGAAGGGAAAAACCGCTTCTTTGACAGATATATGCGTCGGTTGCGGGGCGCTGGTAAAACCCAGTTCTTCGAGGGTACGTCCCAGCATGACCTTGGTGGCGAGCTTCGCCAGGGGGACGCCGATTGCCTTGCTGACAAAGGGCACGGTGCGGGAAGCGCGGGGATTAACCTCCAGCACATAGAGGATGCCATCCTTGACGGCAAATTGAATATTCATGAGCCCTACCACGTGCAGTTCCCTGGCGATCATCTTGGTTTGCTCCCGAATCTTATCCAGCAGTTCCGGGGAAAAGGTGATGGGGGGTAAAACACAGGCGCTGTCTCCAGAATGGATGCCGGCCTCTTCGATATGCTCCATAATTCCAGCCACCACGGTTGACTTGCCATCGCTGAGCGCATCGACGTCCACCTCGATAGCGTCCTCCAGAAATTTATCAATGAGGATCGGGTGATCGGGCGAGGCAATGATGGCCTTGGCCATGAATTGACTCAATGTCTCATCATCATAGACTATTTCCATGGAACGGCCACCTAAGACGTAGGAAGGCCGGACGAGCACCGGATAGCCGATCCGCGCGGCGGCTTTGATCGCCCCGGCGACATCTGTTGCCGTGGCGTTGTCGGGCTGATTCAAATTGAGCAGGCGCACTATCTCCTGAAAGCGCTCCCGGTTTTCGGCACGATCAATGGCATCGGGCGAGGTACCAAGAATTGGCGCACCGGCGGCTTCCAACCCCCGGGCCAGGTTGAGGGGCGTCTGGCCGCCGAATTGCACGATGACCCCCTCCGGCTGCTCCCGGTCGATAATATGCAACACATCTTCCAGCGTCAAGGGCTCAAAAAAAAGTTTGTCCGACGTATCATAGTCCGTGCTCACCGTTTCCGGGTTGGAATTAACCATGATGCTTTCCCAGCCCTCCTCCCGCAGGGCAAAGGAGGCATGGACGCAACAGTAATCGAACTCAATGCCCTGGCCGATACGGTTCGGCCCACTGCCCAGGATGATCACCTTCCGCTTTTCGGAAGGTTGCGCCTCATCTTCCTGTTCATAGGTCGAATAGTAGTAGGGGGTATAGGCCTCAAACTCCGCCGCGCAGGTATCGACCAGCTTGTAAACCGGTTTGATGCCTTGCCGGAAACGTCTTGCCCGAATTTCGGCTTCCGTTGTCTGCCACAACTCGCCCAGCCGCCGGTCGGAAAACCCCCAGCTTTTAGCCTCCCGGAGCAGCTCATCGGACATTAACGACTTAGTAATGATCTGTTCGGCCTCGATAATATCTTTTATTTGGTGCAAAAACCAGGGATCGATCCGGGTCAAACGATGAACTTCCGCGATCGTCATGCCTTGTTGTAAGGCTGTCGCCACATAATAAAGACGTTGGGAATTAGGAGATGATA
>Ga0082335_1008116_pt1 | contig 12195 bp, 15 predicted proteins | sample Subgrocontami58m_FD_72375 | JGI IMG/M metagenome (GOLD analysis project Ga0082335, IMG submission 72375) | Subsurface groundwater microbial communities from S. Glens Falls, New York, USA - GMW37 contaminated, 5.8 m (SPADES assembly) (version 2) ...
CCAGGAGCGTGAACGCTTCAGGGGCGCGGTTCGCGTCCCGCAGCATCTGCGCCTCGGCAAGCACGAGCTGCACGCGCTGCTGGCTGCCGCTCGCGCGCACCTGCTGCAGGTGCGCGCGGGCCTCGGCGAGCTTGCCCTGCTTGGCGAGTACCTGTGCGTAGCGGATCTGCGCGGGCAGGTACTGTTCGCCGCGGTCGACCCCGGCATAACGGCGCAGCGCCTCGACGTAGTTCTTCTGCTCCTCCGCAATCTGGCCCAGATAGAGCTGAATGCTCGCCTTGTCCGGGTAATCGAGCTCGAGCAGCCGATTCAGGTTCTTCTCCGCCAGGGCGTAGTCCGACAGCTGCAGCGAGAGCAGCGCTACGGCATAGGTGACTTCCGTATTGTCGGGAAAATCCTTGAGCAGCTTCTGGAACTCGCCGCGCGCCTCGGCGTAGCGCCGCCCGGCGACCAGCGCCCGCGCGTAGCCCAGGCGAACCTCGCGCGAGTCCGGATGGCGCGCAAGAAACTGGGACAAGCGCGCCACGGCCTCGGCGTTCGAGGACGGCTGCAGCAGTTGCGCCTCGAACAGGACGGCGGCTTCCCAGTCGGGCTGGAGTTCCTGGGCGCGGCGGATTTCCCTGATCGCCAATTCGTGCTGCCGGGCGTTCGCGGCGGCCTGGGCGAGGGCATAGCGTGCCTGGGCGAGCTTCGGATAGCCCTCCGCCAACTGCTGCACGAGCGCAAGCGCCGCCGCCTTGTCCTTGGCGCTCGCCAGCGTGCGGTTGAGCTGCATGAACCCTCCGCCCGCTCCCCCTTCGGCGCCAGCCAGAAGCGTCGTGAGGTAGGGCAGGGCCTCGTCGAAGCGCCCCGCATTGACGAGCAATCCGCTGAGCGCCTGCAGCGCACGCTGGGATTTCGGATCGGCTTCGTACCACACCTTCGCCGCTTCGATCGCGGTATTGCCCATGCGCCCGAACACCGCGATCTCGGTTGCGCGGCGCGCGATTCGCGGATCGCGCGTGCGCTTGGCGAGATCCACATACGCCTGCGCAGCGAGGCCGACATTGCCGCTCTGCGCGGCGATCTCCGCAAGCAGAAACTCGTACACGATCGCGTCGGTGAGTTCCTGGTTCGGGAGTGCCTCCGCGGGCTCGCTGCCGGCTGCGGCCGCTTGGGTGCGCGCGGGTGGCGCGCCGGCCGCAGCGGATGCGGGCTCCGCCTTCGGAGCCTCGGCCTTCGGCGCCTGCGTCGCACACCCAGTGAGCGCAAACAGTGCCGCCGCAACGACGGCGAACGTGCATTTCACGGCTACTCCGAGAAAGTCCTGGGGATACGGCGGCATGCGGAATGTGGCTGTTGCAACCTCGACAGTTTAGGTATATTTAAGTTGCGCCACAAGAACAATAAGCCCTTTTGCGTGCAGGATTTTTTCATGCCGGAACTACCCGAAGTCGAGATCACCCGCCGCGGCATTGCGCCCTTCGTCGAAGGGCGAACCGTGACCGGCGCCGTGGTACGCGACGCTCGCCTGCGCTGGCCCGTGCCGCGCGACCTCGCGCGCCGAATGACCGGTCTCACGGTGCGACGCGTGCTGCGCAGGGGAAAGTACCTGTTGTTCGATTGCGGCGAGGGCTGGCTCATCGTTCACCTCGGCATGTCGGGGAGCCTTCGCGTGACCGACGCCGCCGCGCCTCCGGGGCCGCACGAGCACTTCGATCTGCTCGTCGGCCCCCACGCGCTGCGCCTGCGCGACCCTCGCCGCTTCGGCGCGGTCCTGTGGACACGCGGCGATCCGGACGCGCATCCGCTCATCGCCGGCCTCGGACTGGAGCCGCTTTCCCCGCAATTCTCCGGGGACTGGCTCCACGCGGCGACACGGGGCCGCCGCGTCGGCATCAAGCCGTTGCTGATGAACGCGGCCGTCCTCGTCGGTGTGGGAAACATCTACGCCAACGAGTCGCTGTTTCGCGCCGGGATCTCTCCGCGAACCAAGGCCGCGCGCGTGTCCCGCCTGCGCTGCGAGAAACTCGCCCGCGCGGTGCGCGACACGCTGAACGCGGCCATCGCCGCGGGCGGGTCGAGCCTGCGCGATTTCGTCCACAGCGACGGCGGGTCGGGTTGGTTTCAGCAGCAGTACTACGTCTACGACCGCGCCGGACTCGCCTGCCGCGTCTGCGCAACCCCGATCAAGGTCGTCCGGCTCGGCCAGCGATCGACCTTTTTCTGCCCGCGTTGCCAGAGGTGAGGCGGTCTCCCGCAAAGGCGGGAACGCCTGGTCACTTGCGAGTCACGTGTTGACAGACCTGGCGAAGAAGTTGGGGTTAATCATGATGAATGGACGGGCAAGCGAGGCAACGGTTCCAGCAATGCCGGCTCAGGCGGATCGCGTGAGCCGTACGAACTTGCGCTGCAGATCCTCGCGCGTCTCGCTTCGCCCGGGATCGAGGATGATGCAATCGACCGGGCAGACATCGACGCACTGCGGCTCGTCGAAGTGCCCGACGCACTCCGTACAGCGCTCGGGATCGATGACGTAGATCTCGGGGCCCTGAGAAATCGCGCCGTTCGGGCACTCCGGCTCGCAGACGTCGCAGTTGATGCATTCCTCGGTGATCTTCAGCGCCACTGCGACACCCGCCTCGCTCACCCGCCCAACTGCTTGATCTTCTCGGCCATTCGCCGCTGCACGCTCGGGTGCACGAACTTGCCCACGTCGCCGCCCAGGCTGGCGATCTCGCGCACGATGGTGGCGGAGATGAACATGTACTGCTCGGCGGGCGTCAGGAACACCGTCTCGACGTCGGGGATGAGGCTGCGGTTCATCCCGGCCATCTGGAACTCGTACTCGAAATCCGATACGGCGCGCAGTCCGCGCAGGATGACGCGTGCCTCGTGCCCGACCACGAAGTCGCGCAGCAGCCCTCCGAAGCCGTGGACTTCGACGTTGTGATAGGGCGCGAGCACTTCGCGCGCCAATTCGACGCGTTCGGTCAGCGTGAAGAACGGGTGCTTGCCGCGGCTCTCGGCCACGCCCACCACGACGTGGTGGAACAGCTCGGAGGCGCGTCGCACGAGGTCCTCGTGGCCGCGCGTCATGGGGTCAAACGACCCCGGATATACCGCCTTGATCATTCCGTTTCCTTCCGAGCAGGTGGTAGTGGACGGCACCCGCTTGACCGTGTTTCAGCGTCTCCAGCCCCGGACGGCCCGTGAACGCCACGCCGGATTCGAGGTACAGCAGGCCGCCATCGGCCAACCGCTCGAGCAGGAGCGGCCATGCCCGGTCGGGGATCTGCTCACCGAACGGGGGATCGAGGAACACGACGTCGAACCCGCCTGAGGTACGCCGGAGGAATTCTATCGCATCGCCGCACACCAGATTCAGGCGCGGCGCATCGAGAAGCGCCGCATTATCCCGCAACGCGCGGAAAGCCCTCGGATCCCGCTCCACCATCGTCACCGAGGCGGCGCCGCGCGAGAGCGCCTCGAAGCCGAGCGCGCCGGACCCGGCGAACAGGTCGAGGCAGTCGCGTCCGCTCAAGTCCTGGCCGAGCCAGTTGAATACGGTCTCGCGAACGCGGTCCGGCGTCGGGCGAAGACCGTCGACATCGGGAAACCGGAGGATTCGGCTGCGCCAGAGTCCGCCGATGATGCGAACGCGGTTGGAGCGCCGTGCAGGGAGTTTCATGGGGGAAGCTGATAGAATCGCGCCGCTATCTTAATGTCTTTTGCCGGGCGCGCTCACCTTTTTATGTTAGGTCTGTTCAAGAAGGGCGATACCGCCTCGAAGCCCGGCTGGTTCGAGCGGCTCAAGGACGGCCTCGCAAAGACCCGCGCCCAGCTGGGCGGGCTGTTCGCCGGTCGCCGAATCGACGAGACGCTGTTCGAGGACGTCGAAGCGGCGCTGCTTTCTGCCGACGCGGGCGTCGCCGCGACCCAGCACCTGCTCACCGAGCTTCGCGTTCGCGCGCGCAAGCAGGGCCTGGAGACGGCGGAGCAGCTCAAGGCGGAGCTGCACGCCATGCTCGTCGAGCTGCTCGAGCCGCTCCAGACGTCGGTCGATTGCGCCGCGCACCGGCCGTTCGTGATCATGTTCACCGGGGTGAACGGTGCCGGCAAGACCACCTCCATCGGCAAGCTCGCGCACCGTTTCCAGGCCGAGGGGCGAACAGTCCTGCTTGCGGCCGGCGACACCTTCCGGGCGGCCGCGCGCGAGCAACTCGCCGCCTGGGGCGAGAGGAACGGTGTCACGGTGATCTCGCAGCAATCGGGCGACCCCGCGGCGGTGATCTACGACGCGATCCAGGCCGCAAGGTCGCGCGGAATCGACGTCGTGCTCGCGGACACCGCCGGGCGCCTGCCGACCCAGCTGCACCTCATGGAGGAGGTGAAGAAGATCAAGCGCGTCATTTCCAAGGCGGACCCGGCCGCGCCCCACGAAATATGGCTGGTCGTCGACGCCAACACCGGCCAGAATGCGGTCAACCAGGTCCGCACATTCGACGACGCCCTGGGCTTGACCGGCATCATCCTCACCAAGCTCGACGGCACGGCCAAGGGCGGGGTCGTGGCTGCCATCGCGCTGGCGCGATCCAATTCGGCGCCGACGCGATCCACCAATACGGCGCAGGCGCGATCCGGCGCCCCGCCTATCCCGATCGTGTTCGTAGGCGTCGGGGAGAGCATCGACGACCTGCGGCCGTTCGACGCCGAAGAATTCGTTTCTGCGTTGCTGGATTAGCTTGGGCACGGCCATCGTCAGCTTCAGCCAGGTTTCGAAGCGCTATCCCGGCGGCTACGAAGCGCTCAAGAACGTCAGCTTTTCGGTCGAGCCGGGAGAGCTGCTCTTCATCACCGGCCATTCCGGGGCAGGGAAGAGCACGCTGCTCAAGCTGATCGCCGCCATCGAGCGCGCCACCGCCGGCGTCGTTCTCGTCGCGGGCCAGAACGTTTCCGCGATGCGCGGCGCGGCGATTCCGTTCCTGCGCCGCAATCTCGGCCTCGTGTTCCAGGACCAGAAGCTGCTCTACGACCGCAGCGCGTTCGACAACGTGATGCTGCCGCTCGTCGTCACGGGCCACCCCTGGCGCGACGCGGCCCGACGCGCGCGGGCCGCGCTGGACAAGGTCGGGCTGCTCGAACGCGAGCGGGCCAACCCGATCACGCTCTCCGGCGGGGAACAGCAGCGGCTTTGCATTGCGCGTGCGGTCGTCAACCGGCCGAACATCCTCATCGCCGACGAGCCCACGGCCAGCCTGGACGCGGAGTACGCCGACGCGATCGTCGAGATGTTCCGCTCCTTCAACCAGGTCGGGGTCACGGTGCTGATCGCCACCCACGACGACAGGGCGATCCGAAAGCTTCAACCTCGGGTGCTCACATTGCATCGGGGCAGCCTCGCGTGATCGGCTGGCTGCGCCACCATTGGCTGAGCTTCGCGCAGACGGCGCGCCGGCTCGCTGCCAACCCGCTTGCCTCGCTGCTCAACGCGCTCGCGATCGGCGTCGCGCTCACGCTGCCGCTCGGCGGATATGTGCTGCTCGTCAATCTCCAGCATTTCGCTGGAAGCGCCGCGACCGAAGCCAGGATAAGCGTGTTCCTCGTCCAGGAAGCGACGCGCGCCGAGGCCGCGGAGATCCAGGCGCGGTTGCGCGCGACGCCCGGTGTGCGCAGCGTGGAATTCGTCGGGCGCGACGCTGCGCTCGCCGGTCTCAAGCGCACTCCGGGAGTCGCCGAAGTCGTGGCCACGCTGCGCGAGAACCCGCTTCCGGACGCCTTCGTCGTGACGCTGACGGCGAGGGACGCCGAACTGGCTCAACGGCTGGAGCAGCAATTCGGCAAGCTACAGAAGGTTGCGCACGTCCAGGCCGATTCGGCCTGGGTCCAGCGCATCAACAGCCTCATCGGATTCGGGCGCACCGCGGTGCTGCTCACCGCGGCGCTGCTCGCCTTCGCACTGGTCACGGTCACGTTCAACACCATCCGCCTGCAGATCCTGACGCAGCGCACCGAAATCGAGGTCGGAAAACTGGTCGGCGCGACCAACAGCTACATCCGCAGGCCCTTCTTCTACCTCGGCGCGCTGCAGGGCGCGCTGGGCGGGTTGGCCGCCTGGGCGATTGTCGAGATTGGAATCGCCCTGCTCAACCGCGACCTGGCCGTGCTCTCCGGCCTCTACGCAGTGGACATGAGGCTGCAACCCTTGGATTCCACCGATGGCCTCGCGGTCCTGGCGTTCGCTGCCGTCCTCGGGTGGCTGGGCGCCTACGTGTCAGTAAGTAAGCACTTATACAAAATCGAGCCCAGTTAGCGGCCTGATTCCATGTTGCTGGGAGGGCCGGAATCAGGGTGTGAACCTTTATCAGCCATTAGCACTCTAATCGCCCGAGTGCTAAAATGTGCTTGTTAACCGTCGACCCAACGCGGGGTGGCGCATGGGTGGGACGGGCGTCAACGGAGCGAATGTGAATATGACAATCATGGCCTTGCCGGTTCCCTCTGCGGTCGGCAGTCTGGACAGCTATATCCATGCGGTGAACCGCTTCCCGGTGCTTTCCGCCGAAGAGGAAGTGCGGCTCGCGCGCAGGTTCCGCGCCGAGGCCGACCTCGAGTCGGCGCGCCAACTGGTGCTCTCGCACCTGAGGGTGGTCGTCTCGATCGCGCGCGGCTACATGGGTTACGGCCTGCCCCACGCCGACCTGATCCAGGAAGGCAACATCGGGCTCATGAAAGCGGTCAAGCGCTTCGACCCGGAAAGAGGCGTGCGGCTCGTGTCGTTCGCGATCCATTGGATCAAGGCCGAGATGCACGAGTTCATCCTGCGCAACTGGAAGCTGGTAAAGATCGCCACGACCAAGGCGCAACGCAAGCTGTTCTTCAATCTCCGCAGCATGAAGCCCGGGCTGGATCCGCTGACGCGCGAGGAGATCAATTCGATCGCCCGCGAGCTTCGGGTGAAGCCGGAGGAAGTCGTCGAAATGGAGGCGCGCCTCGCGGGCCAGGACATCTCGCTGGAGGCCAACGGGGACGACGAGGACGAGCACTTCGCCCCCATCGCCTACCTTCGCGACCCCGGCCAGGAACCTTCGCAGGTCCTCGAAGCGGATGAGACCCAGCGCCTGAGCGCCGAAGGGCTCCACGCGGCACTCGAGAGCCTCGACAAGCGCAGCCGACGGATCGTCGAGGCGCGATGGCTGCGCGAGAAGGATCCCGCGACGCTGCACGAGCTTGCCGGCGAGTTCGGCGTTTCGGCCGAGCGCATTCGCCAGATCGAGGCGAAGGCGCTGGTCAAGATGAAAGGCGTCATGACCGCCGCTTGAGGCGTAAGGGCGCCATCCGAGGCGCCCGATCCGGGTCAATCGCCCTTGAGCAGGGTCCGAATATCGGCGACGAGGTCGCTCAGACGGCCGTGGCGGACGAACAGCCGCACGCGCCCCTTCGGATCGAAGACGTAGATTCCGGCGGTGTGGTCGACGGTGTAGTCGCCCGGCGCCGATCCGGGGACCTTCTGGTAGAACACCTTGAACTCCTTGGCCACCCTGGCCGTCTGCTCGAGACTGCCGTAAAGAGCCAGGAAACTCGGGTGGAACACGGGCATGTAGTCCGCAAGCAGTTGGGGCGTGTCGCGCTCCGGGTCCACGGTCACGAACACCACCTGGACGCGTTTGCCGTCGTCGCCGAGCTTTTCGACCACGTCCCTCAATTCGACGAGCGTCGTCGGGCAGACGTCCGGACAGTGCACGTAGCCGAAGAACACCACGACGACCTTGCCGCGGAAATCGGTGAGCGTTCGGGGCTTTCCCGTCTGATCGGTCAGCGCGAAATCCTGCGCCCAGTCGGCACCCGTGATATCGGTGCTCTTGAAGCTCGGTCCGGACGGGCCGCAGCCGGCGAGAAGCGCGGCGATCAAAAGGACTGCGAGGGCGCGCATTCTCACCCTAGAGCGCGAGATAGTGATCGACGAGCAGCGCAGCGAACAGCACCGCCAGGTAGACGATCGAAAACCGGAACATGCGCCGCGCGCGCGCATCGCTGTAGTCCACGTACATCCGCACCGCGTGGCGCAGAAACATCCCGCCGAGCACGAGCGCGGCCACAAGGTAGATCCAGCCGCTCATTCCATAGGCGAACGGGAACAGGCTGCACCCGATCAGGACCAGGGTGTAGAGCAGGATATTGAGCAGCGTGAACTTGCGGCCGTGCGTCACCGGGAGCATCGGCAGGCCGGCGCGCGCGTAGTCCTCGGTGCGGTACAGGGCAAGCGACCAGAAATGCGGCGGTGTCCAGGCGAAGATGATGAGGAAAAGCAGCAGCGCTTCGGGAGGAACTTCACCGGCCACCGCTGCCCAGCCCAGCACGGGCGGCATCGCTCCCGAGGCCCCGCCGATGACGATGTTCTGCGGCGTCGCCGGCTTGAGCAGCACCGTGTAGACGATCGCATAGCCGACGAAGGTCCCGAAAGTGAGCCACATCGTCAGCGGATTGACGTACCGGTACAGGATCCATAGCCCCATGGCTCCCACCGCTCCGGCAAAGACAAGGGTCTCCAGCGGGGTCAGCTCGCCCTGAGGCAGCGGCCGAAGGCGCGTGCGCATCATGATGGCATCGATGCTCCGCTCGACGAGGCAGTTGACGGCCGCCGCGGCGCCGGCCACCAGCCATATGCCCGCGGTCGCTGCGACAAGCAGCGCGAGCGGCACCGGCCCCGGGGTCGCGAGCAGCATGCCGATCACCGCGCAGAACACGATCAGCGCGACCACGCGCGGCTTGGTCAGCTGGTAGAAGCGGCGCAGGCGTTCGCCCGTGTTATTCAGAGTGAGCTGCATGTTTCCTCGTGCACTGTAACGCCCGGAGCGGACCGGCACCGCGCAGACAGGGCGCGCATTCTAGCATGGCGGTGCGCGTTCATCCCACCTTGGACACCTTGAGCAGGCGCTCCAGGTCCTTCTTCATCCGGCCGGGATCCGCGTCCTTGGGAAATCTGAGCATGAGGTTTCCCAGCGGATCGATGAGATAGATATGGTCCGCCGCGTCGTGCTCCGCGGGAAACGCCGAGACGAACGCAGCGCCGGCCCGGGCCGCGTGGGTGCCGTCGAAGTCGCGCAGCAGTTCCGGGTCGACGCGCCCGTCGTCGCGTACCAGCCATACGCGCTCGATCCGGTCCATGGCGTGCCCCTGGGTGAGCCGGACCTGGCGCATGTGGTAGAGCTTGCGCCGGCACGCATCGGAACAGCCGCTCGCATCGATCTGCACCATCACCCAGCGCCCCCGGAGCCCGGCGATCGAGAACTTCGATCCGTCGACCCGCACGAGAGGCGACGCCGGCAGCGACCGGGGCTCGATCAGCGTGCCGTAGTTCATCCGCGACTGCGGCGGCCACACGTGGAAGGCGAGATAGGCAGCGGCGAACGGCGTCACGCAGACTGCGGTTACCAGCGCGAGCGTCACGAGGCCCCGGCGCCGACCGGGTTCAGGCGTCGTCATTGCCGCGCTTCAGGTTCAGGCCGACGTAGATGGCGATGACGACGACGCCCATCGCATACCATTGCACCGCGTACGCGCGGTGGGTGTTCGCTCCGGAGTCGGGCCGCTCCCACGCGCGCACCAGGCCGTCGGGGGCATCGCTCGTCTGCTGCAGGACGATGGGCTGAAGCTCCAGGCCGGTGCGCCTGGCCATGCGCGCGAGCACGAGGTGCTGCACCCGCGGCTCCGGGCCGGTTTCCTCGGCAAGCTCGTAGACCCGCTCCGGCGGCACCACTGCGAGCCCCTCCACAACCACGTCTCCCGCCGGAGTCGGGATTTCGGGCAGCCTGTCGCGGGTCGGGCCGGCCGTAATCCAGCCCCGGTTGACGAGCACGTACCTGTCGCCGCCCCGGATCCGGAGCGGCGTCACGACGTGATAGCCAGGCACCCCGCGCAGCACCCTGTTGTCCACGAACACCATGTGCCGCGGCGCGAACTCGCCGCGCACGGCAACGCGGTTGTTGACGTAGTCCGCCGCGCTCACGCGGGCCGCGGGAAGCGAGAGCACGGGTCCCTGCGCATGGGCGTCGACGCGCTGCTGCAGCGCGAGCTTCTCCTCCGCCCGCCGCGTCTGCCAGTTGCCGAGCGACACCATCGCCGCGGCCCCGGCTAGCGCGAGCAGCGCCATCCCAGGCCGAAGCGTCAGCCGCCAGGTCCCGCAGCGAAGCACGGACATCCCGTTCACCTCCAAGTACGATCTTCGGCTAGACTTCCCGAAGCAGCGAGTCGTTCCGCGTGAAAATCGTCGTCCTCGTCTTCATCGTTCTCATCATCGCGAGCCTCGGCTCGGCAATGTTCTTCCTCGTCACCGACCAGGGCGGCTCGAAGCGCATGGTCAAGGCGCTCGCCCTGAGAGTGGGACTTTCGCTGACGCTCTTCCTGCTGCTCATGGCCGGCCATTATTTCGGCCTCATTCCGGGCAAGCTCTCCTAGCGGGCGCGCCCTGCCGGGCGCGGCAAAAAAAAGCGCCGCAATCCCTGCGGCGCCTCCCAACCCCGATCGGGGAGCCCTACTCCTGTTCTCGCCTTTCAACCCTTCGGCCGGCTGCGGCGCCCCTCATACCCAGTACACGAAAGTGAACAGGAGCAGCCACACCACGTCGACGAAGTGCCAGTACCAGGCCACCCCTTCGAAGGCGAAATGGTGATCCGGCTTGAAATGGCCCGACAGGCAGCGCAGCCAGATGACGATAAGCATAATGCATCCGACGGTCACGTGGAACCCGTGAAAACCCGTGAGCATGTAGAAGGTGGATCCGTATATCCCGGTGGTGAGTTTCAGGTTGAGTTCGGAGTAGGCGTGGCCGTACTCGTACATCTGGAACCCCAGGAACGTGACGCCGAGCGCGATCGTCAGGAACAGCCACACGGCGAGCAGGCCGCGCCTGTTCTCCTTGAGCGCCCAGTGCGCGACGGTGATCGTTACCCCCGAGGTGAGCAGCAGGAGCGTGTTCAGCGCCGGTATGCCCCACGCCGCCATCGGGGTGAACGGGTCCGAGATGTGCGGCCCGGCGGTCGGCCACGTGCCGCCGTAATCGGGCCATAGCAGCTTCTGCTGGAGACTGCTCAGGTCCGGCACGGCGAGCACCCGCACGTAGAACAGCGCCCCGAAGAACGCGGCGAAGAACATGACCTCGGAGAAGATGAACCAGGTCATTCCCCAGCGGAACGACATGTCCACGCGCCTGCTGTACAGGCCCGCCTGGGATTCACCGATCACCTGGCCGAACCAGCGGAACATCATGTACGCCATGACCAGCAGCCCCGCGAGCACCGTCCAGGGGCCGTAGGAGACGCCGTTGAACCACATCGCCGCGCCGCCGGTGAGCAGGAACATGGCCGTCGAGCCGATCACCGGCCACGGCGCCGGGCTGGGCAGGTAGTACCAGGGTTGCGCCTGTGTCATTCTCGTTTCCCCCTCCGTCTTCAACTTGCGCTCGCAACGATGAACCTGACGAGCGCGACCAAAAGCAACACGAACACCACCGCGCCGACGACCCCGGCGACCAGGATCTGCACCGGCCTCAACCGCGCCATCTCCGCCTCATGCTCCGCCCCGCGGCGGATGCCGAGGAACGACCACAGGATTGTCTTTCCGACGGCGAGCGGCGACGCCTTCCTCCGGCTCCGTTCCTCCATTCCTCTAAGCCCGCATAGCCGGAACCCGACAGGTTGCCTTCTTCCGGAAACCATTCATCTCGCTATTTTGGGAAGTTGCGAAGTTGCAACTTCCCAAAATAGCGAGACATCAATAACCCCAAATTCTTGGCCAAATCTGTCAACAATTGGCTCTCAAGAAACTATGAGCGGCCCTGCCTGCCCGCCACCTCGAAAAAGGTATAGGAAAGGGTGATCGTGCGGACGTCCTTCGGCAGCCTCGGATCGACCACGAAGACCACCGGCATCCTTCGCACCTCGCCCGCGGCGAGGGTCTGCTGCCGGAAGCAGAAGCATTCCAGCTTCTCGAAATACTGCGCCGCCTGCGCCGGGCCGTAGCTCGGCACCGCCTGCCCCGTCACGGGACGGTCCAGGGTGTTGCGCACCTCGTAGATGACCTGCGTCACCTCGCCCGGATGCACCGCGACATACGGCTCGAGCGGCTTGAACGTCCAGGCGAGGCGCTGGATGTTCGCATCGAACTCGATGGTGACCGACCGGGTGGCGTCGACCTGCGTGTTCCTCGCCCCCGGGG